>SDBT01014407.1_pt1 | contig 12612 bp, 10 predicted proteins | sample 2277101 | NCBI WGS metagenome assembly SDBT01 (sample SAMN10404973, study PRJNA504765) | marine sediment metagenome | isolation source: marine sediment core GS10_PC15, 103 cmbsf | place: Arctic Ocean: Southern Knipovich Ridge | collected 2010 | reverse complement strand
ATTAAAATTATCGATACAAACAATATTATCGCCACGGTTTATCAACCGTTCACATAATTGAGAACCGATAAAACCTGCCCCGCCGGTTACTAATAATTTCATGAAATATAAAATTCCTATAAAAGCGTTTTAATAATGATAATAACTATACCCATCATGAGCCAATTCAGTATTTGCTCCATTTAGAATAACACCGAGAATATTAGCCGGGACATTTTCAAAAAGATCAAGTTTCTGTTTAGCTACATTACGATTTGTTATATCTGCCCGTACAATCAATACAACACCATCTAATTGAGTGCCTAAAACTACTGCATCTGTAGCTGCATTTAATGGAGGCGAATCAAAAATAACGGTGTCAAAACGACTTTTTGCTTCTTCGATAAACTGTTTTAAGTAAACAGAACCCAAAAGTTCAGAGGGATTGGGCATCATCGAACCGCAACTGACTATCGAGAGGTTTGGTACATAAGTTTCCTGAACAATATCATCAAATTTAATCATTCCCATTAATAAGTTACTGATTCCCGGTTCTTTTTTTATCCCAAAAGTATTATGCAGCACACCCCTGCGCAGATCGGAATCAATCAAAAGCGTGTTTGTTTTATGCTGGGCCAGGGTAATAGCTAAATTAGCTGAAGTGAATGATTTTCCATCTCCCGGGGCAAAACTGGAAACAACAAAAGTTCTAATTTTTCCTGTTTTTTTGGAATATACTATTTTGGTCCGCAATGCCCGGTAGGCTTCACTAATCGGAGTCGGTGAATAGTCATAAGTAACTAATTGTGAATCGAACTGTTTTAGCTTATCAGCGTCCTTCAACTCATTTTCGTTTTCAAAATCTACTCTTGGTATTGTTCCGATGACATCTAATTTCAAATACTTTTTAATGTCAGCAGGCGACTTGACCGATTTGTCCATAAATTCTAAGAATATCGCCATCCCAAGCGCTAAAAACAGGGCGAATACCCCGCCCATGGCGGCATTTCTTTTTTTCCCGCGGTTCACCGGAAATTCCGGCGTAAGAGCCGGATCAAGGATTTCGATCTCTTCCGTTTCCACCGTTTCATTAATATCAAGCTCAGAAGATTTTAAAAAATAATTGTTATAAATTTTCTGAGAGATTCCTACTTCTCCCTGCAAGTTGGCTAATGTTCTTTTCTCAGTTGGTAAATTATCGATATCTCTGCTAATCGACATGATCTGCCGGTCAATCCGGAACAGATTATTTTCGACATTCTTAATAACTCGTTGTGAGTTCTCTAAAATTTTTACCTGAATAGCAACAATTCTCCTGTCAATATCAACTACCAGGCTATGAGAAAAATTCAAACTTTTGTCCAGAAGATTCTGACGCTCCCGTATTTCTTTACTTAACTCCTGGGCCAGGACACCAAATGCCACATCACCTTCAAAGAGTTTATTTTTAACAATTTGACTATATATGAATCTTATTTCGGAATCTTCCTGCCCGGGAGTAATAACAGTTTTACCATATCTATCCATATTTCCGATAAGATCGGCCACTCTATTTTTATTCAGCTCCAGATCATTTTTCTCATTCTGCAGATTCGACAGCTTACTTATTTTATTCTGCACGTCCACATCCAGACTTATGGTAAAAGTTCTTTGATACTGCTCTAATTTTCTTTGATCTTCGTCCAGTTTAGCTTTGGCGGTTTTTAGCATATTCTGAATATTAATCCTGTAGTCATCAGCATTTTTCCTTTCGAAAGAGATACTCTCTTCGATAAAAATATCCGCTAAACTATTGACCATTTGGGCCACAATTACAGGATTGTCATACACCATCCTGATCATCATCATTGTCCCGCCCTGTCCCATTGAGGTTCTAACATGGGATCGAAACCAGCTTACCGTATTTCTAAATCTGTTAACTTTAAACATAATCTCTTCTCTGGTCCCGGAAAATTCCGGGCTCAGACGAAAAGTAAAACCATTTATTGAATAATCTTTGTCGGTTAAATCAGATATAATTCCGGAGGAAATTTTTTTTCTGTTTTTTTCATCACGGCTAACCCGGAACATGATAAAGGAGGAATCCAAAAAAGTTAGCAGGTATTTTCCGGCTTCCGGATCCTGGGATGTAATAAATTTGGCAAAAACTTTCTGGCGCATCAGGCCGTCTTTTTTATCATCCTTCATCAAATCACCGGCAAGCCCCAATTCAGCTACAACTTTTTCTGCAAAAGTTCTGCTGGTTAATTTGATCAGACGGCTGTTATTTAGCGAACGTATTCGGTCGGGATCATAATTTTTGAATTGAATCCAGGTATACGCCTCATATTCCGGAGGTTGGCTATTAACAAATAACAGCAATGGAATAAGAACTGCCAAAAATATCCCGATAGAGATCCACTTTCTTTTATATATTCCGTGCAAATATCGTTTATAATCGAAACTAAATCCCTGATCTTCGTTATCTTCCTCAAAAAACTTGTCAAAATTCATCAATAAAATGCTCCTTTTAATTACTTTCAGCCACTTGCAAATAAACCCAAACAATCGTCATTGCAAGATTAACATAGCCTAGAAAATTCTGTACGGAAAATTGTTTTTCCCCGAGGACTTTTATCTGGTCTCCCGATTGAATACCAACATCCTGAAGAGAAAACGCTTTTTCAAATGCGCGTAATAAATTTTTATTAACCTCTTTTCCGCCACGAATTACGGAAATATTTTTCAAGTCGGCATCAGAGCCAGGTCCACCGGCCGATTCAAACAGATCCCAGAGAGAACTTTTTGGATCTACTCGATAAGAGCCGGGCCTGGCGATTCTTCCTGATAATGTAATACGAATAAGGGGGCGGACATATATAAACGGCTGTTTTAAAAAATCCACGTATGTTGTTTTGATTAGATTTTCCACTCCGAGGGGAGTCCTTCCGGCCACATTAACCAAACCGACAAACGGCAGAAAAATATCACCTCCCGGATCAATTGGATAAACTCCGGAAAGATTTGTAACCGGACTCCTTTTACCCGACTCCGCAAGAAGGTCCCAGATCTGGATACGCACAGCATCACCGGCCTTCAATACTTCCTGACTATTTCGGGTCTGACCCTTCACATTATCAGTGTTAAACAGGCAGATCAAAATAAAAAATGATAATTTAAAAAAGTTACCCATATTTACCTCATTGCTATAGTTAGCGGGAACGATAAAAACGATGTCTTTCTTCTTTAGAATCCAATTTCAATTCTTTTAATAGACGAGTTAATTTGAAATAATTTATTTTTGTATGGCCATAAGTCTCAGTATTCAATTTTTTCTTGATCCCCCAAACGTTAATCGACGGTTTTTTAGCTACTATATGCTTAATTTTCTCAGCCACCGGTAAATTTATCGGTTCCGTTTTATGTTTTGTCCATAATGAACCACCAACTTTATGACTTACATTTTTTTCGGCAACAATCCTTGAAATCTGAATGTCCGCAATTGTTTTAGCTGCTACAGAATCTGCCGGTGAATCTTTAACCGGGGAACTAGTAATATCAAACCCTCGTAACAGGTCGAATTCATTAATAGCCTCTTCTATGGAATCACACGTTCTCAGGATTTTATCAAATTCAAGCATTTGAAACACATCATAGACATCCGGATTCATATTTACTAATTTTATATCCCCGCCTTGTTCCCGGATATTTTTTATTTCTCCGACAAAAACCCCCCATCCGGCACTGCTTACATAATTCACTCCGCCTAGATCAATTACAAACTGGACAAAATTTTTGTCGAGTATAACTTTTAATTTATTGACTAGTTCGATTGAAGTAGAGGTATCAATATAGCCACTAACTTTTAGATAGATAATGTCGTTTTGAAAACCGACATGATGTTCAAAAACTTGAATGCCTTCCATAGCCAATTTTTTGTTTTAACATAAAAAAAATAAAATATCTATCCCCTAATATTTTCTTTTTAACATTTACCTGAACTTAGACAAAAAATACTATTACAAATAACATGCCATATTAATTTTGCATATTTCCATTTTGATACAATATGTTTTTTTTAAAATTAACGAAAACAGTGGAGGGTGGAGAAACATTGTTTCAAAATAGAACAGTTTTACTTACTCCTTACTAGTATAGTATAAAGCTTTATATATTCACGAGCAGAGTTTATCCAGGAAAAATTTTGCTTCATTGCGTTACCTACTATTCGGTGCCATTTTTTTTTATTGCCAAATGTTTTGATCGCCAGTTCAATCGTTTTATACATATCTTCCGGGTTATATTTTTTAAACATGAAACCGGTTCCGGATTTGGGATTTGTAGGAAAATCGACCACCGTGTCTGCTAAACCTCCAGTTTTGCGAACAATCGGGATGGTACCGTATCTAAGGCTATAAAGTTGATTTAGTCCACAAGGTTCATATCTTGAAGGCATCAAAAACATGTCACATCCGGCTTCCATCCTGTGTGCAAATTCATTGTCAAACCGTAAAAGAGCACAGATTTTGTCAGGATATCTTTTTTGAATTTTATTAAAATAATTCTGGTATTTAGCTTCACCTTTTCCCAAGATAATGTATAAAAAATTCAATTTCATCAATTTATTCATAACTTCTATTATTAAATCAAAGCCTTTTTGATCAACAAAACGTGAAATAGTACCGATACAGGGTCGCTCAGGATTATAGGGAAGATTACATAAATTGAGAAGATGCTGCTTGTTTTTTTGTTTTTTCTCTATCGATTCAAAGTCGTACTCGAAAGGGATGTGTTTATCAATCACCGGACTCCACTCGGAATAATCCACACCATTCAAAATTCCAAAAATATCTTTGGATCTTTTCTTGAGTATGGCCTCTAATCCACAGCCAAATTCGCTGCTTGTTTGAATTTCTTTCGCGTAGGTGGGGCTTACGGTATTTATTATATCGGAATATTCTATACCGGCTTTTAAAAAGCTAAGTTTTCCATATAATTCTAGTGAAGATCCCGAATAAAACAACTCCTGGGGCAATCCGGTATTTTTTAGTTTATCCGGGGGGAAATTCCCCTGATAGGCCATATTGTGGACTGTAAAAATGGTTTTTATCTTTTTAAAAAAATTATCGTTCCTATAAATAGTCTTCAAAAAAACAGGGATTAAACCGGTTTGCCAATCGTTACAATGTATTATATCGGGTTGCCAAAACAACCGTCTTAGCATCTCAAGTGCAGCTCGGCAAAACAACGAATATCTTTCGGCATTATCTTTAAAATCAGTCCCCGTTTTAGGATCAACATATAATTCTTTCCGGTCAAAATATGGAGGATAATCCAAAAAATATACCTGAACTTTTGAATTGGGTAAAAAGGCAGATTTTACATGTACCGTTTTAACACTGTCACCATAATTAATTTGCAGCTCCCGCAGTCGGATAACGTCGCGTAATACAAATTTTCTCTCATGAACCGATGCATGTTTCGGCATGAATATACGTATATCATGACCGGACTCTTTAATCTCTTTTGGCAGAGCTGAAGCAACGTCTGCCAATCCTCCGGTTTTTGCGAAAGGGGTCACTTCAGTTGCTACGAATAAAATCTTAAGAGGAGGGGCCATTGGTTAATTTCCCACGTTAACTAAAAGAAAAACATAGGGACTCAAAACTGGATCTCTCGAAGAAATTTTGCAGCATCTTCCGGTGGAGTCGGATTTATATAAAATCCGGATCCCCATTCAAATCCAGCAACTTTTGTTAGCTTGGGGATAATTTCCATATGCCAGTGAAAGTCATTATATGTATCATCTAATAAAGGGGCAGTATGAATCATAAAATTATATGGAGGATCAGACAAGGAACGATTGATTCGTTTTATTGTATCTTTATAGATCTTTGCTAAATCGGCATAATCTTCTTTATGAGAATCTTCAAAGTTCATAATATGATTTTTAGGCATCACCCAGGTTTCAAAGGGAAATCTTGGGGCGAAAGGTTCGAAAGCGATAAAACGGTCATTTTCCAAAACAATACGCTTGGCGGTTTCTTTTTCCTGACGAATAATATCACAAAATATACAACGTTCTTTATAACTATAATATTTTTGAAAACCAACCAGTTCTTCCAAAACTCTTTTCGGAATTATCGGGGTTGCGATAAGCTGAGAATGAGTATGTTCTAATGAGGCCCCGGCGGCGGCACCATGATTTTTAAAAACCAGGATATAATGAAATCGCGAATCTTTTTTTAAATCTAAAATCCTGTCTCTTATCACCCACCAAACGTCTTCAATATGACCGACATCCAAATCGAACAGATCTTTATTATGTTCAGGTGTCTCGATAACAACTTCATGAGCACCAATACCACTCATAAAATCATAAACTCCGTCTCCTCTTCGATTTAATTCTCCTTCAATTTGTAATGCCGGATACTTATTTGAGACCACTCTGATCCGCCACCCCGGTTTATTAGGAAGTGTGCCTTCCTCTCGATAAACAAGAACTTCCGGTGGGGTTTTATCTTCATGTCCCTCACAAAAAGGACAAAAACCACCCCTTTTTTTTTCCGGTTCAATGATAAAATCTGATGGTCGCTTACCTCGTTCTGCGGAAATAATTACCCAGCGTCCGATAATGGGATCCTTACGTAACTCCGGCATAAATGAACCTATTAAACTATAATTCGGCGTAACTGCTCAGCTTCCAAGACACCTTGCCTGCCCGGCAGGAAAGGCTCCAGGTTTAAATTATGAATCTTTTTTGTTGATCATTGATAACACTCCATCACTCCATCACTCCATCACTCCACAAGACAAATCAAAATGACATTGCAGTCATTTTCTTCTTTTGAGTCTTACCTGCCCGGTCGACTGCTGACGGGGCAACTTCGAGGCTAAATAGTTATAATTCAGCTAAATATTTATTTGCTAAATCAACAAAACTGCTAGTCGGATATTTTATTAACAGTCTTTGAAAAGCATCCCTGGCATTTTCTTTTTGATTTAAATTTTTATAACACAATCCGATCTTCAGCTGAGCAGCATCCTCTTTGTTAGAATTCACAAAAAAAGTTAGTACTTTTTCAAATTCGGTAATTGCGCGTTGAAACATACGCAAACCATAATAAGATTCTCCAATCCAATACCGGCAATTATCGGAGTAGGAGTTTGAGGAATCAATGTTTAAAAGATCTTCAAAGGTATAAATTGCAGAGTTATACTTTTTATTCTGGTATTCGTTCAACGCTGCTTCGTATCTTCTTTTGAATTCCGGGATCGTCACTGAACCTCCTGTTGGCGCCAGGCTGGGTTGAATTGGAGCTTGTTGAGAAGATTTTAGATCACTCAAAACATTCTCCAAATCCGAAAGTTTTTTTATACTTGCGTCCAATTCCGATTTTAGTTCTGTTATTTCGGTATCTTTATTTTTTAATTGATTTTCCAAATCATCTACCTGTTTTCCCATCTCATCCTTGGTTTCTACAGGTTTCTCAGTGGTTTGATTAGCTTCTTGTCCCGGAGTAATTCCCAACAATTTTAACACATCGTCCTCTTCCTTTGATTGTTGATTATTTTTTTCTATATCAAGAAGCTCGTCAACTTTCTTTTTTTCCTCTTGTTTCGAATCGCCGGGTTTGGATGAAGCACACATCATCCAGTAAGAAAAAATAATTGCTGATAATAATAAAAAGACAGTTTTTTTTAATTTCATTACAACCTCCTTATTTACAAAAAAACAAACCTTTATCTTCTGAATTTTTCTTTTGACCAAAAAAACTCAAAAAAATTTTAACTGTAATGGATTTATTAGTCCCTATAATTCTTGTTAATTACCTGTTTTTGAAAGTTGCCGGCAAATCCATCCAACCGGCAATATAATTTTGAATAATATGAAAGTTACGATAAAAAGTCAAGAGTTTTTTCTCTCCCGATTTTGTTGGAAATTCTTATAAATCAACAATGCTCCAAAGAACACAGTTAAAATCAGACTTACTCCTTGATTCACCGAAAAGCTGACTGTATCTGTTTTTACCAGGACCATACTAGTTTCATAATAGCGGAAAAAATCGATTCCAAATCTTGCAAGTCCGTATAAAAAAAACAATAAATAAAATGTAAAACCATCATATTTTCGGAACCTTTTTTCGAAAGTAAGTAATATTACCAGGATCACCAAACCATAAACCGCAGAGTATAGTTGCGCCGGTATAATTGTTTGATCAGGAAAAATAAAACCGGCCGGTGAATTTTCAGGAAAAACCACACCGAAATTATGACTACATGGTATACCAAAACAACAGCCGTTTAAAAAACAACCTATGCGAGTTAAAAAAATTCCTGCCGCTACGGAAGGGGCCATAATATCTACAATTTTTAGCACTGATTGTTTTTTTAGCCATAAAAAAGTCATGCCAAACACAATTGCAAAAAGTAAACCGCCAATCACCGTCATTCCTGATATTCCCACTTCACCGCTACTTTGAAATGGATTAATTGTATCGAGCCACCGGCCGGAAAATTCATCTAAATGGAACAAAACATACATTAAACGGGCACCTAATATACTGCTAATAATTATTATTAACGACATATCCAGAACGATACCGGTATCAACCTTCCACTTTTTAGCCCTCTGCGTCGCCAGCCAGATTCCAAAAACAAATGAAAGAGCAAGCATCAATCCGTAACTGCGAACTTCAAATGCTCCTAATTTAAATAAAACCTGATACATAAAACACCTTTCATGCAATAATTCATAAAGCAGCAAAGCTGCAAGTCAAACGTCAAACGTGAGACGGAAAAGAGTTTTTTTAAGTGTTTGACGTTTCACATTTCACTTTTCACAAAAAATACTGTATGTAGACAAAACAAAAACTTTACTAAAAACACAAAGTTTTTCGCTGTTAGTATATAAAGAAACCGAATTTAAATCAAATATCAAAAATAAAAATGCTTACCCGGTTCATAAATTAAACAAATCAGTATTGATGTTTTCTGACTGAAAAATTCAATAACAGGGCCACCGATACCATGCTTGTGTTTAAAAAAGAACCGCCATAACTTATAAACGGCAAAGGCAAACCTGTAACCGGCAGTACACCCATCACCATTCCTATGTTTACAAAGTAATGATACGCAAACATTGTGACAATTCCGATAGCCACAAGAGAAGTGAAACGATTTTTAACTGAGATAGCAACCTGCAATCCTCTTAATAGTAAAAAAACAAATAACGCAATAATTACCATGCAGCCGATAAAGCCAAATTCTTCACCGATTACAGAAAATATAAAATCTGTATGTTGTTCCGGCAAGAATCGAAGTTGGGTTTGAGTTCCGGCTAAAAAACCTTTTCCGGTAAAACCACCGGACCCAATTGCCACTTTCGATTGTATTACCTGATAACTAATTCCCTGAGGATCATTGACTATCCCTAAAAAAGATAAAACCCTGGCCTGTTGATACGTTTTTAACGAAGCCCAGAGAAAGGGAGTTGCTACTCCCACTATAATATTTAAGAAAATATGGGAGATCGAAAATTTCAACTTTTTATCGGCATAATATAAGACAACAATTAAAATTCCCATAACTAAAAAAAATGACCACAATTTAAAGGATGCAATCATAGTTAATGCCGGCACAAATGTAAGAAAAAGGATTAAAGGGGAGATACCGACCCAGTACATCATTGATGGAATAATCACTAAAAACACCAAAGATGTTCCGAGATCAGGTTGTTTAAAAATAAGCAGCATCGGGAGGAATCCGATACCGAAGCTAATTAATAATTGGCGTATTTTATTAAATTTATATTGATTATCTGATAAATATCGCGCCAGGGCAAAAATAGTTGCGATTTTCGCCCACTCCGACGGTTGAAAATTAAAACCAAAAAATGACAACCAGCGATCAGCCCCGCTGCTGGATTTGCCAACCAGCAAAACTGCCAATAAACAAAATATTATGAATCCATAAAAAATATAAACAAATGCCTGATAAAATTTTGGTGACATAGTCAGGGTGAACAAAAAAAGAGTAAGTCCCGAAAAAATCCAGTAGATTTGATGTTGAAAATTATTTGACACCGAAGAATTACTCTGACCGGAAGTTGCACTGTATATTGAGATCAGCCCTATTCCAATCAGCATTATCATCGTTACTATCAAAGCAATATCGGCAAATTTGAATTTGATTTTTTCAGATTCAGGAATTTTCATTTCAGAATTTTTTGCTCTTTTTGCACCGCAATTTGATTTGCCAATTTTTCTTTTTGTATTTTAAAATACAGACGAAGTAAATTTCCTGCTTTTGGTGCAGCCACCGCTGCCCCACCGCCGCCATTCTCAACCATTACCACTATAGCCACTTTTGGAGATTCAAATGGGGCAAAACCAATAAACCAGGCATGGTCATCTCCATGAGGATTTTGGGCGGTTCCGGTTTTTCCGGCACCAATTATATTGACCACGGAAGCTACTCTTCCGGTTCCCTTCTTCCCATGAATAACCTTACGCATAGCTTCCCTGATTATTTGGTACGCCGTATCCGGAATTTCCTGAACCAAAATCGAGTCTTTCTCAAAATAGGAAGGTGTGTCTGTAAACGGGTTGTTGGTATAATATAATAAATGGGGTTTTAATAAAACACCCTTTTTGGCAATAATCGATGTTAACTGCAACATTTGTAAAGGTGTTACGAGAAGATCTCCCTGTCCAACAGAAAGATTTAACAGCAATCCCAGGGTCCATTTCCCTTCGCCATATTGGTTATCAAGGTAAGTTCTATCGGGGATGTTTCCGCTATTTTCCAGGGGTAGGTCAATTCCTGTTTTTTTACCGAAACCCAATGCCCGCGCGTAGTTAGACCATTCATCCAAACCAACCTTTAATCCCAGTCGATAAAAATATACATTACAAGATTGTTCAATAGCTTCATACAAATTTACTTTTCCATGCCCTTGAAGCTTCCAGCACTTAAATGGCCGTCTCCCCAGACGAAAATAGCCGGGACAATCAACAGTCCATTCAGGATCAATTGTCTGATTGGTGATTGCAGCTAAAGCTAAGACCAATTTAAAAGTTGATCCGGGGGGATAAACAGCCTGGATAGATCGATCGTACATTGGATGGTCGGGATCATTTAATAGGTCGTTCCATATTTGTGAGGTGATAACACCCGACAGCAGATCCGGGGAATAATCCGGTTTGGTGGCCAAAGCTAAAATTCCGCCATCATCAAGATCCATCATTATTATACTGCCCCGCAGTGTGTCCATCAGGGTTTCGGCACGAACCTGCAAATCAGAATCAATTGTCAGATAGATATTATCACCCGGAACCGGATTTTGCTGTTTTGAATATTCCAGTGTTCTGATTTCCCGCCCAAGAACATCCACCTCCGCATACCGAACACCCGGTTTACCATGAAGATTTGTCTCATAATATCTTTCAATCCCTTTTTTACCGATAATATCACCTTTCTCATAAATCTTGCCAAGATCATTTTTTAATTCTGAAGGGGATATTTCACCCAGGTATCCAAACATATGGGCCGATTTAACCGAAGAAGGATAAATTCGAATCGGTTCAATCCAGAAATCAACACCAAGATAATCACCGCGACTTTCCTCAATTCTGGAAACAATTGAAAAGTCCAATTGGCGGGAGAGCCTTACGGGTCTAAAATAACCAACCAAATTTTTTTTAACAATTTCCTGCAAATTTTCTGTGGAGCGCCCAAGATACGATGCCAATGGTTCATAGCTATCCGGATTTTTTTGTAAAAAGTACGGTAGCACATACAGCGTAAATGTGGGATCATTATCTACCAGTAATTTTCTGTTTCGATCGAAAATTTGGCCTCGAAGCGGCTTTACCGTTATCTCTCTGATCCGATTTTGATTAGATTGTAAATGGTATTCAGATTGATGAAGCACCTGTAAATAAAAAAGACGGTAAACCAGGATAATTGTAAAAATACTGATGGTGCCCCAATAAAGATAAAGTGGCGAAATTTTCCATGATTGATATTTAAGATTGTTCATATTTCATCTTCAAAAATTCGGGGTATACTGCATAAGTAAGCGCTCCTACTAAAGTTGTATAAATCGCACCCGGCAAGGCGTAACGAAAAAAAATAAACAATAGTGCGGTTTCCGAACCGAGGGAATAGATCAAATTAAAAATAAAATCATGTAACAGGGCTCCAAAAAACAATAAAAAACCCCCATCCAAATGAGGTGTCCCGGTTACCCGCCGCGGCATAAGAGAAACTAAAAATCCGACAAAAGATTTACACAAAGCATTAATACCGAAAAGAGGGGTCATAAAACAATCAATCATCAGTCCCATACCAAAACCACTGGTTGTTCCCCAAAGTCGTCCGAATTTAAGACTTATATATACTAAAAAAACCAAAATAAAATCCGGCTTAATTTCGTAGATCGATAACAAATTTGCAAAAGTGAGTTGAGCCAATAAAATAGTGATAAAAATGAGAACTACAACAAAAAATTTCATTAAAACCCGCTCAATTATTTTACGATCACAAAAGCTTCTTCCAAATTCATTAAGTCCACAGACAGTTTAATATGAATTAGTTTAAAGAACTCAGCTTTAATTGTATCTATTTTACTTACATACCCGATCTCAATAC
>SDBT01014406.1_pt1 | contig 12612 bp, 14 predicted proteins | sample 2277101 | NCBI WGS metagenome assembly SDBT01 (sample SAMN10404973, study PRJNA504765) | marine sediment metagenome | isolation source: marine sediment core GS10_PC15, 103 cmbsf | place: Arctic Ocean: Southern Knipovich Ridge | collected 2010 | reverse complement strand
GATAGGTGCCAACTCCTCACCAGACAACAAAGCCTCTAACCTACGCATTCTGAAGGTGTTAAGCTGTACACCTATTAGGGTACCGGGGACTCTGGACCTTCTGCCAACTGTGGTTCTAACAGTGGGTAGGGCCATTAGGGTGTTACAACCTCCAGCCTTAGCCTAGTGCTGAACCTGTTACCATCATGCTCCACACCAATGATGGGATAGTCCACATCGTCAACCTGGGCAAAGTGTGTGTTAGCTACTATACTAGGGAAGTATCCATTCAGCTTGCACTGCCTCACTGTAATCAGCTTACTAACCTCAGCACCTCTCCTCTCAGTATCAGTAGGCCGCAGTTCGATAAGAGGACCTATACGGCAGGCTAAATTAGCCAGCCCTGATACTGTAGTAAAGTTGCCATCAGGTACCTTCTGCTTGGCAACATTGAGGGTGAAGTCAGGTGTAGCTATAGTGCATCTGGAAGTAAAGGCACCATCTATGGTAGTCCTGAGTCTGGGGTCTAACAGTATTTGTTTCATCCTTCCCTCATCTGATCCTTGATTACCTTCTCCACGAAGCCTGGCACATTGGTTATCTGCTCAGCAAGGTCAAAAACAGGATCGTTTCGGTCCTGCTCACGCAAGCTCACAGCCTGTTCCCTTAGTGCCTTAGCCAGAGCAGGTCCATCTGTGCTCAAGTCCAAGACCTTGATCTTCTTCAGGATAAGAGCCTGGGTGGATGCTATTGAATCAAGAGCTAGGGCAGATGCCAGTTTGACATTAGCTATAGAGTCTACTGTTTCTACATCCAGGAACTCCTGCAACTGAGCATCAGACAATAGACTGTGCTGGTATGTGATAACCACATCCTCATCCAGAGGAGGAGTTACCACAAAAGTAACCAGCCCCAAGCCATCATCCAGAGAGTAGTCACCAGGATCAGCCTTAACTACCCCATTCACACTTACGGTCTCAGTAGTAGGCTTGACTGGTGTGTTGGGTACAGCATATTCCTTAGTGGTCCCATCCCCTACAGCAGCAGCCCTGTCATATAGGAATGGATCACCAATGATGTTTCTTACTTGGCTTAGGTCAGACATGATGTAATTATTACACTCCTATTGCTTAGACTCAGACTTCGTATTGGGATCAGACCTTACTCTCTTTGATTTACCCCCTAACATCCTGAATAGATTGGGGATAACTGCCACAGCAGGCTGAAACAGTGCATTCAGTATAGCAGCAAAGGTTCCCATACCAGACACTAATACCTTACTGGTACGTTTCAAGATTGAAACACTCCAGGTTGACATAGAAGCTGCCAGAGCTTTGAGAGTGACCCTACTTAGCACTCCAGAGAACGTGCTCATGGAGGCTGCCAGACTCAAGAGAAATAGGTGTATAGTGGTCAGCACTGCGTCAAAGGTAGACATACCGGCAGTTAGAACCTTGTCAGTTCTCTTGGTTACAGCACCAGCAAAGGAAGCCATACTAGAGACCAGAACCTTCAGTGTCTGTTTGGTCAGAGTCCCATCAAATGTAGACATGGAGGCATTGAGACTCAACACAGCAACCTTAACTGTACCGAGCACAGCATCGAAGGTGCCCATACCTGACGTAAGCAGTTTGCTAGTAAATCTGGATAGGGCACCAGAGAAAGTAGACATACTAGCAACGAGGTTCAATGGGAACCTCTTACGCAGTATGGCAGCAAACGTGGACATAGATGCCAGTAGAGACTTCAGGGTAGACCTGGAGAGGGTAGCATCAAAAGTAGCCATGCTAGCAGTAAGACTGAGTAGAGCAACCTTAACACCTGCTATAGTGGCATCAAAGGTAGACATGCCAGAGATTAGTATCTTGCTGGTTCTCTTGAGTAGCGTTCCACCAAAGGTAGCCATACCCGATATCAGAACCTTGAGAGTCAGCCTAGACAATACTCCAGAGAAGGTAGACATAGAGGAGACTAGAGACTTCAAAGTTGTCCGTACCAGTGTCCCATCGAATGTGGACATAGAGGCTGTAAGGACTTGGAAAGCTATCTTGGAGCCTACCAAAACAGCATCAAAAGTAGACATGCCTGATGTGAGAATCTTGTCAGTTCTCTTGACTATAGTAGCTGCAAAGGTAGACATCCCAGCAGTCAGAGACTTTAGCGTGAGCCTGACAAGGGTAGCATCAAAGGTGGACATTGAAGCTGACAGGGACTTGAGAAAGATTGTAATAGCAGTCAGGGTTGCATCAAACGTAGCCATCCCACTGGTTAGTATCTTGTCGGCCCTCTTGACTATGGCACCAGAGAAGGTAGCCATACCAGCAGTTAGGATGTGGGAAGTGAGCTTGGCTAGGACAGCATCAAATGTAGCCATTGATGCAGCAAGGACCTTATCAGCTATCTTGGTGAGAGTAGCATCGAACGTGGACATCGAAGCATTCAGGTTCTGGGTGAATAATGCTCCACCAGTCCTGAAGATATCACTTCTAAAGATGTCTCCACGGAACATGCCCATAGCAGCACCTACTGAACTCTAGCTAGTCTGAAATCTATTGGAGGACCTAACCCTTCACAATAACCTGTAATAATTACAGTCTCAGGCAGACCGTCTCCATCCTGATCTGGAATAGAGGCTTCAATCGTGAATGGCCCAGGTATGAGACTACATGAAAAGTACAAGCTGGCTTCGCCACTGGAGTCGGTGAGAACAGAGACCAAGTTGTTCTGTGCCTTTGACAGCCATAGTGTGAAACCTGATAGAACCAGCAGGCCAGTCAGGATTGCTACCCTAACTAACCTGCCAGGGTTAAGGGAACCTGACATTCTGAGGTCTCCCAGGTGTGATGGTTGCTACCACCGATGAAGAGGCACTTTTAACAAGCCCCCCGGAACCGTCCATGCCTACAGCAACCAAGCTAAATGTTTGTTGACCATAGGGAGGACCTTTAATAGCCGAAGCCGCTATACCAACAGATAAACCATTGGGATTGATGCAGTCGGTGATTACTCCAGGTTGGCATTCAGGAGGGTTTGGCACTGTTTGAAGTAACCTCTGAGCATCAGATATTTCAAACCCGCTGACACAGTTGACAGGCAGTGTAGCCGAACAAGCCGGATCAACGGTATAGTCATAGTCCCACGCGAAGTCAATCTGGATAGCCCTGGCATTCCTCAAATAGAGACCTGCCCCTAACATCATTATGGCCAAGGCCCCTGCTATAAACTTCTTCATAGTTACCCCCTCTACTCATCTGTTTGCGTACCTGCCATAGCCCCAGCAGAAGCCAATGTAGACTCTGCAAGGTTACGGGTGTTAGCCATCCAGGATTGAAGGGCGGCTATCTGAGTTGCATTCAGTGTGAAGTTGTCAGCAAACGGAGTATTAACCTCTCCCGTAGTGCTTACCTGTATCACACTCTGATTGCCTGAACGTCCAGAAGAGGAAGCCGTAAACACACCCCCTATAACCTCTCCTGTGCTCATAACAAACTCCACCCTCTTTACATCAAAGTCTATGAACACTGCCCGTAATCTGGCACCATTCACAGTCTCAACTAAGGAGCCACCGATGTTGTAAGCAACAACATCACCGGCACCATACTCCACATAGGACCAAGCAGCCAATGGAACCAACAGGGCTGCTACCAGAATCAACTTTCTCACCATAGTCCATCCTCCTTTATCAGTGTAATAATTACATCTTCAGCATTCTTCTCTTTGGTATAGCAGCAGCAGCGGGATAGGGAACTGTCAACACGGAATCAGAATCATATACCCATGTTAAGCCACAGTTACCGTGATCTGCTGCACAGCTTACAGCAAGTAGGGCCTCAAACTTGTCAGTGGTATTACAACTAGTCCAGGAGGTAGTAAAGGTAGCTGCCTTTATACCTGCATCCATAGTGAAGGCACTCTCATTCTGTGTGTCAGTTTCAGTGTCGGCTGTTAGACCTGTGTTGACACAGGCGGCATGTCCAGCAGAACCGCCAACAGTAAGAAATCCACCACTGGCTGTAGAATCCCCTACAGACAGTTCAAAACTAATTGCAGCATTACTTTCCCAAGTTCCTCCTGCCTCCTCATTCAGAGTCCACATCACAGCCAGTTCATCAGTACCTACTGATACATTCTCAGAGGTAGTCTCTCCTGCTCCTGCTGTGGATTGTATAGAAAACTCATCCGATGCTGTATGAGCACCGTTCGCCTGTAACCCATCTCTAAGAAACCGGGTTACAGAGTGGCCACTATGCTCAGGCAGAGCATGTGCAATCAACCCATCCTTTATACTCTCAGCAGGTATCCCATCTGTCCACTCTCTCCAACCATGATCCGGCCACCTCTGCTGGTGAAGCAGCCACAGATCATCAGGAATGTAGACACCATGCCGAACGACAGAATCATCTCTGGGCTTAACAAACTCTGACCAAGGGTGGAAATCAGCACCCGGCCTCTCATTAGCTTGGTTATCACTATACCTCTTGAAGTAGTTACGGGTGTTGTACCTACCTCCAATCTTAGGATCACGGGCAGGAGGTAAGAACAAAGCTACCTCAGCCCAAGGCATAGAGAAGTCCTCTACATCATCATTCCACCCAGTAACCCTACAGCCTTCTCCATCTGGCTCCAAAGCGTAGTGATCCCATCCCCGAACGATAGTCCCTACAACATTGATGGCTGCTATCCATCCAGGTGAATCCAGGTCATCGCCTCTCTGACCACGGCCCACAGCAGGTACAGGTCTCTTTGGTAGATCAGACCACGCTTGACAGTCTGTTTGCTGCCAGTCCTGTGGGGGGTTAGTAGCCCACTGCACATATACCTTCAAAGGGGCCGCTTGAACAAAGCCAGAAAGCACCAAATGGAGTGTAATAATTACACATAAAATAGCTAAAAGTCTCTTCATTACATATCCACCCTTAATATGATCTCAGCATACAGCATCTTGGCCAGATCATTGTTGGTATCATTGGTACCATCCCGGCTAACCTTGATAGTCAAGTCCTCTGTAGCAGCACAGCCGGTAGCTGTAAATGATGCCTGGGTAGCATCATTCAGGGCATTCTGCGACCCTACTGCGTCAGTGATGGTCTGTGCTGCATTAAAGGCTGCATCCCAGGACTCACCAACTGCACGGCAGACAGTAGATATATCCCACTCCACATTACCTGTAGGGGAAGCAGCTACAGTCACATATCTTATGGTCAGGTCCATCTGGGTAATTGCAGTACCAGTGGGCAGCTTTAGGGTTCTCTCGAAAGAGTTGACTGCTCCTCCAGCAAAATCAGCAGATGGCCTCTGAATACTGCCAGTGTCATTACATGCCGCTGTAGGGGCAGTATCACCAGTGCCAGCATCATCCCAGTTCAAGGAAGGACTGGCTCCTATACAAGCGGCAGCATCTATCATAATGTAGCTGAGCTTGCGGATCACATTGCCGGATGCCTCCGGGTCAATACTCTTCTCTGTGAATATGTCGGTCGTGGAGGGACTCACTACCTCATGCTTAACCGTGTTAATAGCGAACACCCAACGGTCAGCAGTGGAGTCATAGCCAAATTCACCATCTGCATTGGGAGTGGCCCCGGCTGTAGGATTGATGCGGTACACACCTGCTGCATTACGGCTGAGGCAGGTATCTTCAGCAGGGCCAATACAGATGGTACCAGCATCTCCTAGAAACCGCCCTCTGACCGTTCCCGCACTGTTACCAAATATATGATCGGCAGTCACTGCTCCTGACAGATAAGTGCTGGTGCCAGCAAGGTCAAACGCGACTCGATTAATGCCGAGGACAGCTTCCCGGATGGAATAGGCATCTGCTCCATCTTTTTGCGTTATCCATTCAATCGTGCCTCGGTCACTAAATAATATTCGAGTAGTCTGGCTGCCAGTTGTCCCCGAAACCAGCGTGAAATCAATTCCTGTATCCCCATTATTATCTATTGTTGTGTTCATCCCCGAATCGACAGTGAATACCCCTGTTGCAAATGTATTTGCTGCGATTTGAAAAGGAGTCACTTGCTGATCGTGTATTTCTATTTTGACCAGTGCTCCGCCAGTGGGGTTACCGACCGAAGATTTGAAGATCATACGATCCGTAGAGAAGTCAGACTGATAGTCATAAGTAACAGTCTCGGCATTATCGTCAGATAGATACGAAGTTACTGTATCATTAACATTCCCTAGGGTTTCCCAGGAAGCATTCTCACCCAGCTTCTTCACATCTATGTTCACCCAATTGGTCCCATCTGACACTAACCAGATAAACTCAAACTGGGCTGATAGTACAAAGGTAGTAGCTCCATCAATAGTCTCAGAGGCATTAGGGTCAATAGTGCAATCACCTGTGGTATTGGTCCTTTTAAGGAAGTACATGAAGTCCGTGTCTGAAGCAGCAGGCACAGTGACCGTATCACCACCTGTGCAATCTAGCAAAACTACCCTATTGCCATGAGTGCCAGATACCAGAACAAGAGGACCAACCCCACTCAGGGTCACAGTGTTGGGGAATGTACCTTGAGCTATGGCATTGGTTCCCAGCAGCATCAGAAGGGCTAACAATAGACTCTTAAACATGATCCCTCCAACTGTAATAATTACACTCTATTAACAAAAATGGGCCACCCGAAGGCAGCCCATTGATGGATTGGGAGAACATCCTAATCTAAGTACCACCTGAGTTCACGGTCAGCGTGTAGGTGAACTGGATGCTGTCACCATTGACCACGTTAATGGCAGCAAACACCCGCCTATCCCACAGGGTACCCGCAGTGATGACACTGAAGAGACCCCACTCAGTAATAGCTTTGGTAGTAGTGTAGGCGATAGTCGCAATGGAACGATACTGATTGGCAGTGGGGTTTGTTGGAGTGCCAGCTACCCTAGGCTCCCCATCCGTAGTCTCAATATCGGTATCTCCAACAACGGCAGCAGTGATGCCGATACCAGAATCATGGAACTTGAGGCCACTGATAGTAGGAGTGACCCCACCAGAGGCAAAGTCAGTTGCCATATAGTTGACCCCGGCTGTGGTGACAATGCCAAACAGGATCAAGTTGTGGGGGTCAAACAGAGAATAGAGCATGAAAGCCAGAATGGACATGCCCAGAGGTGCATCCCCCGTAGCTGCCTTCTGCCTGAATGCCCATCTCCAGCAGAACAAGGTAGCCCTAATCCTGGTCAGTAGAGACCTTTGATCCCCTGACACAATTCCTTTGTCTATCCTCTCTCCATTTCCCTTGATGAGGACAGCCCGAAGCTCACCCTTGCATCGAATCTTAGTTTCCATTTCCATGATGACTCTCCTTCATCTAAGGCCGCCTAATCATCCGGTTAAGTGGCCTTATAGGTTCCTGCACTCTGGTAACACCATCATCTATGTTGATGACTTTAGGCTTACTTAGCTCGTTCAGGGTTTGTAGCTCTTTTAGGATAGCTGCCAGATACTTCTCCCCCACCGTCATTGGGCGAGGGAGAGTATTCAGCTTATCCACTACGAACCGGACCCGTCTGAGGACACGGCCATCTTAGGCTCACCTTGAGCAGCACCTATGATGTGCCTCAGCTTGTAGTCAATGGCGTCACTGTCGAAGTCACCCTCAAGAGGATTGACCACTCCACCACCCAACTGATGTTGATTGGAGTCCTTCACAAACAGTTGTGGGTCTCTCCGCCCTCGGAGGAAGCCAAACATGAAGGCTGGACGCTGAGTGACATCTGCCGGATCAGCAACCAGGAACCAGTTATCCGTGGTCTCATCAACTGCTACGATAGGCAGGTAAGGATTCACTGCCAGTCTCAACCGGCTCTTCATCCAGTTCCGTACATTCAAGAACTGGTCTGCTGTACCTCCACCAGATGCTCCTCGTATCTCCAGGGTCAAAGCGTTGATGATGTTCTGAGCAGTGATCTCCAGTGCTGGCCCAACCACCAGAGTTACCACATCAACGATGATGGGATCACCATTGATATCCACCTGAGCACCAAGCACCTTGAAAGCGGTCTGAAGGCCCTGTACTGTCAATACAGGGTTGCCCGTGACAATGTTCTTATTGCCAGCCGTGAAGTAGGAAGGATGAGGTCCATCAGCATCCACCAACTGCTGTGTAGCCAAATGCTCCTCAGTCCGTCTGGCAGCAACAGCCATCATCGCTGGCCTCTGGGTGAAAGCATTCAGGTCATCATCAATCACCATCTCGAAGGAGATTCCGTACCGCTGGCCATGTTTTACCACTTTCAGTTGGAACTTGCCCTCAGTGAAGATGATCTCTTTGTAAGGCTCCCTCTGGGTCACGATGGGCAGCAGGGTTTGACCACCATCAATGGTGTAGAGGTTCAAATTCCTGAAGTCATTCAGGTCGAAGATACGGAAATAGGCAGGATAGGTAGGCTCCCATGCCCTGAAAGCACCCAGGAGTTGGCGATAGAGCAAGTCACCGAACAGATCGGGGAAATCACTCGTAACCATAGCCTCCTTCAAGTGCCAGCTAGGTCTGTCACCCTTGATGACCTCAGCAAACAGTCTGGCACACTCAGCAACCCTGGCCTTCCACTGAGGGTCATTGCGCCTCTTTATCATCCTTTCACCAGGAGACAGTCCATAGGAGGGGTCAAACCCCTTGTCTCTGGGGTCAAACACTTCAAGAGACTCCCGAATGTTCTTAGCCTCTGTCGCTATACTTTTGAGCTTCCGTGAAAACAGCATCTTGGTCCTCCTAAAAGACCGAATATACAGTGTAATTATTACACTGCTACTTACCCTTAGTCAGCCGCACCTCAATCTTGGTAGTCAGGACGCCGGAGGCAACCAACTCCACCAGATGATCCCCCCAGGCGATGCCAAAGGGTACACCATCTGCCCTCTTACTGACCGGGGGGGTATCTCCCTCAGCAAAGTAAAGCTGATCTCCACCATTGACAGCCACATTAGCATCCGAGCCAGCTGAACCGGAGTTATCAACTCCACCTACCAGCATCTCAAACACGCCATCGAGGAATACAACAGATCGGGCATTGGAGTCCACACCGCTAGAGGAAACGCCGGGCTGATTGCCTATGCGTACAGGATCACCTGTGATGGGTTGATTGGTAGTTCTGGATGCAGTCTGGGCAAAAGCCTTAATCAGCTTAGATGTGAGATTACCCTCTGCATACTTTCTGTTCAATGCCATGACACTAGCCTCCCTTTTTAATCAAATTCACTTACTCAAGCGAGGACTACCGAGCGGCTACTGCCGCAGCCAGTCCCTTTTCAGGCACTCCAAGTGTCTCCAGGGACTCCTTGAGTACCCTGTCAGTCTCCTCAGCCTCTTCCTTGCTGGGTCCACCATTAGCTGATTCACGGATATGCTCTCCACCCATACCCTCAATATGGCCAGAGGTCTCCGATGTGAAGTCCTCCACGATGCTCTTGATCCAGTCAGCATCAAGCTCAGCACCCTGCTTTCCCTCTTTGAGTAAGGGATGGGCGCAGGCCCGTGCAACCAGCTTGGGGCTGTAAGGGATATCAGCCTTACGCAAGGTCTCGGAGACCTCCGTAATAGCTTGGGTCGCAAAGTCGGATATAGCTCTTTTGGCTATCGCCTTCTTCAAGTTGGCATTCTCCGTAGTCAGAGTCTCATTCTCTTTCTTGGACTCTTCAACAATCCGTGTTTCCTCTGGGGTCATAGTAGTACTCTCCTCTTTTGGCGGGTCAGTACCCCGCTTAGATTCTAAAACAGGAGCACCTTTGGCTCCAGCATGGGTTACAAAGTCTGCTGAGAAAGCATGTACAAACTCATCAGCTATAAGACCAGACTTGCCTTCTGCCTCTCCAGCATGTGCTCTTATACCAGCATTGATTGACACCCCAATATGAGGTCCCTTCTCTTCAAGCTGCTTGGCATAATCCGAGAATACTTTAGCCTCTGCATACAGGCCGGGTCCTTTAGGACCATTCTTATCAAACTTAGCATCTGTAGTCAGGATAGCAGCAAGGTCGTTCAAATCCCTTATGCCCGGAGGTCTCTCAGCCTCCTCAGTGGCAGTAGGATGATTCCAGTACATATGAGTGCCCTTGACAAAGGCGGCAGGTCCAGAGCTCTTGAGCATTGACTCCGAATAGAAGGCCATGCTACCCCAGCCAGGACCTATGATCTTGACGGGGATATTAGTGATCTCAGCTTCCTTCAAGACCTCAAAGTCTCCAAAGGCCACAGATTCATGCACAACTTCGGCACCTGGGACTGTAATTATTACATCCTGACCGAAGGGGTAAGACTCAAGTATATCCTCTCCATCATAGAACAATCTCTGGGATTCAGTATTCTTGCTGTCCACATAGGCAACATGGACCCGCTTGGCCTCACCTAGAGTTATGTTAGGCTCAGAACCAGCAGAACCGAAAGAGATGGAATAGGACCGCTTGAAGGAGATGCCCTGGAAATCATAGACAACAAAGGCAGCAAAGATGTCCAGAATCCAAGGACCATCACTGAATGAGAATGCACCTATGCCGTGAGCAGTCTCCAGTGCTCCCCTGAGATGACCCCGCAAAGCCCCATAAGAGGTATTTAGGGGAAGATGCGCTGATTCAATCATGGCAGATTCCTTGGACTTGGAGATGCACACAGCAAGCCGTTGTGCAGAATCAGGGAACTCTTTCTTGGTAGCCTTGTCCTTCATACACCGACCTACAAATGCAGAATCGGTCTCACCTTTGTTGCGCTTAGGCATATCACAATCAACTTAACACAGGGAGTGAGCCTGTCAACAGCAATCCAGGGTAACTCATTCCAAACAGTTTAGCGGTTACTGACTGCTGGTAATGGTGAACCTGAAGGCTTAGGCTTGTTTGCTGCTGCCTTAGCTGCATCTGCCTGCTTCAAAGCAGCCTTGCCTATATCAGCCTTACCTTGAGCCGCTTTCTTTTGGTCATCCGTCATATTATCAGGATCAATGAACCCTTGTCTGACCTCTTCGGGATAAAGAATATTCAGCACAACCTCAACATCATTCTCACCCAGAGCAGTTAAGAGGAGTTTAGCCACATACTTCCTATCAGGGATGATCCCCTCAGCAGTACTACCACCCAAAGTAGTAGCTTGGACAACAGCCCTAACCCTATCTGTAACATCTCTCTCCAGGATATTAGGAAAGTCAACATGGACCATTAGGGTTTTGTCATCTGGAGGGGTAATTACTATAACCCTTGTATTATCAAAGTCATCCTTCTCCAGTGCTGCCTTAAATCCACCCTTATTCAGCTTCCCACTAGGAGCCAAGGCAGACCACTCCTTCAGCTTCTCACACATATGCAGTATGATTAACATCCACATATTCTGCCGTGCAACCATCTTTAGTTCTGTGGGACGGTCCAGGGTAGATGATGTGGCATGGTTGCCTAGATCAGAGTCACCAAAGAAGTGTTCCGGTACATCTGAACCAGCAGCAACCATAGATCGCAATGCTCTGGCCTCATCAGGGCCAGTAGTATGCCCAGCAGTCTTAATAGGAGATATCTTCACATCCCCTGCCAAAGTAGCCCAGGAAGCCGTGTTTGTAGGCGGATTGGTGTCTAAGAAGGCAGCCGTGCTAATATTTGTATCCAGCTTGCTCTTAGCAGCAGCCACACCCTTCCTGCCTCCTAGTCCAGATATCTGCATGGCTATCCGAGCGTAGGCTTGCAGGACAGTGGCAAAGTTCTCCAATATGCCCTTGTAGGCTCTAGCCCAAGGCATGGCAGAGAATAGCTCAGGTAGACCAAACCTCATCGTGGACATGCCACCAGTGGCTACATGGAGCACGGGGGAGTCCCAGGATACCCGGATTTTGTCTATGCTACTTAGACGGGACCTTCGTGGAGGGTTATAGTCAATATCGGGATACAGACTAGTGTGGCCGGGTTCGCCACTCTTAGAGGGTATTTCCCTCTTATAGAACCACACCTCCTTGGAATCTTCAGGGTTCGTGATTATATCTGAAATCTGTGAGAAGGGAAGCAGCCTCACCCTGGCAGCACCATTAGCCTTGTTCTTCCAGAAGATGAAGAATGTATTTCCATCAATACGTTGTTCTCTCTCTCTCTCAGCCCAAGCCTTACCAATAACCTTCTGGTTCTTACGGCTCTGGAAGAAGTCCTGAATGACCTCATTAACCAAGTCATCCTCAGCCTTGATCTTGACACCCCCACCCCAGACATATAACTCCTGGACAGTCACGGCCCGTTTGATGAGTGGGTTGACTATGGACATAACCCTGGAGAGAGCCACCATCTTGCGAATACTGTCCAGGCTAAATTCCCACCTACCATCAGCAGATAGATTAGTCCAGCCAGCAGCATCTACAGCCAGTTCTATTTCAGCTAAACTAGCAGCTTCATTGATCTTAAGGGAAGTCTCTTCAGCATTGTTCACTGCTACAGTAAGGCTGTTCCCACCCATTCTGTAACCTGTTAAGGCACCTACTATTTTATCTCTGATGCGCATGCTGAAACTCCTCTAAAAATGTGTAATAATTACAGTGGGTGACTGCAATCTGGACCGCTAATGCCCTCTAGCTGGGGCCGATCCGCTCTGACAATCCCAAAAGCTCCGTTAATAGTTTAGTAGTTAATGTTAAGCCCAGTTCCCAGTCACCCAAACCCATTAAGTTACC
>SDBT01014405.1_pt1 | contig 12613 bp, 11 predicted proteins | sample 2277101 | NCBI WGS metagenome assembly SDBT01 (sample SAMN10404973, study PRJNA504765) | marine sediment metagenome | isolation source: marine sediment core GS10_PC15, 103 cmbsf | place: Arctic Ocean: Southern Knipovich Ridge | collected 2010 | reverse complement strand
GGATTACGGGAACCATGAGGGCTTTGATTATCTTCGTCATGCATTAACTTTTTACCTCCTTTTTTTTAATTTTTAATTTTAGTTTTTGGCATTTAAATTATGAATAAATGTCATCATCAAGAATTTCGATGTTCTTAGCTTTTACAACGCGTTCCTTTTTAATAACTGTAAGCACCCTTTTGGATTTTGAAATTTGCTTTTCAATCATTTTAATTCTCTCTGTTAATTCATGTTTAGAATGTTCCAACTTTTTAATGGAATTTTCTATTAAGTGCTGATTCTGTAAAGATAAATCCTCCTCATTGATTTTTGGGTGATCTACAGCTCTATGATATGGAAAACTACAAAACATTGTTTCAACATTTCTTTTAATACCAGGGAAATCATCAACAATTGTAAATATGTAGTCCATGAGAGAATGCATGCTAGGAAAAATATTATCGCTTAGAACATTTTTGAGCTCAATTACTCCTTTTTTAGTTATATTATATTTCTTTTTAGGTCGATTACCTTCAGTAATTTCAGTTATGCTTACAAAACCAATCTCCGCCAATTTACTTAATAAGGGATAAATTGTTCCAGCTGAACCTCTCCATAACCCTCTAAATCTTCTATTGATTACTTGAGTAATTTCATAACCCGTTATACCTGAATGGCTTTTTATGATATTTAAAACTAAAATATCTAAGCCTGACAGTGTATCTGTTTGATATCCTCGAAATCGTTTGCCAAAAAACATTTTTTTTATTTATTTTTGTCTTCGGATTGTGATATATCGTAAACCGAATACTAATAGAATACAATAAAAACATATATTTAAATATATCGGAAATCGAATATTGAAAAATTCTGGATTTAATGCCAAATTGATGACAATTTAGAATTGAAACTTGAAAGGATCAATAGGTGATAAGATTTTTATTATAAATCTTAGATTTATTGGAAATTTAATCCTTCAACAATAAAAATTTTGATGTTATTATATGTTTATAATCGGGAATTACTCAAATTCTAATACTTATTACCAGTTAATTTATGATTTTTATATATGAATCATTTAAATCTGAGAAATCTTAGTTTTTCTTCTGATTAAGAAAAGTTTTAATCAAATTTGAACTATTCACCATCATTTCAGAGCATTATCATATTTTTCGCCTAAGTCTTTAAATGATATGAGTTTCTTTAGAAAATGACCTTAAACCGTATCTTTAAAATCTATATATATATATTTGCAAAATAAAGATTATACTATTATTAATACTACAAAATAAAGATATTTTGAGTTTGAAAAAAGTAAATCAAGAAAGAAAAGTCTGGGATTATCTATTAGTTCTACACCTAATTTACCCCCTCACAATAATAATCCTCCATTTTATAAATCCAGATTTGTATAAAGGAGGAGACTTTTTATGTTTTAATAATTCGGTTAAGAATTTTTATTCTGATATATCACAACTATATGTAATAAATGAATTTGCTCCTTTTCGTTATTTTCCTCTAAGTCCAATTTTTTATTCTTATTTATTATTATTCAATGAATTTATTGGCTATATTTTTACCATAATTATTATATTAATCGGGAATTTATGCCTAAGAAAAATAACATTGAAGATCGCAAATGAGGTCTTTATTTCTTCAAAAGAACAAATCAACAAACTAAAAAAGATGATGTTTGTAATCTTTGTCCTCCCCTTTAATTTTGATAATTATTATAATGGACAAATGATAACCTTGTCCTTAGTATTCCTATTAATGTCATATTATTTTTTTAAGAAGGAGGAAGGTAAATCAATAACCAATAATATTATGGGTGGTTTTTTCATTTCTTGTGCTATCCTCTTGAAACCATTTTTCATCATCATACTTCCCTTCCTACTGATAATTGAGATAAAAAAATATAAAGTCAAAATTGAGTTGGTGTCATTTTTTAGATATTTTTTCGTTATTATTATGTTAATGATTAATCTGATCATATTTATTTTAAATTCTGGCTTGTTCTACAATTTTATAGAAATAAATTCAATGTATGTATTCTTTGAATCAAGCCAAAGTTTAACTAATATATTATTTCTTACAGGATTAAATCCACAATTTATCTATTTCAGCGTTTTAATAATCATTTATTCTATATTAATTATTAATTACTTGATAAATGGCTATAAAATTGATTTGTTTTATTTTTTTGGGATTTCTATTTTAATAATTATAATAAGTTGGCCTCAAACGTGGCCATTTTATAATTTATTATTTCTTTTTTTTTTATCATTGATATCTCTTAAATTAAACAAGGATAAGGGACAAACTAATTACTTCCAGACCTTCTGGCTATATATTTTACTCAATATTTTAAATCTTATAATTGCTTCCATTCTAATTTTGATTCAGATTGAACAAGGAGGAATTCATTTTAATTTCGTAGCACCTTTTTCATTTCTATTTAGTTATATATATTTTACTGTCAATTCAAGAAACTTTAGATATAAGAAAGTGGAGAAATTAATCTAATAGATTGATTTTCATAACATAGGAAGGAATAACTAGGAGTGTCATAAATATTTATTTTTATACTCCTTCAGATAATGTAAATTATTGAAGAAAATAAATTTGTGATTTAAAAATGGAAAGTATATTTTCAAATTTAAGTAAAGATGAGCTGAAGTTTCAAAGTGAGGTAAATGAATACTGCGATAATGAAATAGCGCCATATATTGAGGATATCGAAAACGGAAAAATTGACATTATGGATGTTGTTAAACCGATGGGAAAAAAAGGATACATTGGTTTAATGTATGCCAAAGAGTATGGTGGTCTAAGAAAATCTTTTAAGCATGAGCTCTTGCTTGCAGAATCAATCTGTTATCACAGTCTTCCTGTAGATATGAGCCGTGGAGCTTCTATTTATCCTGCTAACTTGATCCGCAGTTTCAATAAAATAGATACATTAGGCAAGTACATTGGTCCACTCTGTAAAGGTGAAAAAATCGGTTGCTTCTGTTTTACAGAACCAGATGCGGGGAGTGACTTATCACGAATGAAAACTATTTATGAGAAAGATGATGCAAACAGCGAACTCATTTTAAATGGTGAAAAAAGATTTATAACTAACGGAAGTGTTGCTGATATCTTGGTTGTTTATGGTCGAAATGGAGCGTGTATAGTTAAATCTGATTGGGAAGGTTTTGAAGTTGTTGAAGAATATAATCTAATGGGTCTTCACGGACTCCATTTAGGGCATCTAAAGTTTAATAACGTTCGAATTCCAGAAGATCATATTTTATTTTTTCAGGAAATCCGGAAAGATTCCTCAGGTAAAAGAAAAAGCGGGAAGACTTCGGCAATTAGTTCAATGCAACAATTTTTAGGCCCAGAAAGGGCAATGTTGGCTGTCCAAGCATTAGCGGTGGCTAGGAGAGCACTTGAAGTTGCAATTAAATATTCAGTTGAAAGAATCCAATTTAAAAAGAGTATATCGGAATTTGAGGGGATAAGCTTTAAAATTGCGAACATGGTCACTAATTATGAAGCAGGAAGAGCACTTGTAGAAAAATCAGTTGCCAACATACATAATGGATATTTAGCAGCAATGTCTAAGTTATTTGCCTGTCAAAATTCCTATAAGATTTGTGATGAAGCTATTCAAATTCTAGGAGGAATTGGATATACTGATAAGTACCCTGTCGAAAGATGTACTCGCGATGTCAGACTTTTAAGAATTGGTGGTGGAACTGATGAAATCATGCAATATATCATTCAAAAAGGGATCTATCGCAAGTGAAGTTAATCATTTAAGAGTAAAAAATAGGTAATTTTATTTTTTTAATCTTAATGGGATTACCTCCCATTGTATTTGAAAATACGTGAAATGAAGCTTTCACGATGATTTAGAATTTAATCTTCTGTTATATTATAGAAATCTTTTTTAATAATTACATCAAATAATATTCTTATTCAATATTGTAAAATTTATAAAAAATATTAAACATAATTAAAAACACAATAACATAAGTTAAAGGTCATATATATGGGAGCAGGTAAAGTTCTTACTATAATTGGTGGTGTATTAGGAGCACTTAGTGTGTTACTATTTTATATTGCGCCGGAAATATTTTGTTTATGGAGAATTGATGCGGGATCGACTTTGAGTGTATTCATTGGAGGCTTTGGAGCATGGTCAGGAGAGTTTATCGCCATTCCTTTTGGACCTGAATATTCTCAAGATATCATTTTAATGATTGTAGGTGTGTTAATTATAGGTGGTAGCGTACTAACTTTTATTGCTGGTTTAGCAGGAAGTAAAGCAATCGGAATTCTGGGAGGTATCATTTTATTAGCTGGCCCGATCCTACTTTTGGTTGCGTTAATAGCTAAAATGGGCGTTTTTGGAGATACTATAGTTCCCCTTCTGGGTAATGTAAACCTCTTGTTTGGTAGCATATTGGGAGTGGCTGACTGGGGTATTTATATTGGTTCATATTTCGCAATTGGAGGAGGATTATTAGGAATAATAGGTGGAGCTACTATTTAATCAAATAATTTTTTTTTTTTTAATAATTTAGAAATTAGAATTAAAATTAATAAACACTCTATCGAATTATCTCGTTTTTTCTTTTTTCAGCGTTAAATAATTCATTTTTCTTATGGGATAAGATATTCAATAAATTTCGATACACAATTTTAAACTTATGTGTCAAAATTAAGTAAATTCAATAAAAACACTCAAACCATAAATTAAAAATAGATTTCTTTAATTTTCAATAGTATTATGCCCATTAAAGGAATAAATATTGATAAATGTTCAAACTGTCAAGCTTGTATTAAAGAATGTCCTTCTCAAAACTATCAATTGGATAACGAATCAGGCCAAACTATCTTTACTAAGTCAGGTTGTATTCTTTGTGGTCATTGTATAGCTGTTTGTCCTGAAAATGCGATTTTATACGAAAAAATGAAAGGTGAGATATTGAATTTCGCAAAAAAACAAGATCCCAGTACACTGATATCCTATGAAGCGCTACATCCATTTTTAAGAGCTAAAAGATCAATCCGTCAATATAAAAACAAAAAAGTTTCTAAAGATTTAGTAGATAAGGTTGTAGACTCCATGCGTTATGCTTGTACAGGTGCCAATATTCGATCTTTAAAATGTTTATTAATCTCAGATGAAGTGAAAATAAAATTATTATCCGACTCAATAATAGACTATATTGCCTTAGGAAGCCCTAACACAAATTTTATCAAAAAGAGAAATTTAGGAATTGATCCTATATTTCACAACGCTCCTATTGTGGTTATCTTCTATTCAAATAATCAATTAGATACGAGAAATGCTACCATTGCTATTACATTTGGAATGTTAAGCGCTCAGTCTCTGGGATTAGGTAGCTGTTGGATAGGATACGCTCATAGCGCTCTTACGGGAAATAAGGAACTCCGAATTAAACATACAGGTATTAAAAGGCACGTATTGGGTGTTATGACTCTCGGGTATCCTGCTGTAAAATACCAAAGAGCACCCCCACGTCCTCCTTTAAAAGTAAGATATATTGAGGAATAGATTAATTGACTTTCAGTTCTTCAAAGAATTTAATCTGGAAATAATCATTTCCGAACCTTGCTAATATTTCATCTATTTTTTTTAAATAAGAATCGATAATATCGGAGAAATCTTCATTTTTTTGCTTGTTTAGAAAAGAATTAATAAGGCTTGAACTATCTACCGTCATTTTCAGAGGATCACTATATTTTTCTCCCAAGTCATTAAATGTTATGAAGTTCTTTAATTGTAGTCCAATATTTCTAGAATATTTATATAGATTTTTTAATCCAAGACAACGCGAATTTCCCTTAAGTAAATGATAAATTCTCGCAAGGACTAGATACTCAATAAATATTTGTGATTAAAAATAAAGCTTGATCTAATATATTGATAAATAAATAATTTAAAAGATCGAGAGTCCAATCTTTAGTATTCTGTGCTGAAGTCTGATTTTTTGTTTGAATAAAAAGATTTATATATTTTATATTGCGTATGATTCATAGAAAATTAATTTATCATAAAAAACGGATAGATAATCCATGGCTTTAACTAAAAAAGAATATTATGTAAGAGATTTAGTAATTGATGATGAATATGGGATTATTGACTCAAAGGCGACAATTCAAGACGCTGCTAAAAAGATGAAAGAGTTAGGTGTTCCTGATTTAGTTGTTATAAAAGATGAAAAACAAGAAGTTCTAGGTGTAATTGCTGATTTTGATATTGTTCAAAATGTTGTTGCGGAAGGTAAAGACGTTAAAACCGAAAATGTAACTTTAGCTATGTATAAAATCGCCTCCGTATCCTTAGATACACCCGTAACAGAAGCATTTGCAAGGATGCGTGATTTAAATGCAAATGTTATCCCTGTAGTTGAAGATGGAAAATTAATGGGTGTATGCACCATCCAAGATTGTTGGAGTTACATACCTGATCAAAATGTAGATGAAATTGGTTTGATCCCAGTACGTAATACAAGGGTAGCTGAATTTTGGTTTGCTAGCGTATGTGCTATATTAGCATTTACTTTGGGTGTTATTTTACCACTTATTGGGGTATATGGCTTTTTTACCGGAAATCAAGCAGATCTTTTGAGTTTGTTGGGGATTGGACTTATTGGGGGAGGAAAAGTATCCTTCAATTTATTTGACGTTAGAGGTGTAAGTATAATAGTACCCTATTTTAATATAGGATCAATATGGATTGTAATAGAGATATTTAGCATCTTCTTACTGATTTTTGGAATAATTAGTTTGTTTTCCATATTTTATACAAGTTTTTCTGATACAAGACACTTACAAACGGGTAGAATTGTAAGAACAATAGTTCCTGGCCTTATTGTTTTCTTTATGGCTTTTGAATGGATATTGTTTGGTATTGCTTTTGCAATTGCAACCCCTACGCCTAAAATAACAATTGATAGCATTGGATTAATGATGTCAATCTTGTCAATGATTCTAGTTATACTAGCGATAAATAGAGACTACATCTTTAAGGAGAAAGTAACTGCTGAATCTATGAAGAAAGAGGTGTCAAGTTAAAAGTGCCTCGAGGCGGTGGTGGCGGTTTTGGAGGCGGAGGGTTTCGAGGCGGCGGTTTTGGTGGGGGAGGTTTTCGAGGAGGTGGTTATCGAGGGGGCTCATTTGGTGGTCGAGGAGGTTATGGAAGACCAAGTGGGAGACCCTTTGGAAGAACGGGTGCCTCTCGAACAACATCTAGATCCCCTAGCGGACCTTATTCTCATAGAGGGTATAGACCACACCGTAGATATTATAGACCAATGTGGTGGTACCATCGACCTTGGTATTACCGTTGGTGGTATAATCCAATGTGGGCAGGGTCTTATTATCGCCCTTGGTATTATTCTCCGGTATATGTTGGCGGAGGCGCTGTACTATTAATCGCCTTAGCTCTAATAATACTTCCAATAGCTGGTGTTGCCTTCATGTTCCCATTTAGTGATGCAGATGAGAATGGTTATGTGACATATCGTTCCACAGAGACTTTAAATTATAATGAATTCTGGTATGAATATGAGTATATCAAACAAGGTAATGAAATAACAATTAATAAAATCGATTCTTCCCTAGCTGATATTAATTTTGGTATTTGGGATCATCCCTTTGAGTCTCTACCAACGAAAACATTTACTACATCTGAAATTGGTCAAATTACTATTCAGAGTGGTGGTGGGTATGAATATCTTTGGTTTTTCCTAAGACCAGGATCATCAATAGTTTATGACTTTAACTCGTCTGGACCAGTAGATTTTTTCATAGGTGATTATGACGATCTCTATTCATGGAATCAAGGAGGTTCGCCACTTTTCTATATAGATGAGTCAGACACTACTAGTAACACTGGATCTCTAGTAATCACAAACGCAGATGACTACTATGTTGTTTGGTATAATGACGATGTTTCCAATATTGATGTGGATTTTGCTGTAGATTTTACAGAGAGCGGTGTTAAAGATTTCACTGCAGCGGATTTTTATTTTAATGAAACTGACTTTATCTCTGATGAATCATTTACAGTACCCGAATCAGGAAATTGGTATTTCTTCATCTATTTTGATCCAATGAATTCTCCCGTTGACTCTACTACCATTACTTTTGATGTGAGTTATGAAACTGGAAAATCTTCTATTGATAGATGGTCAGAGATTCGATGGATTTTAATTATAGTCTTAAGTGTTGTTGTTATATTGTTGGTTGCAGCATTGATAGCAAGAAAAGGTCAGAAGAAACTGAAGCTAAAAGCACCATCAACATCTACAACTATACCAACATCAACAACTACACCAACGTCAACTTCTACAGCTACACCAAAACCAATTTCAAAAGTTTCTCCTTATAAGATAGTACCAGCAACAAAACTCAAATGTATTCGATGTGGGGCTTCGCTTCATAGTGATTCCAAATTCTGCCCTAAATGTGGAGGCAAAGTGGAAGGGAGACAAATTGGAAGTTCAACAGTGATAACAAAAGCAGATGCAAAAACTTGCTCTCTCTGTGGTAGTAAACTGTCAGGAACAGATAAGTTTTGTAAATGGTGTGGTACTAAAATCGCAGAAAAATAATAATTAAATTCAGATTTTTTTTATTTTTTTTATTTTTATGGTATAATGAGAAAATGATAGGGACTTAAAGATTTTCTAAAATATTTATCCCACATTTCTCACAAAACTCTTGTTCTTCATTTTTTATTCCTTCTCCGCAGTTTTTACAATAAATAAGCTTTTTTCGTAATTTTTTTTGTATTTCCTTTATTTCCTTTATTTTTTGTATTTCTTTATACTTGTTATAATCTTCTTTAGGTTTAATTTCCTTTTCAATTGAGGTGATAACTTCTTTTAACCATATTAAAAATACATACTTTTCTGTATCCTCAATTGTGCTAAATGCCTTATAATCCATTTTCTTTTTATCAGGTACATCAATGAATCTTGTATTTCCAATCTCAATAAAAGTATTGTAAAATAAAATCCCATCATAAATTAATTTCTTAACTTCTTTATTTTTTTCTACTTCATATGCTAGATCAAAACCCGTAGCTCCAACTTCAATCATTCTGAGCATTTTTTTAAAGAAAATTAATTGTTCTTCCAAATTTATCTCCTTTTTTTTTTTTGTTTTCGATTCTTTTGGGATTCTATTATCAATTAAATTAAGTATTTCTGTTTTATACCTTTTTTCGAGTTTAATTTTCTTATGGAGTTTCTTAAGTTGAGTTCCAAAGTTCATAATCTTTTTTCTAAATGCTTAACGAGTTTTTTTTTTAAAAATGACTTTTGTCAATAACTATTTCAAATTAATAATTTGAATATACCTAATAGGTAAATAAGAAATTAATGTATATATATATTTATGATTATAAATGAATTTAAATTGAAGTATGAAGGTTGAGAGTATTGTATAACTTTTTATGATTTTTTTATTTGATGTTCTTTTTCTTCAAAAGAAGTTAAATTTCTTTTTTCCTGCGGTTTACTTCCTCCGTTACTTTTAAAAGAAGTATAAAGACCTTTTATTTCGCCGAACCCTACCGTCATAATGGTATGACCCAAATGTTTTTTTTCAAAATTTTTTATTTCAACCTGGTTCACTGGATTATTTGGGTGAATGATTGCATATTTTTTACATTTTATACAAGCACGTGCACGAATCATTTATATATCCTTATGAGATGTGTGATTATCGAAATTTCTAAAGCGTGTTATAAGATAAAAAAAACATATCTTTTCTTTATCCCATTACAATTATATCTAAAAAAAAACACCTATATCAAATTTGCGGTTTTTAATGAAAAGTGTTCTAATACTAGCAACAAAAATTAAATCCATATTTTGTAAATTTACGAAATGTATGTGGTATTAAATTTTATGCAATTACCCTCTTATGAATCCATAAGATTAGGTATTGTTGATTCATATTTGTCTTTAAGATTTATTACATTAAGTTCAAAAGATGGGGTTCTTAATCCTTGAATATAGATTTTTGGTTCATTGATTAAATTTCCTATTTTTTTTGCTGTAACCCCATGTTTCTTAGAAATTTCAAGAATTTTATTATGGTTTCTAGGATCAGTTTCGATTATGAATCTGCCATTAGATTCGCTAAATAGAAGTTCATCATCTCTTAATGTGTTATTATAACAATTTGTGAGATTTATTTTAGCTCCCAGATTATTCTTAAAACACATTTCTGCTATAGTTATGATAAATCCCCCTTTATTTACATCATGATTAGATTTAATAAATTTATATTCATATAATTCAAAAATGAAGTCCCAGATTGCTTTAATTTTCATTTCGTCAACCTTAGGGGGAATCCCTCCATCAAGATTGTATATCACTGAATGATATTCGGAGCCACCTAGTTCTGCTTTTGTGTCTCCGATAAGAAAAATGTGGTTCCCAGCGTGTTTAAAGGGTAGGGTGATTATATTTTCTTGTCCTGTGATAGTTCCTACAATCATAATTTGGGGAGTTGCTTTTATTGCAGTATGGGTAACATCATCCTCGTTATAAAAGGATACATTGCCTCCTACAATAGGTATCTTCAAGATTCTACAAAAATCATTCATTCCTTCAACAGCTTTCGAAAAATACCAAAATGATTCCGGAATCTCAGGATTTCCAAAATTACAACAATTGACCATAGCCATTGGTATTGCTCCGTTAGCAATCACATTATCGCAAACTTCAACTAGTCCACCTTTAGCACCTTCATACGGGTCTAGGTAACAATGCTTTGAATTCACACCTACGCTAGCTGCAATAAATTTTTCCGTTCCTATGATTCTCAATACACCAGAATCTCCATCCCCACACTTGACAACAGATCTTATTCCAACTTCAAAATCATACTGTCTATATATCCATTCCTTGCTACATATATTTTCAGATGCTATTAATTCATAAATAATTTTATCGAGTCGTAAACTCTGCTCCGGAGTTATTTGGGATAATAATTTATCTAAATAAGTGGGTCTTTTTTCTTCTCTCTTGAATGTTGGTGATTCGGATAATGCTTTCGATGGAATATTTACAACAAGGTCATCTCCATCAAAAACTTTCAGGACTTTTGAATCATCGGTTCGACCTAGTACTGCAAAATTCATCTCAAATTTTTTAAAGATATCAAGGACAATATCTAAGCCTTCAGGTTTTATGATAAATACCATTCGTTCTTGTGATTCTGAGAGCATTATTTCATATGGATTCATTCCGGGTTCTCTCGTAAAGACTTTTCTAAGATCCAAAGAGGCACCTGTATTGCCATCTCCAGTTAATTCACTAGTCCCACATGTCAAACCTCCACCTCCAAGATCCTTTAAGCCTCTAACATAACCAGTTTTTATAGCTTCTAAAGTAGCTTCAATTATCATTTTTTTTGTGAATGGATCACCAATCTGGACTGCTGGTCTATCTGCTTCGGACATCTCTGTAAGAGTACGTGAAGCAAAAGTTACTCCATGAATTCCATCTCTTCCAGTAGAGCCTCCCATTAAAATTACATAGTCTCCAGGATTATTAGCTCTACTTGGAGCATGTTTAAAATCTTCTATTGTTCCTAATCCAATACATGCTACGTTAACTAAACAATTAGTTCTAAAGCTGTCATCAAATTCAACTTCTCCCCCAATAGTTGGGATTCCCGTGCAATTTCCATAATCTGCAATACCTCTTACAACATATTTAAATAACCATTGAGAATGCGGATTGTTTTGTAAACGACCAAATCTCAGAGGGTCTAATAAAGCAATTGGTCTAACACCCATACATAAGATGTCTCTGATGATCCCACCTATACCTGTTGCAGCTCCATGATAAGGTTCAATTGCAGAGGGGTGGTTATGCGATTCAATTCGAAATGCTAAGGCATATCCATTTCCAATATCTATAACTCCCGCATCTTGGCCTGGGCCAGCTAAAACATAATCATAATTTTCTTCAGCATTTTCAAACAATTTCAATTTAGGACGTGAGGATTTATATGAGCAGTGTTCAGAATACATGACTTCATAGCAACCAAGCTCAGTAATTGTAGGATCTCTTTTTAATCTCTTTTTTATTTCTTCATACTCGTGCTCAGTCAATTGGACTTCTATATCATTACCCTCCAATTTTATTTTTATCATTAGGATACTCTCCGTTTAATAAATTCTATCATTGAGTCAAAAATTTTTCTCCCATGAGTAGTTTTCTTTGGACTTATAATCGCTTCTGAAGCCCGTTCTGGATGAGGCATTAACCCAACACAATTTTGTTCTATGTTACAAATTCCACCAATATTATCTAAGGATCCATTAGGATTGGCATCGTTACTTAGGTCCCCTTGGTCAGTAGAATATTTGAAAACAATCTGATCGTTTTCCTCAAGTTCTTTTAAGTTATCAGTATAATATCGTCCCTCCCCATGAGCTATTGGAATGTCAATAACATCGCCAACATTCATCTTGTTTGTAAATGCTGTTTTATTATTTTCTACTTTAAGATTCACCCATTTACATACAAATTTTAGAGATTCATTCTGTAATAATGCACCTGGAAGAAATTGAGCTTCTGTTAAA
>SDBT01014404.1_pt1 | contig 12614 bp, 10 predicted proteins | sample 2277101 | NCBI WGS metagenome assembly SDBT01 (sample SAMN10404973, study PRJNA504765) | marine sediment metagenome | isolation source: marine sediment core GS10_PC15, 103 cmbsf | place: Arctic Ocean: Southern Knipovich Ridge | collected 2010 | reverse complement strand
CTTTTATTTGCGGAGATTTGATTGTACATGTTACTAATTGATATCTAATTGACAGCTGATGGACATCTAATGGACTAGTCAATTAGCAATCAATTAGCTATCCATAAGAAGTCCATCAGAAATTATTTCGCTTTCCTATAAACAGTATTAATAAGGGATGCCAGTTCGGCGCGCGTTAATTGTTGCCCGGGTTCATACAGGCCGTAGGGAATCAGATAAAGTTCAAATCCCTTATCCATATACTTTTTATGCCATGGATTTGTCTCACCGTCCCAAACCGGGATTTCGTAAGTATTCAGTAGGAGCTTTAAGGCTTCAGTCAGTGTCACCGTCTGATTAGGTCTGAATGATTTGTCCGGGTAGCCTTTAACAAAATCATTTTCTGTGGCATACCGGATGTATTTGGAAAGTGAATTACTTCTGTAAACATCAAAGTATCCTGTTGCGCCTTTTTCATAATCCGAAAAATCTACCACCTCTTTGGAATTTTTTTCATTTTCCAGATGGTTTTTGCTTTCCAGGATCATTTTTAGTGCCTCAGCACGGCTCACAAGCTGTTCCGGGTGGAAACCACCATCTTCATAACCTTGTACTATCTCCTTATCCGCCAGATCACTTATGGCCAATGCATAACGGTGGAATTGTATGTCGTTAAAAGTAAAGCCGAGCGAGCCATAAGATGTTTCCAATGTCGCGCTTGTTTCACCCATAAACTGAAAGGAATCCAACATTTTTTGAATGGTAGGCAGGTTTTTATCAAAATCTTCAGTCAGATCATCGTATTCAATGCTAAATTCATAATCCTCATTACGGATTTTTATCACCATGTATTTGCGGATCTGCTGATATTCCTGCCCTTCGTATTCATAGGTGTACAGAAATCCGGGAAGTCCGCCTAAAACCACCTCATCATTTTTATAAACAAGTTTCCTGCCGCCTAAATTTTCAGTTATATCATCCAGCCGTTCCTTTGCAGTCAAATGCCGTTCAGATTTGGAGACCTGGTCATAATAAATGGCAATACTGCCTTCAAAATTATCTTTTTCAACTGCCTCAGCCAGCAGGGTCATAGCTTGTTTGTCGGTATTTTTCTGTATGCGCCAATTGCCAGCAGAAGTTATCTCAAAAGGGGGTTCATCAAAATGGAGTGTGGGCATAAGCAGAGGATCTTCCATTACCGGTTTGGTAAAACGGAAAGAGTCGAGCACCGGCTGAATTGTTTTTTCCTGTTTATCCGCTTCATCCAGATCAATTCCATAACTCAAGCCCACCATTGCATAGCCATAAGGGATGTAATAGGTTGTATTTTTATTCGCCATGCTGGTGTAGGTCACTTTCCAGGCGGCCTGGCCTGCAAATACCACTTCTTCTTTTTTATAATCCGGAAAAATGTCTTTTATCTGCTCCAATTCCTCTTCCATTTTGTTCATATACCCATCATCAATCGGGAATTGATATTTCCCTACAAATACACTAAAACCAACCGGATTACTCAGGTTTTTCTGGCTGGCAAAAAAGCTGTCATTATTTATTTCCAGAAATTCCCATCCATCCTGCAATGCCACTTGTATAAACGGATAGTTATCCTGTGTGTAGCTAAGGTCATTATTCGCTTGTTTAAACCGGGCCATATCCTTCTTTAAATAATCTTCTGCTTCATAATCCGCGGATGATTTTTTGATTATATTTTCATCCAGCCAGCTTCGGGCTTCCCTTAAATCCAGAAAATACCCTACATTTTCCGCGTACGAACGTATGTAAGTCGGAATTCCGACAAAATTCCCGTTAGGATCCAGAGCTGTACCGCCACTGCTCCCATGGTCAAAATCCGTGTCAGTTTTAAAGTAATTGTAGTCATTAAATTTCTCAAATCCGCTGATCTGCCCTTTGGTAATGGTAATTGTCTCTCCGCCGCTTCCAGGGTAGCCCGCCACCCGGATCTCCGTCTGTTCTTTTGGTGTGGCGGAATTTTTGTAATTCAGAAATTTGAGACTCGGCAATAACTGTCCAAATACATCGGTTTTGTTGATTTTAAGAAGTGCGATATCCATATCCTTGTCATGCGCTATCAGACGGGCTGTATATTTGCAAACCGGTTCCTCTTTTATGGCAAATGTAATGCAGATCTCGAATGTGTCGAGCGGTTTGAACTCGTCTTCATCAAAAATCACATGATGATTAGTAACAACAATCCCATCTGAGCTCACCACAGTGCCTGAGCCACTGCCGTAAGCCAATACCTGGTTGATAAACAGCTTTTTATAGCTCGTCACTTTCACAGTGGGGTTCATTTGGCTGTAATCCTCGGCTGCGAGAGTAGGAGTTGCCAAAATTAAAGCAAACAGGAGCGAAAGAAATAGTTTTTTAAGCATAAAAATAAGAGATTAACGTTACTCGATTGTAACATTTTTTTATAGAGGAGGAATAGACTTGACAAAATAAATTTATTTGCTATAATTATACCTAATATTTCTTTATACCTATATGTATGTCTAAATTAACCCCAAAAGATATCGACCAGTATCGCCAGAATCTGGCGAATGAATGCCTCGACCGTTCCGAGGAGCTTACATCCGATGATGGCCAGCACCATTTCGAATTGGATGAGCACCAGGTAGACGGCATGCTGGAGACTGCAGTTGCCTTAGACAAAGGGACGGAACATTTTTCCATTGTGCATCCCGGCGGATCCGGTAAAACCGTGATTGAAGCCGGCATTGTGCAGGCCTCCCAGGCAGCCAAAGAACCGTTCAATGGCCAGTTTGAAGGAACCAAAGACCTCATTCTAACCGTCGAACGTTCTTTAATAGTCAATGTCCGAGACCACATAGCCAGCCTCCTTAATAAGGATGTGGGCATTTGGGGTATGGGAAAAAAGGAACTTGAACCGAATGTTATTGTGGCAAGTGTACAGGCTTTGCAGAAGAATAAAGCCAATCTCAGAAAAATTCTTGATCCCAAAAACGTATCCCTTGTTATTGGCGATGAGGCAGATAAGTTCCTTACTCCTGCCCGCAAAAAACTCCTCAGGCAATTCCAGCAAGCCATCCACATCGGCCTTACAGCCACACCGGAATGGTCAGATGGCCGGCATATTGATGATGCATGGGGTGAAATCGTCCACCAACTTACCCTTAAAGAAGGGATACAAAGGAAAATTAACGTCCCGCCAATGTATTATCTCTATCAGGCGGATGTGGATGGAGACCAGATCGCAGTCGCCAATGGGGATTATGATAAAAAATCTTTAGCTGCGGCTATGAAAGCGGTTGAGATTGAATTAGCGATTCCTAAAATATACGAAAGTATTATCCCTGAAAGACACCGACAGCGTTTTCCTACCTTGGTTTATGTGCCAAGTGTGGATATTTTACAACATACTACCGAACGGCTTCAAAAAACTTATGGTAATCAAGGGCTTAAAATTTCTTCCTGGCATGGAGAAATAACCAGTTCCCGCCTTTCCCGTGAAATCAAAGCCTTCCAGGACGGTGAAATCGACATCCTGGTCCTTTGTGAGATGGGCGGACGAGGCCTTAATCTTCCGCGCGCCAGATGTATAATCGATGCCTACCCGACTTTATCTGCCAATAAGCTCGAACAACGCCATGCCCGCGGACTCCGAAAAATCCGTCCGAATACTGCTCCATACAAGGAAGGTTTTAAGAAACCATTTGCCATTATTGCCCAGATTCTTCCAAAATCCAACTCTTTCCGGCCTCTTACCCTACTGGATATCCTTGACTGCTGGCCGGATTACCGGCTCGGACGTGTTCTTGGCCTACAACCGCGACTCGTTGGACATGGCTTGGGTGACGGAGCTCCGATTACTGAAGAAGTCAGTGAAATTGCCGAACACATTAAAAGCCATAAACCCCGAGGATCCGTCACCCTTCTTGAAAATGTTGATATTCTCCATGAGATTAAATTGCGTGAAGAACTGGCCCAGATAGATAACGAAGGTTTTATTTATATGGATAATGAAACCGGTGAATTTATGACCCGAGAAGAACATGATAAAAAATATGTATAAATATGAAATGCGCTACCATTACAACATGGGTAAAGTATTTTGAAGAAAACGAGGGGATTCAGATTTCTTATGTTACCATCCGTAACAAGCTTAAAGAAGCTGGAATAATTGGTCTTACGGCAAGAGATAGAATGGGCAGAATATTTAAAAATAGTTTCTATGCTGAAACAGATATACGCGAAGTCTGCGCTGATCTTCTAGTAGAAATGCCTCAGGCTGATGAGGAGGGATTTTTTGAATTGGATGGTGAGAAATATGGCATCATTAAAGCTTGGGAAAGAGTTTTTCCTATATCAAAACCAACAATCGACTCCAAATTAGAGCAAAATCAAGTAAAGGGTATTAAAGGAAAAGACTTTCAAGGGAAAATTCGCGATTTTTACACAGAAATCGATATCCGCATTGCCTGCGCTGACCTTCTCGAAAATTTACCATTGGCAAATAAAGATGGTTTCTTTGAAAAGGAGGGAATTAAATATGGCACTGCTGAAGCTTGGTCAAGAATTTTGCCTATTTCAAGAGGAGCAATTGTTGTCAGATTAGAACAGGTAAAATTAAAAAGTATCAAAGGAAAAGATCTTAGAAATCGTCTCGCTGATTTCCACTCTGAATCCTACGTCCTTTCCGCATGTGCTGATCTTTTAAAAGAATATTTGCCCCAGGCTGACGAACACGGTTTTTTTGAATTAAATGGAGTCAAATATAGCACCATTAGAACTTGGTCAAAAGTTTTATCTATATCAACAGTAGCCATCACTTGCAGATTAAAACAAGCTCAAATAAAAAGTGCCAAAGGAAAAATGAAAGGAAGAATTTCTAATTTCTACTCCGAACCTGACGTCCGTTCCGCCTGTGCAAATCTTTTACAAGATATACCTCAAGCTGATGATAATGGTTTTTTTGAATTAAATGACAATACGTATGGAACCATTAATGCTTGGGGAAGAGTTTTACCTATTGCCGAAACAACAATCCGCTCCAGATTAGAGCAAAATCAAATAAATGGTATTAAAGGAAAAATAAAAGGAGGCCAAATTTGTGCTTTTTACTCCGAAAGTGATATCCGTTCCGTCTGTGCCGATCTTCTAGAAGAGGATTTACCCCAAGCCAATGAAGATAGTTTCTTTGAATTAGATGGCGCTAAATATGGAACTATTGGTGTCTGGAAAAGAGTACTGCCCATTTCAGAATCATCTATTACATCCAGGCTAAAAAATACAAAAGGTATTAGAGGAAAAGATAAGAGTCATCGTATTCAAAATTTCTATTCCGAATCCGACATCCGTTCCGCCTGCGCGGATCTTTTAGAAGCCAATAACTACGATAAAGCCTCATGAGATATGCGACAGTTACATCATGGGCAAAGTATTTTGAAGAAAAGGAGGGGGTTCGAATTGGTAAAACCACTATTCTAAGAAAACTCAAAAATGCTGAAAAAATTGGAATTACAGCAAGAAATAAATTAGGAAGGGTGTTCACTGAAGGCTTTTATTCTGAATCCGACGTCCGTTCCGCTTGTGCCGACCTATTACAAGATCTCCCCCAGGCTGATGAAAACAATTTTATTGAAAAAGACGGCATCAAATATGGCACTATCAAAGCCTGGTCAAGAGTTTTGCCTATTTCAGGGCCAACAGTTGCCTCCCGATTAAAAGATTCTCACGTAAAAAGTATTAAAGGAAAAGATAAAAAAGGACATGTTTTCAATTTTTATTCCGAATCCGATATCCGCTTCGCCTGTTATGATCTTTTACAGGGTCTGTCTCAGGCTGATGAAAACGGCTTCTTTGAAAAAGACGGCATCAAATACGGCTCAATTAGAGCTTGGTCAAAAGTTTTATCTGTTTCAGCGCCAACAATCACCTCACGATTAAAACAATCCCAAGTAAGAGGCGTTGAGGGAAAAAACTTTCAAGGTCATAAATACACTTTCTACCCTGAAGTTGACGTCCGCTCTGCCTGTGCGGATTTACTAGAGACTGAATTGCCTCAAGCAGATGAAGACAGATTTTTTGTAAAAGACGGAATCAAATACGGCATGATACATTCTTGGTCAAAAGTTTTACCTATTTCACAAATGACAATCACTCGTAGATTAAAACATTCCCGGATAAAAAGCATTAAGGGAAAAGATAAGCTTGGACGAATTCGAGATTTCTATTCCGAATCCGACATCCGCACAACCTGCGCCGATTCACTACAGGAAATGCCCCAAGCCGATGAAACAGGCTTCTTTGTAAAAGACGGAATCAAATACGGCATGATACATTCTTGGTCAAAAGTTTTACCTATTTCACATATAACAATTATCCCCCAATTAAAACATTTCCAGACAAAAGCTATCAAAGGAAAAGATAAAGTTGGTCATATCCGTAATTTTTACTCCGAATCCGACATCCGCACAACCTGCGCCGATTCACTACAGGAAATGCCCCAAGCCGATGAAACAGGCTTCTTTGAAAAAGACGGCATCAAATATGGCACTGTTCATGCCTGGTCAAAAGTTTTATCTCTCGCAGAAGATACAATTACTTCTCGGCTAAAACATTTCGAAAAAAATAGCATTAAAGGAAAATCGAACAAAGGACAAATCCGTAATTTTTTCTCCGAAATCGACGTCCGCATTGCCTGCGCAGATCTTTTACAACCTCTCTCCCAAGCTGATGAAGACGGCTTCTTTGAAAAAGACGGCATCAAATACGGCACTATTAAGGCCTGGTCAAAAATTTTACCTGTTTCAGCAAGGACAATCTCTTCTCGCTTAAAACAATCCAAAGCAGATAGCATTAAAGGGAAAATGATAAGTGGTAATACTTTCAATTTTTACTCCGAATCTGATGTCCGTTCAGTCTGTGCTGATTTTTTACAGGGTTTACCTCGGGTTGATGAAACAGGATTCTTTGAAAAAGATGACGTTAAGTACGGTACTTCTCGTGCTTGGTCGAGAGTTCTACCTATTTCACACTACACAATTATCCAGAGATTAAAAGGTTATCAGACAAAAGCAATTAAGGGAGAAGATATAACTAATCAGATTCGCGATTTTTACTCCGAAATCTTTATCCGCATTGCTTGCTCCGACCTCGTTGACCCCTACGACTACCCACCATTTAACTACCTAAAAGCCTCATGAGATATGCCACACCTACAGCATGGGCAAAGTATTTTGAAGAGAAAGAAGGGGTTAGGATTTCCGGCACTACTATAAGTAGGAAATTAAGAGATGCTTGTGAAATTGGGATTACAGCAAGAAATTCCGTAGGTCGTATATTAAAGAATTCTTTTTATTCCGAAAGAGATGTGCGTTCTGCTTGTGCTGATCTTTTGCAGGATTTACAACAAGCGGATAAAAACGGTTTCTTTGAAAAAGGCAGCACCAAATACGGCACTATTGAGGCCTGGTCAAAAATTTTACCTGTTTCAGCAAGGACAATCTCTTCTCGCTTAAAACAATCCAAAGCAAAAAGGATTAGAGGAAAAGATCAAATGGGTCGTATTTGCGATTTCTATTCCGAATCCGACATCCGTTCCGTTTGCGTTGACTTACTGCAAGATCTTCCTCGGGCTGATAAATCCGGCTTCTTTAAAAAAGACGGAATTAAATATGGCACCTCTTATGCTTGGTCAAAAGTTTTGGCTATTTCACAGCCAACAATTATTTCCCGATTAAAACAACTTCAGACAGAAGGAGTTAAAGGAAAAGACCTTGGAGGTCGTATTTTTGATTTTTTCTCCGAATCCGACGTCCTCTCCGCCTGCGCTGATCTTTTACAGGATTTACCTCGGGCCGATGAGGCGAGCTTTTTAGAAAAAGATGGCATTAAATACGGCATTATTGAGGCATGGTTAAAAGTTTTACCTGTTTCAAAAAGAAGAATCACCGCTAGATTAAAAAATTCTCAGGCAAAAAGTATTAAAGGAAAAGCAGTTAATGGCATAGTCCGAGATTTTTTCTCCGAATCCGACGTCCGTTCCGCCTGCGCGAATCTTTTAGCGAAAAAAAAGAAAAAATAACCCTTTCGCGCATCACCTTCTTGCCCCTAAACCCCATTTCAGCTATTCTGTTATAACGTTTAGTGTTATCTCGTTTTAAATGAAATTCAAACTCACATCCAGTTATCAACCGGCCGGCGACCAGCCACAAGCCATCGAGGCTCTGATTAAGGGTATCAAGGCTAAAGAAAAGCACCAGACATTGCTCGGTGTTACTGGCTCAGGTAAAACTTTTACACTCGCCAAGGTTGTAGAAGAAATTCAACGGCCCACTCTCATTCTGTCTCACAATAAAACTCTAGCGGCACAGCTTTGCGCGGAATTCAGGGAATTTTTTCCGGACAACGCGGTCTCGTATTTCGTCAGTTACTACGATTACTATCAGCCGGAAGCGTATATTGCCAAAACCGATACTTATATAGAAAAAGACGCCTCCATTAACGAAGAGATCGACAAGCACCGCCATGCCGCTACTCATAACCTCCTTACACGGAAGGATGTTCTGATTGTGGCATCCGTTTCCGCTATATACGGACTTGGCGATGTTAGCAGTTATGAAAATCTGGCTATCGAATTAAAAGTCGGGGAGTTTGTAAAACGCGACAAATTACTCCGTAAGCTGACAGATCTGCAATACTCACGCTCACATGCAGATTTTAAGAATGGAATGTTTCATGTGCTTGGAGATACGCTGGAAATCCTCCCTCCAAGTGCAGACAACATGATCCGTATCGAGTTTTTCGGGGATGAGATCGAGACTATACAAGAGGCAGATTCTTTTACTGGCGATGTGATTAAAGATCTACCTGAGGTCAAAATCTTTCCCGCAAAGCACAATGTTACAACTCGTGAATGTATTGAGAATGCGGTAGATGAAATACGTAAAGATCTGGATGTGCGTTATAAGCAATTTAAAAAAATAGGTAAATTGGTAGAAGCTGAGCGTATTAAAACCCGTACCGAATACGATATTGAGATGATGATTGAAACAGGGTATTGCAGTGGTATTGAAAATTACATACGTTACATAAATAATCGTGAATCAGGGGAGCAGCCATCTACTTTGCTGGATTATTTCCCGGATGATTCACTTATATTTATCGATGAGTCCCACATGTCCATTCCTCAGATCGGAGGAATGCATAATGGTAATTACTCCCGTAAACAAAATCTGATCGAACATGGATTTCGTTTGCCAAGTGCACACGACAACCGACCGCTTAAATTTGATGAATTTGAAGCACATGTAAGTCAGGCGATTTATGTTTCAGCGACTCCCGGTAAATACGAATTTGAACATACTTCCAAAAAGCATATTGTAGAACAGATCATCCGCCCCACTGGTCTTGTAGATCCGCCTGTAGAAGTTCGGCCTACGGAGCATCAGATTGATGATCTATTAAATGAAATTCAAAAGGTGCTTGAGCGCAAGGAGCGGGTGCTCATTACCACTATCACCAAAAAATCTGCGGAAAAGCTGGCAGATTTCTTACTGGAAGCTGACCTGAAGGTTAAATATCTTCATTCCGATGTCGACACTATGGAGCGAATAGAAATATTGCGCGATCTTCGGTTGGGTGAGATTGATATCATTGTGGGTATCAACTTGCTTCGTGAGGGCTTGGATCTGCCGGAAGTGTCACTCGTCGCCATACTTGATGCTGATAAACAGGGATTTCTGCGCTCACGTGATGCATTAATACAAACTATCGGCCGTACAGCCCGTAATGTGAACGGAAAAGTAATTATGTATGGCGATAATATGACTGCGGCCATGAAAGGGGCGCTCGACGAGACAAATCGCCGTCGTGCCATTCAGCTTAATTACAACGAAAAGCACGGCATCACACCGCAGACCATCGTCAAAAAGGTCCATGATATATCGGAGACCTCTCACAAACCGAAGAAAAAATACCAAAAATCCGATGTGCCTAAAGAGGAATTACCACGTTTGATCGAGGAGCTTACTCGTAAGATGGATATTGCTTCCCAAAACCTGGAATTTGAAAAAGCCGCGGAAATCAGAGACCAGATTGATGAATTAGAGGGGGAAATGAAGAAATAAGTTGAAAAAATAGTCAAAATAGTGTATAATTATATCTTATATTAGTTAACTACTTATTTAACATGGCTGAAAAACCGAAAACACCAGAGTCTCCATCTGCTGAACCAGAGGAGGTCAAAGCAGTAAAGAAGGTAAGAGAAGGGATCGACACACTTGCTGTATTAGGGGAATTTGAAAAAACTGAAATGGGGCAGGAAATTGTGGAAATATATGGCTTGGAAAATATTACTGACGTTTTTGCAGATGAAGACACTTTTATTCCTGCAATTGCCCAGTTAAATGCCCTGCAGGAAGAAGTTGATTCTGCGCATTTTAGGGCATTTCTCATAATGTCAGCCGAGAAATATCCTGATTTTATTGCGGAGGCATTGGAAAATGATGAAGATTTTCAAATTGACGACCCTGAAACATTGGAAATAGTCATGGGGATTTTAGGAATTAAGGAATAATTTTTTTACGAGCGGTGCTGTACTGGTTCAATAGGGGATTTTTGATGTAAAGAACCAATTAAGATAGGTGAGTCTGAAAAGAAGCGAGCGCACGTAGTTCTCGATGCCGCTTTGGGTCTTGCGGGTCCCAAAGTTAATCGAGACGAAGTTTAGCGAGCTTTTTGGAAGGCGAATACAATACAGGGAAAAGAGAGACCGCGAGAGAAAAACCGTTAGGTTTGTCTCTCGCGTAAATGAAAAGAGCCCGCCATTTCTTCAGAATGTAGACAGACTCTTTCCTTTGTTTTTGTTTTTGTTTGCTTAAATCAGGTTGACTGCTATCCAGTTCACGACTGTCGGTGCCAACAACCCGACAATCAGTCCGATCACCGCTCCAATAATGGCTTTACGCGCCTTACTGGTCTTCGCCTCATCACCAGCTGCAGTGGCATATAAAACTCCACCCCAGATCATCACCATGATGGAAACCACAACAACTACACGACTTAATAATGTAACAACTTTATCTACTAATCCGCCAAGGTCCTTGGCTTCTCCTGCTCCTTCAAGTAAACCCGCGTCTTTTCCGTCACAGTCTTCATCCACTCCATTATCTGCAATATCCAAAGCACCGGGGTAAACCTGACTGCCTCTTACAGGGGAAGTGTGCTTGGAAGGGTCGTAAACACCGCTATTTGCCCCAACAATTGTTGCATCACAACGTTTTGGCTCAGCTCCTTTCTTGAAATTCATACCGACGCACTGTTCTTCCTCTGTTAACTCACTTCCTTTATAAAGTTTGAAAAAATCCTGCCACTCTGCAGGGCCGTAATTTGCATCTTCGTTATAAAGAACATTTGGTGCCACTACCCTCATTACAGAAGTCGGGATAACGATAAAACCGTCGGCGTCCTGATCGCACTCAACTGCAGCTAAAGCGACTGGTGCAACAAAAAAGCCCAATAGAAAAACCGAAAAGGTCAGGCTGATGATTTTTTTGTATATGATTTTCATCGGTGGTTGATACTTTTTATTGTTCAAAAAAATTATACAACAAAGTCTGGTGTATTCAATAGAAAAAAGTTAAAAAAAGATAGACAATATCTATTAATATTTTTTAATTATATCGTTTAGGCTACCACTCCTATAACTGCCTGAGCTACAAAACGGGCAATTAAAGCCACAATCAGGCCTATCACACTCCAAAACATCATACTTTTGGCTTTTTGCATTTTATCTTCATCGCCAGCTGATAAAGAATAGGTAATTCCTCCCACTATCAGCATTATTACCGCGGCAGCCGCAACAACCGTCATCAAAATTGAAGCAATTTTTAATACCAGCTCCATTGCACTGGTATCTGAAGCCACCACGCTAGCCGGAGTTTCCACACAGCCGATTGCCGGATCAGCCTGAGTGCCATCCGGGCATGGGATAAGGTCTTGGGCATAAGCCTCGGTTACATTAAGCCAGTTATTGAATGTGCTTAGGAATTGTTTCATTTATAAGAAATAATTAACGATTGTAGTTACAGCGCCGTATGCCACTAGCCCTATAACCAATCCATAAATAGCATAACGGAGGGAAAGGTGCGCTTTTTCAATTTTGCCCGTATCACCGCGCGCCGTAATGTACATAAGTCCCGCATAGATCAGCATTAGCACTGTAAATGCGCCGATAAGACCGACAAGTATATATGTAGCGTTGGCAATCACGTTTGGCACATCAGTTAAATACCCTGTAGTGCCTTCGGCAGGTTTATGCAGAGTTCGTATAAGCACACCGGAGAAAATGACTATAGAAATCGCAATCAATGAACCGAAGATCATTTGTTTCCCCTGCGAAATACGATCTTCTTTTCCGCCTGAAGTAACATAAAAGAAAGCACCCAAAACCACAAAGAAAACTGCCAGGGCAATAATTACTCTGGAGCCGTAATTCCAGATCAGGGACACAAACTCTCCGAATGTCGAAACTTCACCCAAAACCGTCTGAGTCGCTTCCTGCGCAAAGGCGCTAAACGGACTGAATAATCCGATTACAAGCAGAGTGGTCAATAGGATTTTAAAGGTTTTATTTTTCATCATCGATTATA
>SDBT01014403.1_pt1 | contig 12614 bp, 10 predicted proteins | sample 2277101 | NCBI WGS metagenome assembly SDBT01 (sample SAMN10404973, study PRJNA504765) | marine sediment metagenome | isolation source: marine sediment core GS10_PC15, 103 cmbsf | place: Arctic Ocean: Southern Knipovich Ridge | collected 2010 | reverse complement strand
GTTCAGGTGGAGTCGAGGACCGGCTACCGTCAAACTTGAAGCACGTAGAACTGGGTCAACCAATGACTTGAAGATTGGTGACTGGCGAATCATTGATGTTGATTTCCTACCAGATCCTTTCACTCACCGTCGTGGTGGTGCAAGGCTCATGCAATGTGTGGAACGAAGTGAGAATGGTCCAAGCATTAATTTCCGCATGGTGGATTCGGGGCAGGACATACAACGTACCGCTCCAACGGTCGGGTCTTTTGCTCAAGTTGGAAACACGAGTGTGGCATCTGGAAGCATTTCTATCGCACAGGAGAATCGTGTAGAAACTCATTTTGCCGTCACTGAACAAAGTGTAGTAGATGCGCCAGCAGTGACAGCGTCTGCGTGGCAGTTTGCTAACCGAACAGACATAGCTGCTGGTGCAACTGCTTCTGTTGTTGTCGGTGATTTGCCCGCTGGTAGTCATGTGTTCATTCGGGCTCGGTCTGTTCCACCACGAAGCGAAGACTTACAACTTCCATCTGATTGGGCATTTCCACCAGCACCAGGATTCTTCGACATGGGTGCTACAACTGCTCCAAGTCAATTGGAGGTTGATAGAGTTACAGAAACAAGTGCTCGTGCTACGTGGGTCAATGGAAACACCACACAAAGTATTGAAGTTCGTTTACAGGCAGATTCATCTTCATCGTTTGACACGGTAGGATTAGTTCAGGGAGGTACCACAGAATTTCCAATTGAAGGAATTTCAAATGCGGCATCTGAAAATCCTTACACACTTCGGGTTCGTCATATTAATCCGACGATTGGTGAAGTGAGTGATGATGCTGAAATTCTGTTTTCAGCTAAACCAGGAACGCTCCCTAAGGCACCTACGCCAAGGGGAATCATCATCATAACTGATGGTGATCAAATTACACCGGTATTCTAATGGCAGTCGTCAATCAAATTAACAGCTTTACATGGTCCACACAGAATCCGATATTAACCGGTGTTATGTTGGAGCTTGTTGCCCGAGATGCTACATTAAATTTTGAGGTGCAGCGAGCCACTGCTATTGATGGACCGTATACTACTATTGCAACAGTGCTTGGATTCATGTTTCATAGTGGCGTATTCAGATTTTTTGATGAACAGCCCGTCGATGGAACATTGTTTTTCTATCGTGGTCGGCATGTAGGTATCACAGTATCTCCAAGTGATTTCACAAAACCTGTGCAAGCGTTCGCCCTTTATTATGGAGGTGATGAAGAAACTGGCGGTGGAACTGGTGGAGGTGGAACGGGCGGTGGAGATGATGACGATGAAATTATAATCACTCCATTCGGCGCTATAGGAGACGCATTATTTTTCAACGGCGTCACGATTGATTCTGGTTCAAACCAAATCAGCACAGCCAATGCTCCGTTCAATTTCAAGCGAGACGTTGGTAAGTTCATCGAGATTCAGGGAGCTGGTCCAGGTGGTGGAGTATTAGTTTCTACAATTACTGTTGTTAGTAGTTCTACTACAGCATCCATTGCCGATGATGCGTTCACCACAATCGCTGATCAGCCATTCAGATATGGTACAGACAATCTAAGTGTCATTCAGGGAGTATTGGAACTTGCTGCATCTGGTTCACAGACTCGTGCAAGAACTGTCAAGATTCCAGCGGGTAATTATCTTATCGACACCAGAGCCGATTCTGCAAGTCTGAAAATTCAAGACGGTGTCACGCTGAAGGGTGTTGGTGCAGAGAGTCGATTGATTGCATTGGGTCCAAACTCTGGGCCGCTTATCACAAACAGTGAAAGCATCAACCGCAATTTCAAAATCTTGGACCTTGCTCTGGATGGAAACCGAGATTTCCATACAGGGTCAGCAGGTACAACGGGAATCTTCCTTCAAGGAGCACGTGACTTCCAACTTTCTGGATTGTTAATTGAGAGTTGTTCAGCAGACGGTATTTGTATTACTGGGTCCACCAGAGTCTCGTTGACTGGTATCAATACTAAGAACAACGGTACTGGTATTAATGCAATCGATTCCAGTGGGATCACCATGGATGCCATTTCGGATTCTGGTTCTATTGGATTCGGTATTTTGCTCAGTGGCGTTACTTCATCAAGTCTGGGAACGCTCGCTCTCGATGAGAATGGTTCAGGAAGCGTTGTAGAAGCCTCAGGAAGCGCAGGGAATACTATTCTGGGGTTCGAGCCTAACAAAACATATCAGATTCCTGCACCAATCAATAACCCACTTGGTTCCTTTGTTCAGTTCGTTGAGGGAGGACCAAAGAACCCTGGCTTCGGTACTGCTCAGGGTGCGCTCGTCGCAAACTTTAGTGGAACATTAGATGACAATTGGATTGGTATTGCTGGTAAAGTTACTGGCTCTGATGATTTAACTGACCCAAGCAATCTAACTCCGTTCTTCTCAATCTCACTTGATACAGGCCGAGTTTCATTCTCTGGCAGTGCGTTCGAAGTTCAACAGGAAATCATTGCTCTTGGTGGTATCTCAGGTTCAAACTTTAGTGGTTCATTTACTGGGTCATTTACGGGGGATGGATCAGGATTAACTGGTGTAGGAGGTGGCGAATCCAACAGCGGTTCGTTCACAGGTTCCGTTACTGGTGCAGTGTTAATTCAATCGGGAGCAACAGGCATCCATGAGTTGGTGGATTTGGGAACTCGAAGTGCTTCATTCACAATTTCGGGCAGTGATGGAAACTATCAATCGTTTGTCGCTGGTGATAATCTAACTCTAACTTTAGAAGGTCTACTACAAGGTGGTGTATATGTTGTCGAGGTTTCAAATGACGGCAACCATAGTGTAACTTTACCAACTGTCAATTGGCATCTTGGGACAGCGCCCGTTGTGCAAGGCGGCTTGAATGTTTTCGGATTCACTGAAGGACGTGAAGGAACATTAGGATATGCTGTTGCACAAGCAGCCGCAACCGGTACAACTGAATTCTCTCTCACTGGAAGTTTTTCAGGTACATTTGAAGGTATATCCAGTTTTGCTACAACGGCTTCGTTTGCTACTACAGCAGCATTCGCTGTTTCTTCATCGTTGGCTGAGACGGCATCATTCGCTTTTTCTTCATCGTTCGCTGGATCAGCTTCGTTCGCTGACTCTGCATCATTCTCTGTTTCTTCATCGTTTGCTACAATAGCATTATTTGCTGAAATAGCTTCGCTCGCCGTTTCTGCATCATTCGCTGAAACAGCTTCGTTTGCTACAACTGCATCATTCGGTGAAACATCTTCGTTTGCAGAGACTTCATCGTTTGCTTTAAATGCTGTGGCTGTTGATTTTCAAACTGGATCATACACAGGATCTTTCACTGGAGCTTTCCTTGGTGATATTGTAGGAACTGCTTCGTGGGCATCTGATGCTATAACAGCTTCGTTCGCTACAACAGCTTCGTTCTTAACAGGGTTTATTGAATCTGCTTCGTTCGCTACAACAGCTTCATTCAGTGAAACTGCATCGTTTGCTGAAACAGCATCATTCTTAACTGGGTTTATCGAGTCTGCATCGTTTGCTGAAACAGCATCATTCTTAACTGGGTTTATCGAGTCTGCTTCGTTTGCTACAATTGCAGAAACAGCATCATTCTTAACAGGGTTTATTGAATCTGCTTCGTTTGCTGAAACAGCTTCATTCGCATTGAATGCTGCTGGAGGCGGTGGTGGTGCTGGTCTTGTATCAGCAAGCTTCTCACGAAGTCTAACGCTGGGTGATGATTGGTCGATAGCAACATCAGGCTCTCAAGATTTGTCAACAGGACCATGGGTGTTAACAATTCAAACCAGTGGAATCGGACATGCCAATGTTACTTACACGGGCCAATTCTATTGGCAGGCTGATGCATTAGATACCGCCGATGAACAAGATGCGGAGATATCATTGCATAGGTCTGGTAAGCTAATCGGTACAGGTTCGATGTTCGCACGAACATTTGCATCAGCGTCAACCGAATTAGAATTTCAATTAAAAACCACTGTTGATGGTGAATCAGCAGCAGATTATTCGTTCGATTTGAGGAAATTAATATAATGACTATACGAGTAGACAAGATAGAGAGTATCGGATTTCCAGTTACTTCATCTGATTTAGCTGGTCCAGGCGGCGGCGGTAGCTCTCAATCTCCACCAGAATTAGGCAACATCTATCGGTGGCACTCCGCATCCGCAGACACTATGACAGTTGTTAGTACCAAAGTGTCGATCTGGAATGATTTGAGTGGACACGGAAATGATTTTACTCAAAGCGTTGATACAAATAGACCTACTCTTATCGCATCCACGTCGTCATTCAATTCTCACTCTATCGTTCAATTCGATGGAATAGACAATTTTATGATAGGATTGCAGCCAGCAATTACCAGTTCTGGAATTACGTTTGGCATTACGTTTAAAAAAATTGATCAAGTGGGATTAGTTGATGGTATTATGTCCTTTCACAGACCTGGGACAAACGACTTTGACCGCACCGACGCTTTCAACTATAACACTGGTAGGGATTCGCCGGTGACCACCGACGATGAAATTGAGTTGGCTGGTACTAACATTTTATTGAACAACGCTGCACAATCGAGCGCTGGACGTGTGATTATCAGATTGGCTGGTGGGACTGTAGACACTGTTCGTCAATTGGTAAACGGGTCTGTAGGATTACATGTCACAAGATCCTTCGGTCCCACTTGGGACATTAGCAAAATGGAGATTGGTGCCCGTAACGGAAACACACAACAATTCCGTGGTGATTATTTTGAAATTATTGTCTATCAATCAGCACTAAGCGATGAAAACATGAGTGCGTTAGACAATTACATGTCAGCAAGTTTTGCTGGTACTCTGAGTGGCAGCGTTGAAGCTGGCCCTACCACGTCGAGCTTTATAAATCCATCAGTGAGTCTCGATCAAGGTAAATTGAATTTTGAATCTTTTGTGGACGGGGCTGCTTCGTCCTCAGCAACATTGGCAAACGCCCCATCAGCATCCAATCCAACATTTTGGATACCAGTAGAAACCCCATCCGGGTCTGGCGTCATTCCAGTCTGGACTTAAGAATAACATCTAAAACATCCACCGTTGGTTGATAATTATAGAAATATAGGAGGCAGATCGTGGCTAAAGTAGAAGACATAACAATCGACCAGGGGTCATTTTTCCAACACCCATTCCAAGTATTCAACGCAGATGGGTCGTTCTTGGATTTAACGAATTATAGTCTCAGAGGACAGCTTCGCAACAATTTTGCTGATGCTACAGAGTCTGCCAGCTTCACAATGCAGATTCAGAATGCTACACAGGGAACAGGAGTAGGTCAGTTAGGATCTACCACCACAGCAGCATTGCCCGCTCCGATGAAGGGCGTGTATGACTTCGAAATCCTCACAGGGTCAGTAGTGACCAGGATTTTGGAAGGAGCGGCCACTGTACGACCAGAGGTCACCAAATAGGATTGAAACACCCCCGCTGCGGCCATAGTTATTTATAGCACAGCGATTTACAGATTTTAGGAGATAGGCACATGCCATCCAAATCAAATTATTTAGAATATAACATGCAGCGGCACGTTCTCCGCAATACACCTTTCACAGCACCGTTGCAAACCTATTTGGGGCTGTTCACGGCTATTGCTGATGGTGAAGACAGTTCATTCACTGAGGTGGTTGGTGGATCATATGCAAGACCATCTTCATCTTTTGGTGAGCCAATTCCAACTGGAAGTATGGCGAACAGTGCCATTATTACTTTCCCACAGGCGACCGCCGACTGGGGCACAGTGATTGGGCATGGAGTCTTTGATGCAGTTTCCGGTGGTAATATGTTGTATTGGGGAATGCTGGGACCGTCGCCAACAAACTTCGTAAGCTCAGGTTCAGACAATCAAATGTATTCTGCCGCTCACGGATTAGTCAATGGTGATGATTTCAGAGTCGCAGCAACTCCGGGTGGAAGTCTTCCATCAGGTTTGGCAGAAGACACCACCGTCTTTGTGGTCAGTGGATCAGAGGATGTATTACAGGTCGCAGCAACTTTAGGTGGCGTACCCATCGATATTGGAGCAGGAAGCGGAGTGATCGCAGGAATTACTTCAAGAGTAGTTCAAACTGATGACACCGTTGAATTTTCTTCTGGCTCACTGTTGATTAAAGAGAACTAAAACGAAGAGATAAAGTATTCTGAACAAGATGAGGGGCCGCAAGTGCGCTGGCATTATGTCGGCAACACTGCGGCCTTTTTTATTATGAGGAGAAAATGTTATGAGAGTTCGTTTCCAATATTCCGATCATTCTGAGTGGGAGGGTCGTGTAGAAGATGCTCACCAATCTCCAGAAGATAACTGGCCAGACTTCGGAGTCATACGGATGTATGCAATTGATGATGGTGGACGAACCACAGTATTTGTCTATGACGATTTCTATTTTATTTATAAAGATGGAGAGGATTGGGTTTTTGGTGCTGGCACTCCACGAAGACGATTCCGTTACAGTGTAGATGGGAAAGTTGTAAGCGAAGAAATCCCAGTGAAGTTACCAGAGGGTGCTGTTGTGCGTAGAGGAAGTACAGTGTCAACTGAAGAAGCAATAAAGCTCAATCTTATTCCAGCTCCTGGATTTACGGAGCTTTCAGAAAAACGTTTTATTCCCTTAGAATCCAGTAAAGATAAAAACTGTGAAGGATGTAGTGGCTGATGTCACGAATTAGATTTCTTAGAGGCGATCAAGCAGATTCTGATTGTACTCCAGCAGATGAAATAAACAAACCACTGCTCATTACTGAAACGGGGGGTGGTGAAACCTCGACTGCTACGATTCCAACACAAACGATGGGCTCGATGGAAATGGCGTTCACAATGGCTGCCGGTGATCCTGGTAGTGAAGATCTTCCTCCCGCTTCTCAATTTACTGCTTCAATCGATATAAATTCAATCGGAAGCAATCTCGAAGTTTCAGTTCGATTCCGAGCATTGAGTGCAGTCTGTAATCAAATGGGATTTGCTGATATGGGTGAAGCGGTTTTCACCACCGCTGGTTTACACGTTGCTACTGCTGCATGGAATCCTCCAAGCCTTGTTGATCGCTATCAAGTTTTAATAATAGTCAGTAACAATGGTGGTCACGCAGATCCTGCACAAGATCTTGTATTAACGACCAACACTGGTTCAGTATTTCTTGAGATTCCAGATCGCCCGAATACTGTTTTCATATCAGGAGTGATGGGTGGCGATTCTCATATGAACGCTGGTGCTCGATTAACAATACGCCCTGGCGGAATTAGTGTCGGCGGAGGTAGTGTAGAAGGTGCTGGGAGAACTATACTAAGACCAACAGCAGCCAGCTTCGGCTCTTCAGATTCAAAAGGCATTGTTACTCCAGCAAAACAATTGTTCGTTTCTCAGAGTGGACTTGTTTTTTGGGAGCAGTGGGATCGTGAAGATGTAACTGCTGCTCAAGGAACAGGCCTATTTTTCAGAAATGGTTGGAATCTTCTAAACATTAGTAACGATGCAGCCCGTATTGTAAATCGTCAATATGTTGCAATACAAAATGCTCAGTTCACTAACAATGTAATAAATCGTGGCAACCCTCTTCTGTCTCGACCATTTACAAACGCAATAGAGGTTCAATCAGAAGCAATTGCCCAAATTAATTGTCAGCTTCCAAGCTCGTTTCCAGCACCAGCAGTAGGAATTTGGTTGAGAACAGATGGTGCTATAAGCCAGCCCCTCGATGGTATCAGAGCACAAGTATCTATAGATGGTGCTGGTGATGGAAAGTGGAACTCCTTTGGTAACAGTACTTTGTTACCCCCTGTTTGGGATGCAACTACTCCCACTGATGCTGGTATTGTTTCTGGTAGTCCTATTGCATTACGATTGGTTGTATTCCAGTTTAATGAAGCAGGTCGATTTGGAGGAAAGACATACGGCAATCCTGCTATCTCATCATTACAGGACCTGTCACAAGATTTAACATTCCAGACATCAGGTACGTTCGCAATTCCTGGAGATGTAATATCAAATAACAACATCACCAGAATTTCAGTTGCTACGAGATCGTTAGCTGATGACTTCTTTGTTTGTGGTCGTCATCTAATGTTCAGTGATCTACCAACCAGTCACTCAGTTCAGGTGGAGGGAAGAACTGCTGTATTTGAAACAGCCGGTGATGCTTCAATGAGCGTAGATTCATGGAACCTACCAATCCAAGTTAGCATGTCATTATTGTCAGCAAGTACAGAGATTGCCACACTGCCTGCTAACTCTGAAGTGTGGGGAGGTTCTACAATTACATTTGGATTCGGCCCAACAGATTTGTTTGGTGTCGCATCTGCTAATTCATATGGATCAAGTTTTTCTCAAGGACGTGGTGCATTAAGGATAAATGTCACAGGAGAGTCTCACGGCCAATCGTCCGCTGTTGCCACTGGATCACGAAAAACTGCTGTGTTTAATCAAGCGTTTAGTCATGGTGATTCTTCAGACATTGGTACGCTCGGCCTTAGGTTCCAGTTTGAAGGTGGTGAAAGTTTTGGACAATCTGTTGTTGAGGCCACCGGTCGAAAGACTGCTACATTAAAAGAAGCAATCATACAAGGTGGTTCGCTAACAGAAGCCATGGGCGTTAAGAGAATTGCAATTAATAATGCTCAATCACATGGTGGTTCTTGGGTCAGTAGAGGAGTGTTCAACATTGCATTCCAGCTAACTGCTCAAGTCCATGGCACATCACATACCAGTGCCAGAGGACAGACGCTTCTTCAGTTAAGTTCTGATGGTGCTGCTTCTTATGGCCAAGCAATTAGTAATGCAAGAATCGGGCTTCGAATTCCGTTCGGGCAACAACTGCCTGCGTCCTTTGGCGATTCACGTGTAGAGGGTACGTTCCTTAAGACTGCTGCGTTCAAGGAAGGAAGTATTCATGGCGATTCCCAATACTTCGCAACAGGAAAAGTTAGATTGGTATTTGGAACAAGTCAAATCCATGGCGATTCTGCGATGTTCAATGCAATCAGAATGGGCATTATTCGTGATCCACTTCAAGTCGCTGGTCAATCGATTGGTTCTGCTCAACTCGAAGTAGCTACTCTTGGATTCAGATATGTGATTGTTGAACCAGCAGGAGGATTTAATGCTCCTGTCTGTGTCTTCTTAGATGCAGATGCTCCGATTTGTATTATGTTACCAGACGAACAAGTGATTCCGATTACTGTTGAGACGCTGGAACGCATTGGGATCACCCTTGATGATTTGAAGAGGGTGAGTATTACCATTGAAGATAGCACCGTTGATATTCAACTGCCTAAGTCACCCCTTGGAGATGAGTAATTATGAAAGACGTACTAAAGAAATTGACTGGGTGGGTTAGAGATGCTCCAACCACCAACATTCGCATTCTGACAACGATTCTTCTTGCGGTAGGCACAGCAGGAAAGTATTTCGCAAGCACCGAATGGGAGCCCTCACTGCAATGGTTGAGTTGGCTCGCATTGATGGCCGGATTGGATATCGTTCAGAAGGCGAACAGTCGTGGTCACAGAGAGCGCATGAATGGCCACTTTGAAGAAGTATCTACAGACGAAGAGGAGTCAGGATGATTAACGGTGCAGAAGTTTTAGCGATATTGAAATGGCCGGGAGCATTCGTCGGTGGTGTTGTGGGGCTGGTAATCATCTTCACATCATTTGGATTTAACATTTCATCTCCAGGTGATCGATGGGACGAACATGATACAACTCACACCACCATATCTGATACGCTTGCCGAAATTGATACTCATTTAGAAGAGCAACAAATTCTAATTGAGGCCATGGTGCGGGGCGAATGTATCGAGAATCCAATTGAAGATTTACAACGCCAAGGTCTGATCACTACTTGTGAGAGGCTTGGAATACAACGATAAAAACAAGCAAGCTCGTTGGTAATTCACTTGACAGAGCCGTTCTATCAAAGAGCTTGTGGGTGACCAGGAAACTGGTCGCCCAACTACTTTATCAACAGTGGAGCGAATGACATTAGGACTATTAGCAGCTACAGCAAATCAAGCAGTCTTCGTATTAGAAATATCAGGCATTCCAACCATCGTGCGTGATGTCAATGGGTTAATCTTGTTTGATGATTTCAATCGAGCCGACCAGTCTGATTTGGGCAGTCCATGGACAACCATTGCAGGAAACCCTGCGATTGTTTCAAATGAATATACAGAGAATGCATCAGCCGCAGTTCACAGAGCAGAATTCATAAGTCCAATACCATCTGGGTCATTTATATTTCAGCACGGTACGGAAGCATTGTCTGCTATGAACATTAACGCTCGAAGAAGCACCGGTATTGTAAACTTTATCAACTTTGAAGTCAACCCAGTCGTCAGTTCTCTGGTTCAGGCTATTATAAGCGGGAGTGGTGGACCGAGTCATAATGCAAATGAAGGTACCAGCGCACCATCACTCTTCAGAGGTGTCATGGCTGATACGGGAACATCAATGGATGTTCGATATTATAAAGCTTCTGTTGGAGCCATCACTGACTTGACCAGTTCTCTAACTCAAATCGGCGCAACGATTGGACTCTCTGGGTCTAATTATTGGCTCTCCGGTGATAGATGGCGTGTTGTGTTTGGTAACAATGCAGTTGGTGATAATTTCATATTGATGGCAGGAACTACAATTGTCGTGAATGGACTGTTAGCAGGATTCAAGGCTCGTGTCATTGGTGCAGATCTCACAGGTTCGTTGGTGACAGAGAGCGGAGGAACAGCCACCATAGATGTAGAGGGCACAGCATTTCCAGCCGAAGGTGTTGAAGTTACTGATGGGGCTGATGTGGTTCAAATATCATTCTTCAGTGGATCAGGAATCTGGGCAGGGGATTCCTACACATATTCGGAGATATAAAACTGGCCCGCCCAACTACTATATAAGGTACCGTGCTCCACTCAGATTAGCCCGTAACAACATCGGCTATTCATTCTGGGTACTTGTTCCAACATAATAAGAAAGGCCTTAGAACGGAAAAAGCGCCCGGAAATGCAGAGAGCATTCGGGCGCTTTTTGTGGGTCGCTGTTTACCAGCCGCTGCTTAACGGGCGAGCGCTGGAATTGTTCGGACCAACCATATTTAGTACCTGGAATTACCAAAGTGCCTATGAGTGGCCACTTGCGTATGATAGCAGTCTCAACCCAGGACCACATTCTCCGCACCTAAAACATGAGTGATTTGTAAGTCCTTATTCCACAACGACTTAGAACCCCTTGACAAATGAATCAGATCATTGTATATTCCTTGATCATCGTGAGGTAGGTCACAATGCTGAAAGCATTGACGTGGTAAGGTAAGGCACGGTGAGGTATGGAAGTTGGGGTGTTGGGTTGACGGGTTGTGAGGATGAGGCTGGAGGTTCCATCGGGTCTTCAGCCGCCCCAATTTGAAGGGGAGTCAGTGTAATGGAAAGGTCAATGTCTTGCTTGCAAGATCGCACCAACTCCCGTTTCATTGGCTCCTCTTCAATCTACTATAAGGCATAAAATAATGAACACTCAACTTCTTACAGGACAACGACATACAGAACTAATTCGCTTTCACGAAGGTGCGTGATATATATTCATAACGGGCGAGAGATAAACTGACGCAATAAAGTCAATTCAGCTACTCCCTGTTGGACAATCTACCGGTCAGATCACTAAGGAAAAATCAACGCATATCCAGCAGTTTGGAATGTGGGGACGAAAGTCCATTCTCTTTCTTGTGAGAATTTCAATTGATTCCCTTGAGAATCCAACGGGCTTTAAGAAAAAACATCTACAAACAGTCAATAACAACATGGTTGTCAACTAAGATTAAGCGAGAAAATTCTATGAGAGCATCACAGGTGGGTAGAGTTACTAAAAATTCCAGAACTTGTACGGTAATTCAACCAGACGGTGTAACGAAAACCTTCCAAACCATTTCCCAAGTTGTCACTCATTATGGGAATGGTCTTCAAGATTGTCATATCCGGCGTAATGCTAAAAGAAATCGGCCTCTTCGTCAAGGCAACTTCGTAGGTTACATGTTTCAATTGGGTCCAAAGCCTAAATTCTAATACATCTACCTGGAGAATCATGAGTGCAGCACCCCTATCAGAAGAATTAATGACTGAATTTAAGCTGTGGTATCGCCAAGACCGCAAGCAGAACAACCTACCAACCCCGCTTTTTTATCTCGGCGCAAATGATGCTATCAGACGCAAATATCAATTCTGGTACGAGCACATTTATTCCATCCAACCTACAGTAGATCGTTCAAGGGCACGTCTCACAGATCCAGAGACGAGCCATATTTCTGCATCAACAATCAAATCACAAAGACGTGACAAAGAAATCCTACGAGCAATCGATCAGGGATACCAAACTATAAAAGAAGTCACTCAGTACATCGACATTACCAAAGAGACTTCAATATCTCCAAGATTCGCTCCACTACAACGAGCAGGCTTGATTAAGGTTGTTGGCAAGAAACGTAACTCAATGACCAACCACCTCGCTCGGACTTATCAACTGACTCTTGCAGGCAAAAGGCAAATCTCATGACAGCTCGGGGGTTGAGTTTGGAAGAGCGTCTTCTCTCACGCATGATAAAAC
>SDBT01014402.1_pt1 | contig 12614 bp, 27 predicted proteins | sample 2277101 | NCBI WGS metagenome assembly SDBT01 (sample SAMN10404973, study PRJNA504765) | marine sediment metagenome | isolation source: marine sediment core GS10_PC15, 103 cmbsf | place: Arctic Ocean: Southern Knipovich Ridge | collected 2010 | reverse complement strand
CTGCTCGGCAACGGTACCTTTTTCACGGCTCGTTCAGCGTCTCCGTGGAGACGTTCAAGATCACCCTGCAATGCTTTTTGATCGTCCTCGAAGGTTCGAAGGGCAGCTTGATGACGCTGTCGGCGACGTCGACGTCGGCGCGCCGGGAATAACCCCGAAAGCCCCCAGCTCATGCCGATCAAGAAGCCGTCCAAAAAAGCACCCCACATGTTCTTTCGAGGCTCAACAGCTTCATTCGATTCGTGGAACTTCAACACGACGCCGACACAAGGCAACGGCAGGATGTACAAGTGCCGCTTGTGTCGGTCCCAGAAGATCCCGACCCAGAAGTCGTACCAGGCGAACACGGGCTTGATGGTCATGGCTTCCGTTTCATCTTTCGAAGATCGGTTTGTCGAGCTAACGCCCAAGCAGCCTCAACGATGCGCTTCGCGAAGGCTTGTTGGCGTGCCAGGTACTTCACTTCAGCCGACATCGTCTTGCTCCGCTCGGACAATACCGCAAAATTTCTTCAGCGCATCGGCGAACACCTCAACGTTGTCATCGACGCACACGCTCAAACCTCTTCCACGCGTCTTCGGAAATTCGTCCTTCAGAAACTTCAAGTACATCGTCGTGACGTTGTTGGTGTCTTCGAAAGACCCTCCTTTCGTCACAAGCAGACGTACTTCAAGGATACGCAGGACCTGAAGCTCAACAGAATCCAGCGCTCCCCAACACGAAGGTATCTTCGACATCGAGTCGAGCACTGAGTCCAGGTACTCGACGAGCTTAGTGTTTGAAATTCCGCGGCTCATCGTCAGACATCTTCTGTGACGAGCACGTTGCCATGACGACGGAGCATCCGACGCGTATCGACTTCGCGTGCCCAGTTCGACTCGTCGTCGTAGGCTTCACCATACTCTTCCAACTGCTCCATCGAAATGTCGTCTTCACGTTGACTGGTGGGAAGGTAGACGTTCGTCGTCTCGTACACAGTGAACGTGCCGTCGTCATTGAACTTGGGCGGCGTCTCGTCGCTGTGAACAGTTGTACGTTTTGCGTCGTCCGAGTCCTTGTGCTTCTCGTACTCTTCCTTGTCGACGACGGGTATCTCGGGCCATCCCCGCCTCGGGTCCGTAAAGTCGAAGAACTTGAACTCGTAGGGAGACGCCCAATAACAGCCATCCACAATGAGCGTGTTGCCGTCCGGTGAGAGCATTGCGTCGACCCAGCAAAAACCACAGCCTGCCTTCTCCCACTCTTTATCACTGACCTCGACTTCGCAGCCTTCATCACAGTTGATGATGCACTGGTTCATGTAAGAGCGGCCTCCGATGAGATACTCTTGGCCGTCCTTTTCAACCCACGAGTGGGTGAAGGATGCGTAGTTCCGTTTGATGTCTGCGATCAGCTCACCGTCGGACGTGCGATAGAGCATGCCTCGGGAGTAGTTCCAGCATCCCTTTTTGGTTGAATACCTGCGGATGAGCAACTTGGTACGTCCAGAAGGCGAAAGTTCTTCACGCTCCTCCGGCTGGAGATTCGCTTCGGTGAAGTAGTTTGTTTGGGTCATCCTCTTTCTCCATTTGGACCAGACCGCAACAACGCTTTCTCTGAAACTCATGGCCCTATTCGTCCTTGCCCGAACACGTAGTTCAACGGTCGGTTGATCGGCACCGCAGCAAGGTCATCGGACGTGACCGGGCGTCCAAGGCGAACCTCGCAACACTGCAGGCACAAGAGCAACGAAGGCTTCGTAGGATCGTTGGGTCCACCCGAAGGATGCTCTTGGCGCTCCTCCTCAGTCAACAGGGATGCCCACACATCGTTATCCAGCATGTGCCCGAGTCCGAACTCGCCACAGTCCCTGCATGCGTGCGTTTGCTTCCACGAGACGACAAAGCAGCGGATGAAGTAGGCGCCACCCTCCAGAGCTGCCTCTACGGGACGGAAAACAAAACGTGCTGCTCGTTGGATCACGATTCGTCCTCAGCCCCAAAATGCTTTCCACACGGACATATCCACCAACCTGCATCCACAGGATCGGGTTTGGCGATCGACTCCCAACACCAAGGACACGACGGCGACGCCGCGATCGCGACCTCGACAAGCGGGTATAGCTCAGGGAAACAATCGCAGAGCGGCCACACGCAATCGTAGCGCGCCGCTCCGCACGCTGAGCACACGCATCTAGGTCCGTAGATGTCGTCGTAGAACTTGAGCAGCTCAAGACCGTAGTCCCGGCCAAGACCAGCGAAGCTCATGACTCTTCACCCGACATCGTCATCTCGTTCGCCTGACTGACATGCGCGATGCCGAGATACACGCCGGGCTCGGGCACCTCGCGTCCCAAGTTCTCTGTGTCGCTGCTCATCGTGATCCTTCGACTTCATGACGTCTCCGTCTCTTGCCACCACTTCAGCCACACTTCGCGGATCTTGACCAAATCACCCGCAGCATCCCGAGAAACTGGGTCCTCTCCAGTAATGAAGGTCAAAGCATGACTCCAGTGGTCGAGTTCTTTTTCAAACGCTTTGAAAATCAACGGTAGTGCTGCCTCCCCCATCGCAATGATCTCCAGGTACGCCGGATCCTTCAAAATCTTGCTCATGTTCGAAGTGGGTCCCGTGTTCGTATGCCACTGAAGTACAAGCGCATCGAAGCGATCTTGGAGCAGATTGTTGTTCATGATTCCGGCTCCGGCACCTCGCGTCCGCGACGGGCGTTGAAGTGGACCGAGGCCGAGCCCTTACGCCCCGTACGCCTCTCGGCCCGACGCCCGAGGGTTCGCCACTTCGCGCGGCCCCTCGCGACGTGCGTGGTGTTGCACCCGGCGCTGGGGGTGTGACTCTCCCAGCGCGGACCGTTGTCTTGGATCCGGCCGTGGCCTCGGCGGTGGTTGGGTGCGTTACTCACGAGCCCTCCGCAGATTGGGATTCAATCGCTTTGACGCGTGCTTCTAGATTGTGGATTAGACCCATAAGAACGAAGACGATTAACATCGTCAAGATGAGGAAAAATCCGAGCATGAAAACCTTGCCATCCAGCGCGAACTTTTGTCGCGTCTCCCAACCTATGTCGTCGTTGCTCACGTCATCTTTCCCTTGGCTTGCTGTGAGCGTCGATATGCACGACCACAGTCATGTAAAACGCTGCTAGATCCTCGCAATCCGGCGCGCCCCAGCACATGCGCGAGTCTGGCAGCGCAGTGTCACCTTGCACCGCAGCGACAAGATCCGCGCTCGGCAACACGCGATCACAGTTGTCGCACTTCATGTACGTGCACGTTCCGCACGGACGGTACTCGCGGCACTTGCTGCACCATTCGGGCCTGTCGTTCATAGGGACTCCGTCCTCGTACACCAAGAATAGTGGTATCCGCCGGGCTCCTCCCGACCGCAGCTCTCACACGGACCCGCCAGAAGGGCACTCGCTTCGTTGACGATGCCCGAGGGTAACTCGTCGAGACCATCCAAACGGATAAGCAACTCACGAAGAGCCGCCTCCAGCCGTTTCACGCGGATCCGGAGGTCATCGATCTCGTCGCTCACGGTTTTTCCGCCTTTCGAGAGAGGGCGCCTAGCGCGAAGTCCTCCCAGCCTCCGCCCTTGCGTTCGATGTGCTTAGCAAGCGCGTCGAACCTGGGAATGTCGACAACGAAGACCATGCCGGTGTGCGCAGCAAAATCCGCGGCCATCCGGATACCCGCCGCGAGGGCCCCGTTCTCGTCTCTGCAGGCCTTGTTGAGCACGCGCCTGGTCCGGCTGCTCGCCCACACGATCAACGAGAACGTGTCGCCCGTGTTGGCGTCGCTATCGCGCCAGCGGTCGTAACTTTTCTCGCAGGGATGGCACAGCGAGCTGGTCCCGCACTCCTCGTGGCAGACGACGCAGCTCACGAGTTTCCCGTTTTTTCCGCAGACTTGGATTTCTCCAACGCAACGTAGTCGTGGAATTTTCTGATCGACGTCGTCATTCGTCCACGTCCGTAGCCATGATTGGCTGACGACGTTCGTCACGGTCAACCACCGGTACGGGCAACCCACGGCCGCCAGTGCCTCGGCACTCTCGACACACGTCCTTCATTTTTCTCTCAAGAGGTCTGTCCCAATCCGGTCGCCGCACTTCGATCTCGAACATGGAGAGGTCAGCGTCTTTCTTTGGCGATACCGTCACGTCATCCACTCCCGCAACCCGTCGACCTATATACTCGATGTCGAGCGGGAGATTGGACAACAACTCGATTGCCTCGGTTGCATTCGTTACCGCTCTGATGTTGAGTAGCCAAGCCTTGGCCCGCTCTTCATCCTTCACTGCAACGACATAGCGATTCATGTTCATTCGCGTGACGGAACTGGCAATGCCCTCTCCGCCCGGAACCTCGCCTGATCCGTCGCACGGTTTACAGTAACCCTCGGGGTAGAACTCCCGCGGATGTGCAGCTGGGTTGTCAAGCTTCAAGATCTTCCGGATCGTCTCCATCTCATTACCGAAGTTAGGTCCGTGGTACTCGCTACCCGAACGAAGCGTCGAGAGGGCCACAAACCCGTTGATTTCTGGAATGGATACGTCGAGCTTCTTGATCAAGAGGGTCGTCAAGGTTCGAAGGTTGCCTAGGTCTTCGTCCTCAACAGTAAGAAAGCTTCGCTCCACGGTTTCGTCGCCCTTCTCTTTACCAGCGAGTTCAAACTCGTCCCAGACGATCCCGCGGCTGTACATGAACTCTCGCAACGCGTTGCGTTCGCGTTTCGCCTCGCTCTCCCAGTAGGAGCAGCGCCGAGCGTCTTCACGAGCACAGTGGATGCAGTCGGGATGAAGGTGCTCGTGGTCACACTCGGGAATCGACTCGTGTTGACGCACGCCTTGTGCACCGCAACCACGTGCTTCTTGCAGCAGCTCACGAAGGCGCTGATTTTCATCGAACAGTTGCCGTCGCTTCTTCTCGTCTGTAGCAGTCAAGGCTTCAAAAGCAATTTCGAGATTAGCCACCAGTTTACGAAGGCGCTGGTTTTCGGTACGCAGGTCGGATTCGCCAGAACTGCTCCTTTGGTCGCTCGCGTCCTCGGGTTCCTCAATGAACGGGTACTCCTCGATCGCGACGTAGTGATCGAAGTTGTTCTCCCCACTCGTCCACAAGTCAACACGGAGACCCCATCGCTCAAGCGTCACGATGTCACACACGTTCACGAACCGTTCCTGGATGATCGGTTCCCACTTCAGGTCGACACGTTTCGGCCCGCTACAGGTCCGGTCACGATTTTTAACTTCCTCACGAAGGCGCGCAAGCTCGCGTTTCGCAACGACGAGACTGCACGTCACGGATGCGATGATAGACGCCTCATGAGACGCGTACTCAAGGACGATGTAGACGACGGAGCCGCTCATTTCACGACGACCATGATGGTTGGGGGCTTGTCCTTTACCGTCCTGATCCAGCCCGCTTGGTCCGCGAACCTCATGAGGCGTTCGACGGTGTACTCCGCGGACAGGCTTGCCTGGTGGGTGTGCCGCAACGCGGCAACAGCATCTTCAAAACTCCGCGCGTCGAACTCGGAGCCCTGGAGCGTGCGGAACGCTTCCCGTACGTCGGCCATAGAATCTTTCATCGCATGAGACCTTCCTGGTCTGACTCGTTCAAGTCTACCGGCTCGGCACCATAGTCGGGAACGTGCCAGAAAAAGTTGCGCCGGGGGACGAGCTGATCAGGTCTCAGTCTCCCGGCGCCATTTCACGCTTGGTCTTTCTACTGTTCCAATCGTCGTCTCATCGAAGGCGATTCCAAGGGCCCCAACAAGCTCACTGGCGAAAGGTCAGCTCCTTCCCTGAAGGGCTGCTCGCATCCTAGGATTACTCGACGAGCATTACCCAGAGAGTAGATCGATCACCGAAACGTTGTCAAGATCGAAGCATTCTCCCGTACTCAGGAGACGAAGCGTCCCGTACTCTGCGTGTTAGGGTCCTCCTCCGCCATGAAAATCCAGCCCATGCACGATCGCATCCTCATTCAGCCACTCAACGCCGAGACCGAGTCTTCGGGAGGCATCATCATTCCCGACGCAGCTCAGGCGAAGCGTGCTCGCGGCATCGTCATCTCTGTCGGTCCGGGCAAGTTCGACGACAACGGTAAGCGCGTCCCTCCCGACGTAAAAGAGGGCGACACCGTCATCTACGGCAAGTACTCCGGCAATGAGATCGAGCTACACAACGAAGACTTCGTCATCCTCAAAGAGGACGAGATCCACGGAGTCTTGGTCGACGAATAGGGTGTTGACCGTGCTACGTTAGGTCTCCAGCTTCTCACGGGGAGCTGGGCTTTCATCCACCCAGCCTCTGACCGCCTTCGGTCACACGCTGGGTTTTTTCATGGCTACCATCCGAAAGAAGAACCCCCGCCAGCGCTCCGGATTACATACCCGGTGCTAACGAGGGCCTAGCCCCGTCGCGAGCGGGGGCCAACGTCAGAGTACCGCTTAAGGCCTCACCTCGTCGAAGATCTCCGCGAACGTCGGAGGCTCGATGCCTACCGGCCATTCGATGAGCGCTAGCACCCGTTGGACCTCCTCGGGCATTTCCTCCTCCATGCAAGACAACTCCGTGGCGAGAGTCAGCAGGACGTGGGCGCGCCGGAAGAGGAGATCGGCAGCACGGGGCACATCTTCATCCGACGTGTCCTCCATCTGTAGAAGTTTCGTCAGCTGCTCTGCAACTTGGAGACGAGCAGCTTCAGGACCGAGGCGCTCAAACAGAAGATCAACGTCTTCGTCGACCGTCGTCAACGAAGAAGCTCTCGCGTCTCTCGCCTGAATCTTCACGCTGGTGAACCTGCGCTTGAGCTGCTCAGACTCCTCGTCGGTCAAACCATTCACAACGAGCACCCACTCACCTCCTTCTCTAGCGAGCCACAACCGGTCGCCGCCAAGATCGAGCGCCTGCTTGATCATCGGCAATGCAGCCTGTGCAGCGAGCCTGTCGATGTCGATGTTCGTGAAGACCGGAGGTTGTTCAGTAACACGGTCCCACCGCATCATCGGTCCACGCCACCCTACGTGCGTCGTCTCGGGGTAGTCCTTCCAATGCGTCCGAGTCGGAGGAAGTTCCTCCCCGTGCTGGGCCGTGCCGTCCCACGCACCGTTGACCTCCTCGTCCCAAGGCTCTGGAGGCCCTACCTGATACTCCTCATCGGCAGCAGGTAACGTCCCGTCTTCGTCGAGCGGATACCAGTGGTCTTTCTTGAACTCGATCTCGAACGTGAACAGCTCGTCCACACTGTCGTGCTCGTCGTCCCACCCCCACTCGACCGTCCCAGTCATCCCCTCGCGGTGGACGTAGACAGCACCGTCGCGCTTGAGATCGAAGAACTCCTGCGCTAGTTGGATCGGCTTGGGCCCTTCCCCGATATCCGGGTAGACGTGGTCGCACAAGTTTCGGTCCATCACCAAGATGGGCACTCGCTCGCCCTTCTTGAGCTTCAGGATGTCCCCGATCGTCAAGCAGTCGCTTTCTCCATTGACGTGCTTCATCCAGTCCCAGAACTCCAGCGCTTCGTTGGGCTTACGACCCTCCAACTGATTCCACGCCGCCTGGTAGCTCATCCCATGCTTATTCGCATGCGCACGCACGCGCTTCTTCGCCTTGTCCATATGTCGTTCCTTTTCGATTCCGACCTCGGGACTTGCCGACCCCACGCGTCTGGCTCCCGTTGGTCGAAACGAGGAAACGAGAAAATCTACGCGGTCTGTGGAGTCGAACCCCTTCGCCGTCTTTTCACTTCAGGCGTGGGTCCCGAAGTTCGACGGTCAGGGCAAAGCGCATGCCCGGAAGGAAGCTTACGATCTCTCAGCCCAAACCGTAAAGGGACGTCTCGTTCACCGGCGAAAGCCTTGTGCTTTTTGAACTCGATGCCGGGGCGCCCCAACACTTTTTAGTGCATAAAAGAGCGCCAGGGATTCTCGATCCCCACATCGTCCAATCCCCATTTGACGATGCATCCCACCAACCACGAACCTTCACCGTCTTCGAAGGTGAGACCCAAAGAGTAATGTTCCTCATCCGGATGCTCAATGACGACCCAATCTGTATAAGAACTTCCCTCTGCACCACGACTCGTCCGCTCCACTCGGAGACAGCGAACCTTGTTCTCTAAATCGACTAGTATGTCGTCCATCTTGCACGGCCTGCACCAGTTGAGAACGGATCCTGTCAGGTACAGCTTCCCCTCGGAGACATAAGCGAACCATATGTTGTCCGATGTACCGAAGGTAGAATAAGGAGCACCCGCTGGACGCGACTCAATCATCTGAAGCAACTCGTCTGATTCCAACATCTTCCGTTCCTTTTTTAGGAGGTGGTATCCGGAGGTCACAACACCGGAATACCTGGCAAATCCGGCCGCAGCTGAACACGGAAGCCCGTGCTCTTGAACTCGATGCCGGGCGCTCCGACGACGCAGTTGCGGGGGAGCTTCCCAAGAGCACCAAGCGTCTTGATCGCATTCATCCAGCGAGCGCTCTTGGTGCGCCGGACGGCGCTTTCCATGTCGTCGTACGTCACGATCCCCGCACAGGCAGTACTTCGCCTCGTCGTCCTTTTCGAAGAGAAGGCACTGGCCTCCGCACCTCCAAAAAATCCGGTTCTCCACCCAACGCGTAAAACCCCAGCGTCACCACGCGAAAGTTGTGCAAGATGAATTTGCACAACACCTCATTTTCCTGGACCGTACGCAACTTGCCTCGGACTGAGGCGCCGAACTTGGACTTCACCATCGAAAACACTGTGTCAATGTTGTTGCGCTGCCGGTAATGCTTGCGGAACTCGTCCGCACGGTACCGGTAGCAGCCGACCATTCGTCGCCAGACTTCGGGACCGAGATCTTCACGATCTTCGACCGGGATGTACGGCACGGCGCCGACAGACTCTACGACCTCAGCGTTGCTCTTCGAGGCGTAAGCCCCATCCGCCGAAACTTCTTCGACGGTGAAGTGGACCGCGGTGTTCTTCACCAACTCCGAAAACTGAGTCTCAGCACCTTCGTCAGCGATGACGCAGTCGGTCACGATCTTCGTGTCGGTTCCGCAGATGGCGTGGGCCTTGAGCCAGATCTTCTCTTTCCGAGCCCCACCCTTGTGCCAAACATGCGTACTGAATCCCGTAGCATCAACGGCAAAGAAGCGTTCGATGTGCCGCATGGGCAGCGCACTCTCTCGTAGAAGCGCACGCAGCAGCGGTGTCAGTGTTGGATCCTGCAAGTGCCGCAGCATCGAAGCGAAGTGCAGGCGTCGAGAAATAAGCTCACGCTCCTGACACATCTTGAAGTCGAACATCGCGTCGCGGCTGGACTTGACCCCGTAGACCCAGAGCAGTGCGCCGAAGACGACGTCTCGTCGAGGTACACGCGGCCGACCACAAGGTTGAACAGGCTCCACGATACCTCGACACAATTCGTGCGCGTACCGGAGCACGTGCTCCTTCTCGTGGATGTAAGCCTCGTTGATGGCGGGCCAGTCACGGTCCTCTTTCATTTTCGGGACCATGATACCGCCTCGACGCTTAGGAAGTCTCCCGTACTCGGGAAACCGGGCGTCCCATACTAGGGACACGAGCTGAACCTTTCCCGTACTCGGGAGACGACCTTCCCCTCTCGACATTCTGCGACAAGATTGGGATTTCTGCCGCCCGTCCCATATTCAGGACACGAGCCCCTTCACCTGTACGTCGGTGCGGTGATCAAGCCCAGCACAACGACGATCGCCGCCAGGGTGATCGACGCGAGGAAGATCAGGACGAACATGGCGACGCGACCCCTAGTCCATAGCGGAGGTTCCTCAAGCTCAAACGCCTTGATGTCGACGTTGGTCATGGGGACTCCGAGGTCACCCTACAAGAAAACATGGGCTTCATGGGCGCCAGTCGTAAACGGTCACCGAGATGTTTCGTGCGACGAAGTGCTCATCAAGAAGAGGTTCGACGCGTGCCCAGTCTCCGCCTGCGAGCCCGCAGCCGATCCTCGGCATGTGCACGGAGGCGTTGTGTTCCATCGCCCAGTTCGCAATGGACTCGAACCCTTTGCCTAGCGCTTCGTACCGGATCGGCGGCAACGCATCGTGGCCCGCAAGACCTTCTTGTCCGATGAGGTTGGCGACGTAGGTTTCGTTTTCGACCTGCACAATCTGAACGTTGCCCAGGTCATGTTTCATCCACACGCGGTAATGCTTCTCAGGTGCGGGCCACCGCTTCGAGAGAGCACCGGTGAATCCGGCGCCCCAAGCACCAAGGGTGTTGCAGCAGTGCACGATCAGCTTGATGCCGTCGCTGCAGGGCTGCGTTGCGTCGCCGTCCGTGTAGAGGATCATCGCTGACGGAACTCCAGCTCTGGGAATTCAAAACCCTCACGTGCTCGCACAAGAACTTGTTCGTCGAACACGAAAGGCTCAGCATTTTCGTACTCTTGCCACACACGAGGTTTCGCTGGGTCGAGGCTGCTGAGCGGATCGATCCCGTCAAGTTTGTCCAACGTCTTGTACGCCCAGAGCGTCGACAAGAAACGCTGAAGAAGCTGTTCGAAGCCTTGAGCTTGAACAACGAAGTACTTCTGCAACACCTCCGCCACCAACCCTTCGCCGTCGCGGGTGATCAAGACTTGGAATTTCATTGGATGCCTCCGTGGCCAGCCTTGATACTACGGGATCGCCAACGTCCCTGCATCAAGCTCGGCCAGAAGCTTGACCAGTACATCACCGTGGCACGGGAAAGGAGCGCACCAACACCCGAGTCGCTTGCCTCGAAGCTCGGGAAGCCGACGCAAGAGTTCAGGCGTCGATCGGATGTAGACCTCGTACTTCTCGATCGCCTCCTCCCGAGTCGCCACCACGAACTTCGCCCGCGTGCGGACTTGATGCGAGTAGGGATTTCCCCAAGGAGAAGGACGGCCGATATAGACATCGTGGGGCTTTCCCATGTGGACGACGAGGGACTCAATCTCCATCTAAGACGTCTCCGACCTCAACTCGCGTAACCAGGCGTCGACCTGCACTTGCTCCTCTTCCGTCATTCGATGCCCACGCGATCGCACAGAGCCCGAAGCTTCTTACGCATGACGGTGCTCAGCTCTTCAGCGTTGAGATCGACATAGGTCTCGTCGTCTTCCTCCCGGTCTTCCAGAGCAGCACCTCTCCAAGCCTTAGGCAGTGGTCCGAGACGGCGAAGTCCTTCGTCGATGTTGCCGAACGCCTCAACGATGAACCGGTACAGCTCAGGGTTTTCTTCCGGCGAAACCGTCTCAGTTTCTTTGACCGCGCGTCGGAGTCGCGCAAGTTCTTCGTCCTCGTCGAAGTCGTCCATGTCACGGTGAGCATCTTTGCTCTCATGCGAACGGGTAGTGTTCAAATCCAACGGACGACGCAACGCCGCATCGAACTCGGCCATGTTGGCGCTGTATCCACACTCTGGGATAGGACACGCAGTCTTGGTCATGGTTCCAGACTACCCGCGGTAGCATGCGGGCGTCCATGGCTCAGACCGAGTCGTCAAGACAGCTCCTCGTCGCAATATCCGCGCTCGCGCATCCAGCGTTGAACGCGTTCTTCACTCTCAGCGAGAGCGCGACTGGTCGCCTTTATTCTTGCCGAAGCAGCCTGTAGGTTTTCGCGGATCTTTCGCAAGTCGTCCTTGATCGCCTGCGTTTTTCGCTGGATCTGCGCATCCAATTCCTTGTCCGAATCCGAAACACTCCGTCTCCGTGCGGACTTGCGGTCTTCTCTGATCCGGACGACGAGTCCTCTCAACACAGCGCTGAGGATGGTGCGCCCAGGAGGAGACAAGTAGCGCTCGGCCTCTTCGTTTGTGGTGCACCGCTTGACGCAAATCAGGTCGCGGTCGGGGCCCGTCCACACTCCCACGAGGAACCCTCGAACCTTGAATGCGTTGAGGAGACGGTGACGACCCCCGTTGCCTGGCGCTGGATTGTCCGGATTGCCGATGCTCGTACCACGCACCGTCTTCCAGCCGTACTTGGCCATGATCAACTCGGCGAGCATTCGACTACTCCTCGTCTTGCTCCGTCACAAGCGAAGCTCCACAAGCGATGTCTTCGTCTTCGCGATTATCATGCCGCCGTCTTTCTGAACCTTCACGGCGGTCCTAAGGAGCCCGAGTGCACGCTCGACAACCACTGTCGGAGGGACGCCGAGTTGCTTCGCCAAGTCACGGACAGTCTTCATCGCACCGTCCGAGAAAGTGAACGTGGCCTTCATAGATCATCTTCAGTACGAGAGGCGTAGATCGCCTTGAGGAGATTTCTTCGCACCACACGCGCCCTACAGCGCGAGTGAGAGTGCTCGACAACCGCAAGCTCGATCCCACAGACGGGGCAGTCGCTGGCCTCGTGGAGTCCCTCCGGTGCCACGCCGTGGATAAGCACCCCCGAGGCATCGCGTAGGCCGTCGGCGATCTCAGCCCTGACGATGCGTCCCTTGAAGTTCATGGTTTCACTCCTTGAAAAAGTCGGGATAAACACGGCTCATTGGAACTCGTACCCGTCGAATGCGCCTTCCTTGCGCAGCTGTTCACGGAAGGCATCGGTGAGAGGATTGGGATCAGCGGTGGGTGACGGTGGCTCGATCAACTTCCGCAGACGCT
>SDBT01014401.1_pt1 | contig 12614 bp, 8 predicted proteins | sample 2277101 | NCBI WGS metagenome assembly SDBT01 (sample SAMN10404973, study PRJNA504765) | marine sediment metagenome | isolation source: marine sediment core GS10_PC15, 103 cmbsf | place: Arctic Ocean: Southern Knipovich Ridge | collected 2010 | reverse complement strand
CGTCAGTCCCGCACGGACAAGCGTTCGCAAGTCATCCCCGAATACCCGCATCGCCTTCCCGCCCTCTCGGTATCCGCGGATTGCGCGAACGCTGCGGGAGCCAAGCATGTATGATCTGCCATACGCCTGATGATGAAAGAAGCTATAACTCAGGATGGTGCCCTTGATGATCGCATTCCATTTCGTCAGCCATGCCACGCCGGGGATTTTGTAGAGCGCCGACGTCCCAATCGCGTTGTTGAGCTTCTTCGCAAGCGCCGCTTCTGCATAGACCGGCACGCTGGTATACAGCGTTCCGTCTGGAGAAACCCACACGTTCTTGCCGTAGACCTTGCCCGCTTCGGCCTGGCCAGCCCACTTCATCTTTGCAAAGTTCGGATGCTCGATTCGCACCCATCCCTCCTGTTGTGTCGTGGAAAACAGATTTGCCTTGATTGCCAACGCAAGAAGGTTCCGGTTCTCAATGACATGGGAAACCTGCGTCCTCGCAACCGCCATCGCATTGACCGCGCCTTGCACTTGAAGCCTCTTGCCGAGCGCCCATCCGTGAAGGATAGATTCCAGTGTCCTCTTCTTTGCCCGCGAGGTCGTCTTCTCGAACTTGGCGAATGGCCAACGATCCCGAAGCCGGGGCGCGTCTTCCTGCCACAGCCTCATCGTGTACGATTCGACCTCGCCATGAAGAACGTTTGCGGCCCTGCCCGCATCGCCCGACTTCTTGTTCATAGCGATAATGCGTTGGGCAATGGCGACTTGTTCGGGCGTCAAGTTCTGCGACTGTTCATAGAGCCGCGTCTGCGCCGGCGTCAGCCCGTCTTTGTGCTTCTCATACTGCTCTTTAGCCTGTCCCAGCAGGTCGATATGCAATTGGATTGCGCGGTCTACCATAACCGCCGCCCGCCGCTTTCCGTCGACCGTTTTCAGGATGTCGTCTTGAAGGCCCGCCGCATCGCTGTTGGCAGCCTGTTCCTGCTCCTGCCTGTTGGCTCGCCACAGTTCAACAATGTCGGGGATTCCTTCGTTGAATGGATCGGTCGCGTCCGGGAGCGATGCGTCAGTTGGAGCCGCCTCGGTTGCACCATCCGCAAGATCGGGCTCCAAGCCAGCGGCGCGAATGTCCTTTGCCCCCCGTGCGGTCCCTTCCTTAGCGAGAATCCCGTCGCGGTTGTCTGCCGTTCGCTTCCACGCCTCTGTCACGAGCGCCGATGACACATGGGGCTTGAGCCGCTTAATCATCTCGGCAAGCGTCCGCACGCCGTTCTCGAAGTGGTACATAACGTAGACGGCCGCATGTTTCAGGTCAGTCGCGTCGAACGGAACCAGACCGCCGCGCAGTGTGGGCTTCCTGAAATGCTCCGTCGCGGCCTTGTACGCCTCTTCGCTGATGATCCGCTTCCCCTTCTGGGGCTGGGCGAGGGCACGTTCTTGCTGCGCCGTCTGACGATTGATGGCCTCGGCCTCGACCATCTCATCGAGAATCTTGTCGTAGCTTTTTTCATACCATGATGGATGATCGCGCTGCGCATAGGACTCATACCCGACATCCATCTTGCCAACGCCAAGCCGCGACTGCTCAGCGTCGAACGCATCGGAATCCATCGCCTCCAACTTAGCGCGGTACTCGGCGTCTCGCGGGGATTCGGCAAAGCCCTGTGCCAGTTCCTGCTCCGACGATTCAATTCGGCGCTTGGCTGGTGCGGGCTCCTCGAAACCCCGCTTGGAGATGCGTTCTGCGCGTTTCGCATAGGTATTCGCCTTGATTCCAAACGACGCCAAGTCAACGCGCACCCGCTGGCCGACTTCTATCGCATCGGCATCTACTCCAAAAACGTCGGGTGCAAACTTGAGCGTGTAGCCATCGTGAAAGACGAGAATCTTGTGAGGCCCGTCGCCCTGGTCTGTCGTGCCAGGCACGTTCGGCTGCTCGGCCACAGTAAACGTTGGGTCGATGGCAAACTCCGGCGTGGCCTGCAAGAGACTTCGCAGGTTCTGCTTCAGCGCGGTCGGCTTCTCGCCCACATATAGCGGCTTGGCGTCTCCCGTTTTGATGCTGCGGACGCTTCTCCCGGTTTCCGCCTGCGCGGCAACAGTATGGTCGGCCGGCATTTGCGCCCGTCGCCGCAACTCTTCATTGACAGCCTTTTGATCTAGCCGTTGCCTGACGGCATCGCCGCCACGACGAATCGGCTTTGCCCGCCTCCTCGTGGCCTTCTCGGCCTTCGTCTTGACCGCCTTCGCCTTCTGCGCCTTCCGCCGGTCGGCGAACTTGGCGGGCTTGGCTACCTCCCCCTCTGTGGGCTTAGGCTCGATAGGGGGCTTGGCTTGCTCTGCAACCGCCGCATCGCGCAGTTCGTTGAACCTGTCCAGAAATGCCTTGCCGGCCTCGGGGCTGACGTTCTCGGTCAGCGCCTCGGCCTTGGCCTGGGCCTCGCGGGCGGACGGGTTCTCGGCATGTAGCTTCTCAGCGGCCTCAGTGTACTTGGACAGGTCGGATTCTGCCCCCTCAGTGACGGCTGGCGCGGGCTGAGCCTTCGCTGGGGCTACTTTGGGGGGCTCGGGGACAGTCTGGGCTACCGGCTCTGCCTTAGGGGGCTCAGGGGCGATTTCCGGTGCTGCCGGGGCTTTCGCGGCCTCCAGCCTCTCCGCCCGCTCCTGCATGATCTCGCCAGCCTCGGCCTCGCGTCCCTTCTGGTCGTCTAGTTGAGCCGCTCTGCGGAGAATGCGATCTCGGACGCCCTCCGCAAACCCGCCGGTGCCCTTGCGAATCCCGGCCAGTTCGGTGTCCGTGATCGGCTCATCTATCTCCTTTGCCGCAGCTATGATCGCATCAGCCATCGCGGCCGTGTTCTTCGCAGCCTCAAACCGGGAGGTCATGGCCTGCGCCGTCGCACCGATCGCTCGGCCGGCACCGCCGAATGCCAAGCCTGCAGCAGCGCCGCTCACAGCATCCAACGCCCGGCGACGGAGGAATCCAGCCTCGACCGGTTTGTCGTAGATCAGCAGCGCGCCGATTTCCTCGACGCTGCCCTGCAAGACTTCCTCGACGGCCTCCTGCGCGGCCGTGGAAACCGCCTGCTTGCTCATCGTCTTGCCGGCACGGACCATCGCGGCGACCTTGCTAGTGGCCCTGGCGGTCGCTGCTTTGATGGCAGACTTCGTCGTGCCCTTGGCGAATCGTGCGGCGGCACCGAACTGAGCGAACTCGATCGCGCCGTTGACCGTGCCGATGATGATGGCGGATCGCTGGGCTTCATCCGGGGACGCGCCCGAAGCAATGGCCTCGTCGTATGCGTTCTGCCCAGCAATCGCTGCGGCGAACGCGAAGCCCGCGGCCTTGCCGCCCCCAGGCCCGGCTACCATCGTACCGAGCAGAGTGGAAATCGCAATCCCGCCCATGTACGGCATCGTCTGGGCCACAGTGTCGAGGATGTATCCAACATTCCCTTCCTTGCCCGTAGGCTGCCATTCAGGATGATCAGCGATGATCTGCTTTGACATCTGCCGGAATGCGCTAACGTCAGTCCAAACGTCGGCCCAATTCACACTTGCGGGGTCCCGATAGTTGGGGTCGTAGGGCGTCTTGGTCTCAGGTTGTCCGCCAGCCGCCGATGTCCTATAGAATTCCGCTGCAGTGCCAGCCGTCCCAATTATCCCGAGCAAAAGCGAGTGCCCCCTAGCCTCCCACCAACCCTTCGCCTCTCGATCCTTTTTTTCCGGACTCGGCATTGTCCGCGCAACCGTATCGACCTCGTCCTGGGTTAGCGCCGGGAGCCCGAGGTTCTTGCGCATGGCAGATGCGAAGTTGAACAGGTGCTTGTTGGCCCGCAGGTTATCGATGCGCCGCTTCTCAAAGTCTACCCGGGTCACCGCGCCACTGAGGGCCGTACCGGGCGCATCCTCCGCGATTCTTATGCCGCGAATCCGGATTGACTCCCTCATTGTCTTGCCAGGAATCGCCCATGCTCTCGGGGCCATGACTGTATTGTAGTCGTTCGGAATCGTGCCCGCCCGAATGTCTCGCTCCCGCCGCTGGGCTGTCCTGTGGGCACGACGAGCATCACCCAGAGCGTCCTCATAAGGCCGAGGCTCATCAAGCGGCTCGACGGCCGCAGGGGCATTCGGATCGCCCGGCGAGACCGGCGGCGCAGGTTCCCCAGCCTCTGCCGGAACCACCGGCGAGCCATCAGGCAGGGTTGCCGGCGGGGTGGCGGGCAGTGAGGCGACTGGTGCAGCGAAGTCCTCGAACGAGACCATCTTAGGTTTCGGCGGCGCAAACTCCTCGAACGGAACTATTTTGGTCGCCTCGCTCATTGAGAAACCTCGAAACCCTTGCCGGTCCACTTGCCTACAGAACCGTCAGCAGCCAGATAGTATTTGCCAATCACCAACTCCGCCTTCGTCGCAGGTCTCGGAATGGGCGCATCAATCGACCCAGTTGTGCCTGGCGTCTCGGCATCCCCGCTCTGCACGTCCGTCCCGTCCGGTGCGGCCTCAGCGCCCGGCTCGGCCGGGGCCTCCGCAGGCTCGGCGCCCTGCTTGTCGTACATTCCCTGGAGGGTGTTCTCGTTGGCCTGCAGCATATGCTTCGCATGGGCAATAGAGCCCGGGTCTTGCTGATTGCCTTGTAGCGTCTTGAGTTCGGCCTTCTCCTCAGTAGTTAGCGGGAAAGACGACTGGGTCAGTTGCTTGCGCCGGTCAGTACGAGTCTTGTACTCTCGCTCAAACCCTTTGGTTCGAGACTCTTGGCTCTTAACCCGAGCACCGAATCGCTTGTCGGCATCGACGCGGGCCTGCTTCTCTTCGGCCTTGGCTTCCTTCGCCTGCTCCTTGCTGGCCAAGAGCTTCGCCGCATCCTCCTGCTTCTTCTTCTCGGGCAACGTCTTGGACAGGTACGTGCGGAGGGCGGCCAGCCGCTTCTGCGCTGCGTCCCATGTCATCTTCGGCGTAGACCCCTCGCCCTTTGCCAGCGCACCTAAAACATCCTCAAACCATGTGACCTCGCCCAATAGATACTTATTTTTTCCGAGTTCGATTTCGTAGTCTTTTTTGACCTGCTCAATGTACGCTAGCGGCGTAATCGCCTTCTCGGCGTAAATCTCTTTTTGTAGTTCCTTGTCGCCAGCCTTCACTGCCGCAGCAAGGCGCGCGTCCAGAGCCTTCTCCGCTTCGCGTTGTTGCAACCTGCTCGGCGGAAGGTCCGCGAAGTTCTTCGTCCGCGTGATCGCAATCTTGGCGTAGGGGTCGTTCGCCAATTCGGGATTCGCCTCGATCATGTCCCGTATAATCTCAAGGTCAGCCGGATTATCACTGAGATACAGCGCCTTGATCGTTTCCGCCGAGACCCTTGCGTCCTGCGGGCTGAGCGTTGTCGCCGCTGCCACCGCCGGGGCGTTCATGGCTGCCAGCTTCTCGACGCCAGTGCCACCCGGAGCCGCGTAGAACTTCTTGTAATCGGCTTGGCGGGCCGCCGTCTGAACATCGAGCGGCAGCGTGATCCCCTTCCTTGTCGGGATGTTCTTGCCCGTCCTGGCGCGGAATTCACTGTCGCTCTCAGATCGGACCTCTCGCCCGCCACGGGACAGAGACACGCCCACCAGAGGGTCCTGTTGGCCCCACGCTTTAGGGTCTCGGAAATAGGTTGTTTCTACCGTCGCCCCATAGCCCGCGCCGCCAATCTCGGCGCGCTTGAACATGCTCGCCGGCTTCGCCTGCCCCGCATTGGCCAGATTCGACACCGCCGTCCGATAGCGATCCGCGTCCACCCGCACGGGACGGCGAGGGGCTGCCGGCGGGGGAGTCGGAGAGGGCGGAGCGGTGTCCTCGGCGTATTTCGCGGTGCCTCGTCGTATTCGTCTGCGCCTTGCCATTGCTCACTCCGCTGTATTAGGACGCGGTGGAATACACCACGTTATAATCATCGCCCCGGTTATGGTTTGCGTGATTGCACTCATTGTACGTGACGTGAGAAGTATGCGTTATAGTCTTGCTAGGGTCGATCAGCGAGTAGCCGGCGTGGCAGTCGGTGATCGCCCAGGTGCGAGTGTTGCTGCTCTGGCTCGCATCGACTGTGCCGGAAATCTTGACGTTCCCGCTGACGTTGCCACCGGCATTTTCGACCAATCGTCCGCCAGCCTCAATGAATATATCCACGGCAGTAGCAGTCGCACCGTTGCGAACGAACTCGGCACCACGTCGGATTGTGATGTCTCCGCTCGGACTGGCCTCGGAGGTAACGCTCGCCTGCTCACTCTGAGTGATGTCCGTGACCGTGACGCCGCTGCCGATCTTGACGGTCCCGCTGGCGATGTTGATCGGGGTGAACGTCCCCGTGTCCCCTGTGAATGGTGCCAGCCCGACACTCTCGTTGGGCTCGCAGGAGATATTGACGACCATCGCCGCCTCGCCCGTCTGGATGACCATGCCGTAGGTTCCGTCGCCCGACCCGCTGCCGGCCCCGGTGATGTTGAGCGTGGCTGTAGCCCCGGTCAGGGCCAGAGTGACTTCACCAGACCCGTCGAGGTTGAACCCGGTATCAGAGTCGAGCTGCAGGGGCTTGAGCTTCGATCCGATATTGCCCGTGTGACCTTCTTCCCGAGTGAACAGGCCCAGAGTCGTTCCGCTCTGGTCGCTGCCGTAGATGTCGTAGGTGCCGGCCGGGAAGATCGGCGTATCACTTCCCACGGGCGCAATGCCAGTGCTCCAGTTCTCGGCGAGGTCGTAGATCTTCGGCCCGCTGCAGGCCGTGGTGTTCGCATCGGTCAGCGTCGGTGCCGTGCCGCCGGCCCCGTCAGAAATGCTGGTAGTGATCGTGAACGGGTCGCCCGCCGTATCGGCAGTGATCGTCACGAGCGTCGTGCCGTCAGTCGCCGTCACCCGCGTCCACGGGACTTCACTGTTGGTCTTGGCCGTCGCCATCAGCGCCTGGAGGCCAGTACAGACGGCGGCCACCGTTTCGGTCGCCCCAACGGTAAATGTCACGCTGCTGGACTTGCCTTCATGGTCGGTGAGCTTGACCGTGTAGGTATCGCCCGTGTTGGGGTTTGCAGGCGTGACGGTGTTAATTTGAGCGACCAGTTGTGCCTCGGCGACGAATTTCGGCGATGCCATCGTTCAGTCCTCGTTTCTATGCCTCAATCATCAACTAACAATATCTCAAAGTCAGCTGACACTTCAGTAGCAGCCCCACCGCCTTCAGCATCAATCCATATATCCGTCAGAGCAGGCAACACCAGCATAGGCGCGCGTCCCTTGTGATCGTCCTGCCCCAGTACGCCGTCGAAGTAGAACTTGACCAGTATGGGTGAGACTGGAGCAGAGGTGTCTGTCAGGTTCTCACGAGTGCATACTCGAAAGTCAGCAGCTTTAGCAGCATCGGCCTCGACGTCGATTCCCAGCAAGTACCCTGTCGTCCCCAGCGGTATCGAGTACAAAGCGAACTCACTCTGACCCTGCGCTGCGATGATATTGATAAGGTCCAGACTGCCGGCTGATCTCTCCAGCATTATATCAGCCGTATTCGCAGCGCTGTACGTCCCGCAAGTTGATACAAACATACGGAACACTCGCCAGAAGGATTTGCTCGTAGCCGTACTGGCATTGACGCCATTCGTAGTAATCACTTCGCTGTCGGCAGCACCCGTGTCGTTCAAACCCTCGACAGTGATCGTTCTCGCCCCGTTACCACCGGAGTCATCAGCAGCATCGCCACCAGCCTTGATCCGCACGGTCGTTGCTGCGGATGGATGTGGAAAGAGTGTCGATAGCTCATTCACGCCCTCAAAGGTGCCGTTGGGCACATCTGAGTTCCGGCCGAACTTGTGAATGATGGAATGCCCGGAGATAGCACCCTTCTGTACTTCGATAAGGAAATCTCGTGTGAACTGCCTACCCATGCTAGTACCAACCTTCCGTAGCTTCATAAACGGTCAGCAGTGCCTCGCCGTCCAGCAGTGTGAAGTTCGAATTCACGCCCAGCAGAAGCTCCGCGCCATTGGGCGTGAGAGTGACGTTGTTTGCTGAACTGCCCGTGTTGACCACCCTGTATTCCGTGCCTGCAACACCCGCAGGGTAGAGGACGATAATCGCGTCGTCGTCAGTGTCGCAGAACAGATGGTGGTCCGTTACCAAGAGCGTATACGGGGAACCCCCGCTGTCGATCCGGGTGGTGTTGACAATACGACCGCCGGCCGTCGTGAGTTTCGCGTTGACGTTGAGAATTTGGTCTTCGGGAGCCGCTGCCATGATGCCGTACAGGATGGCATTCGTTCTCGTCGCCGCCGCACTCCCCCGGTCCCGGTTGTCGATGATGAGTCGGTCATCGGTGTCCTCGTCGCGACCTGCGAAGTCGCCGATGGCAATACATCTATCAATGTCGATGCCGCAGTCCGCGAGGGCAAAACTGCCGACGCCTACATTGTTATCCCCTGTGGTTAAATCACTGAGCGCACCCCGCCCGATGCAGATATTGAAAGCGCCGTTAGTGTGCCCGCCGCCGGCAGCGCGACCAATAAAGACACAGTTATTAGACGACGCTGCACTATCGCCCGCCTGATGGCCGATAGCAACGTTGCTATGGCCCGTTGTAAGGGTCGTTAGCGCGTTCGTTCCACAGGCGAAGTTGTAGTACCCAGTGGTCAAAGACTGAAGGGTGGTCGAGCCAAGGCCGACATTCCCAGTCCCTCTGAACGGCGAACCAGCGGTGTTATCCATCGTGAAGTTGCCGGAGTTCGCGCCGATGAAGACGTTCTGATGTGTCGGCGTTGCGGTCGAGGGGACGAACGTGTGGAAGATGCGCGCGCTGTTCTGGACAATCTGCCCGGAGTCAGAGTCGGTCACGGCGAGAACGTAGTCGTCGGCTGTGACCGTTCCCCCGGTCGTGAGGTTATTGGTGCCGAAGTTAATCGTCCCCGACGCGCTGGTGATCGAGCCGAGCGCGATCTTGATATCGGCGTTGATGAACAGGCCGTGGGAGAATGCGAAGCTGTCCTCCGACTCGTCCCAGATAGCTCGCGGCGTTCCCCCAAAGCCAGGGAAGTCCCACAGGATCACATCGATGTCGGTGGCGGTGGTGTAGACGAGCGCGCCGTCATCGCCGAACGTGACGTAGCTGGTAACGACGCCGGTACGATCGCCAATGATATCACCTGGTTGGTAAGGGCCTATATTCGTCGCCATCGATTTGGTCTGCGCCTCGTATTATGGTATAGGTAGTTCATGAACATTCGCGGGACCGCTATCGCGGCCCTTGTGCTATAATGCTTGCATGAAACTCACGGCACTTGATTGCCTCGTGTTATTTTGTTCGGTATTCATTATGGTGAACGTCGCTGTCATCGTTGCGTGGAAACTTGTCGAAGCGCATTGTACTATTGACCAGATCGATGCGATTATAACCGCAATCTCTCCCTAGCTCTCGCCAGTTCCTAGTTGCGAGGTGCGCGGAATCGCCATTACGTCACCTCGCCCGCTACTTCACTCGCCCATACATGGAAGATAAACCAGTTCCACTCATTAGTGCCGCTGCCGGCGGTGCCGATGGCAGTTATGTTCAACTCTCCATCACCATCTCCGTCAAGCCAAAGCTCCACAGACTCACTCCCGTCGGTAAACGTGTCCAGTGTAAGCCGCCCAGTTGCACTGTCAACGAAGGAGGTCATTCCCTTGCGGATGAATCTAAGCTGATCTGGCAATCCACCAAGCTCAATATCCCAGACAAATTCCCACTTGAGTATCCGACTTCTCCAGTCACCAGCGTCGAGCTCTTGATTCAGCGTTCCACTGATGTTCCCAAGCCGCACGAAGCCTGTCTCGGAGAACTCAATCCCCGTCCGGCTCGTAGCCTCGTCCTGAACCTCGGTAGCACTGACGGTTCCTTGCAGCGTTTCGTCATCCTCGTCGTCCGTCAGTTGCGTCACTCCCAGCGTCGTCCCTGCCACGGTCGTCGGCGTGCTGAAGGCGTCCTCAAGAAAGCTCTTCGTCGTGTCGTCTGCGCTGACGCGCACCTTGCCGCGATCATCGATGTTAGGGTCCACCGCCACCCACTCACCCTGCGGGTCCTGGCAGGCCAGCAGGATAGCGTCAGCGCTGATGTTCGGGTCATCGAGTGACCCGTTGCGGTGCAGGTAGACCGTCACGTCCTCGTCGCCCTCAGTGCCGTCGTCTATGTCGTATCGGTGACAAATGACGTAGCTGTCGTTGCCACTGGTCGTGCCGTCGTCGACCCAGTCGCCTGTTGCAATGAAATACATCGTCTCGCGCGGCAGCAGCGTCGGTCGGAACGGGTCCAGGGGTGTGCCCGTCAGGCTCTCGGGCGATGACGTGGCCTGTACCGCCTGCGGGTTCTCGAAGCCTGGCACTGCGGCAATCGTCCGCTCTTGGGGTGCAAGGGCGTCCAACTCGACGGCAAAGGTATCGCTGTCCATGTCCTCGGCCAGTTCGGCAAGGGTCGACCCAGGCGGTGCGTCGGAGTCGTCTAGCAGCCCCGGCGGCGGTGTTACTTCCGGGTCGGGGAAGTCCGGCGTGAACGGCGCACGGCGGCTGGCCCGCCAGTCGGCGAGTCGCTGAAAGAAGTCGCCAATGATCTGTTTCGCACCCATCAGAACGTCCTCAGACTGGCCAGCACGCCGAAGTTCTTCTCTTTGAACAGGGACCGCGCCTCTGCCTTGGAATCCCGGATCTTATACACGACATTGCCGCCCGCGTCCTTAGTGGCGTACCGCTCCCTGCCCGGCAAAAATATCCTCATGTCTCGCTTACCAGCGGAGAGTTCCGTCAGCGTGTCGGTAGCCGGGTCCAAGTCGAACCTCGGCTGTTTTTGGATGATCCACAGGCCGCGCTGGCTTACGTCCCTCTCGTTCCACGTCTCGTCCGGCCCGCTCCATTGCAGGTCGTAGTTGATGTAGATCAGTTCGTCGCCCCACTGCCAATCGCTACCCACCCGAATCAGCCGCATGGTCCCGCGAGCGGCGTTGCCGAGGTTCGGGAGGTCCCGGTCGTTGACCGCCCCGATGATCGGGAACACGTCCATGTAACTGAACTTGCTGGCGAAGTACGCTGTCTCGACGCGGATGACGCCGTAGGGGTTCAGTTCTGAGACGTCGCCGGAGAGCAACTGCCAGGCGTGGACGCCGTCCGGCTTGCCGCCCTTGCCGCTGTGCTGGTCTGGCCCTTGGATCGTCCGGCCGGCGGTATCAAGGATCTGCTTGTAGGGCCTTTCGGCCGTCCGGGCAAGGATGCGGGCCTTCTTCGGCTGTCGGAGGCTCTCGTACCAGCACAGCAGCATCGCAAGTCCGCGCTGGCCATCCGGGTTGAAGACGGCCCGAACCCGCCTCATGCGCGGGGCATTGCTGCCAGGGACGTTCGGGAACTGCTGATTGCGGAAAGACTGCATGAGCCCCGGCGCGTTGGCGCTGTAGGTGAGGAAACTGCGCGTACCCCGCCACCAGTCCTGTCCGACCAGTTCGAGTGCCCGCAGGTTTTCGACCTCTTCCCAAGCCGCCATCTCACGTCCCTCTGTACGTCTTGAACGACCGATAGGTCGCCCGCTGGAACCACAGGCCGGTAATCGGACTCTGTTCCGGTGACAGCCACGGGGCGTCAACGCACCGACGACCAGTCAGCCCCGAATCGCCCGGCATCAGATCCCCTTCGGACGGACCGTTCGCCTTCGTATCCGACACGCCGATCCGAATCACGTCCCGGCGCCGACGACCGTCTGACGGAATAGTCCGCGACCCGAGCAACTCCTGGTAGTGCGTTGTGCCGGCCGAGCCGCCGAAGGGTAGGGGCTGAGCGTACTCGATCCACGTCGACTGTCGACCACCGCTGCGCTGAGGGGCGTAGCCGAAATCGAGCACGTAAGTGCCAAGAAGATCGAAGGTGTGCGAGGTGACCGTCACATCGCGCAGGACAATGAGCGTACCCCGCGCAGGAACGATGGTCGCCGGATTCGCTCCGCCGATGTTGTAAACGCGTCTGTGAACTGTCGCAAACGTCAGCGACCGCACAACGCGTTTCGTCGTATCCTCATCCTCTTGAAATCCCACGGGCTATCTCCCGCGGCCTAGTGGATATCGCCAGTGGCCAAGGTCGAAGCGTACCAGCCCGTGCCGTCGCTGACGATGACTATCGTCTCGCCTTGGGCCAGCGTGACAGTTGTACTCCCGCTTCCGCCAAACCCTTCGGTGACCACCGTAAGAACCGCAGCGCCGCCACAGTTGAATAGGCGGACCATGCCCGCGTTGTTCGCGGTTGCCGTAGGCAGCGTCAGGTTGATCTGCACACTGGAGTGAACGGCGCGGATGATCTTGTTCGCCGCCAGGTGCTTGTGCGTCAGGGTCTTCGTGGCCGTAAGCACCAGCACGCCAGCGCCTTGCTGTTCGTCGATCAAGTCATTGTGTCCCGACATTTGTACCGCCCTTCTCCGCAATGTCGCCGGTGGCCAGCGTGCCCGCGTGCCAGTCGACGCCATCGCTGACGCTGATGCCCACTTCGCCTTGGGCCAGCGTCATGGTGTCGCCACCGCTGCCCACAGTGCCGTAGCCGAGCGTGTTGATGATCGTGACTGCCGCGGCGCCACCGCAGCAGATGTACCGGATCATGCCCTTGTTACGAGC
>SDBT01014400.1_pt1 | contig 12614 bp, 14 predicted proteins | sample 2277101 | NCBI WGS metagenome assembly SDBT01 (sample SAMN10404973, study PRJNA504765) | marine sediment metagenome | isolation source: marine sediment core GS10_PC15, 103 cmbsf | place: Arctic Ocean: Southern Knipovich Ridge | collected 2010 | reverse complement strand
TTTTACAGATGGTACAGACGGCATTATATCTTATGTTGCTTCATCTGGACACTTAGATGCTACTGGTAGATGGCAGCTTCAAGGTTTTGTTAAATTGGGAACTGAGAGTTTTCAAACTGACTATTCCAGCTTTATGGTCAAAGCTAATTTAGTATAGGGGTTTTTACATGCCTTGGCAAAATGAAATGGTACAAATAGTTAGACATCTTATTGACGATGTTGACGCCGTTACCTATACCGAAACTAGATTAGAAACTACGGTATTGGTCGCAGCACAATTAACATTACATGACATGGTTTTTGACCAAACTTATACTGTAGAGGTTGACCAATGCGATTTATCTCCAGACCCTACTTTGAACACAAAAGATAATTCATTTATAAACTTAGTTTGTTTAAAAGCTTCTTGTATTATAACTGGTAGCGAGTTGAAAACTAAAGCTAAAGAGGCTGTAAAAATAGTAGATGGACCATCTACGATAGATACTTTGGGAGCGACTAGGGGTCTTCAAGCACTACATTCTGAATTATGTAAAACATACAACAAGGCTAAACTAGATCACCAATCGGGAGTTGTCGGACAAGCAATACTAAGCCCATATAGTCCTGGTAGTGATGCTATAGGACGAAGATATTATCCACAAAGGTAAGGAATAAATATGCCAGACGTTAACAGAGCAAACTTAATAACAAGTATCAATTCTGATATGGCAGATAATCTAGGCGGCGAAATATCTGCCGCTGATGTCCGCACTAATGTCGTTGATATTTGCGATTCTATCGAACATATATATGCAAGTGGAGCAGATCCACACGTACAAAATAAATTTAGAGCTTTAAATGACGTTACTATTAGTGGAGTATTAGATGCCACCAACTTCTATGCAAACCACACAACTGTAATGATCGGTTCTGGGGCATACCCCGATGCCGGTATTCAAGATGTAATTCCTCAACATCTTAAAGACGGCATCACCGCGATAGGTTATAGAGCATTAGCTACAATAGCTAGTGGGGTATCTGGAGGAGACAGAAATACTGCCATCGGATACTTGTCACAACACCTATTGACTACAGGTAATGATAATGTCTCTCTTGGATATAGTGCTTTAAGACAAGTCACAACTGGATACAGAAATTTAGCTGTAGGCAAAGACTCAGCAGACTCTATAGTAACAGGCATTTCGGGCGTTTATCTTGGTTACGGAGCAGGTAAAAACGCAACTGGAAATGGCAACGTTTTCATTGGTCCAGAAGCCGGTAGAGATAATACCGATAGCAACAAACTTATAATTGGGAATGATCCCACGGTTGACCCTTTGATTTCTGGAGATTTTGTAACAGGCGTCGTGCATGTTCGTACCAAGATAACGGTCCCAACAGTTAACTCTCCTAGCGTAGCTAAGGCATGGATTAACTTTGACGCAAGCACATCCACCCCAACCATTAATGCTTCCCATAACATAAGATCTATAGTTGATCATGCCACAGGCAAATTTACTATTAACATTACCAGTGGAGTATTAAGTAGTGATAATTTTGTTGTATGCGCACAAAGCAACTTCCGTAGTACTGCGACAAATTTGGAAGACTTTGAACGTGGCACGGTGGGTAATACTGTAAGAGAACTTATTTCTGCTGGTAGCGGAGTATCTTTCGCCATCCTTAATAACGACGGTAATTATACAGACGCTAAGCTTAATGACTTAGTTGTCTTTGGAGAAGGACTATAATGAACAAGTGTATTATATTTTCTACAGATGGATTGTTGAGAGTCCTCATTCCTATTGTTAACATAGATCAGAGTCTTAAACAGATAATTGAGTCTGATATACCTGATGAGCTTGAATACAAAATTATTAATATCGACGATCTTCCAAAAGACAGAACATTTCGTAACGCTTGGACTATGGATTTGACAATTGATATGGAATCAGCTAGGGATATTTGGAGAGAAAAGATTAGGCAGGCTAGAGATAAAGCCTTAGCCGATCTTGATGTTCCATATATGAGAGCCTTAGAAGAAAATGATAAAAGAGAAATGCAAACAATCTCAAATAAAAAACAAACTTTACGAATTTTACCACGGGTTGTAGACCTGTCCTTATATACTAATCCTCAAGCTTTAAAAGCTTTTTGGCCTCATGAGCTAAAGGAGTATCCACATGGCAACTAGTGATGTTGTAACAATTGCGTCTGGAGATACAGGCAACCTTTTTAAAAACGGTAGATTTGTTATGGGGGCACAGGTTGTCGGTAACTATGTTGCTGCCAATATAGGTATTAATGATGTCTCTACAAGCGGTCAAATTGAAGCACGGCTGACTAATAGATTTGATGATCCTGATTATTACGGAGCATAGGAAATATGGCAACTGCTGATGTTGTAACAATAGCTTCGGGAACTACTGGGGCTGTATTTAGAAATGCTAGAGCGGTCGTTGGAACCAATGCGTTTGGAGCTATTTATGCTATAGACACAGGTATAGATGACGTGTCTACTAGTGGACAACTTGAAGAGAGATGGACAAACCGTTTTGATGATCCAGACTATTATGGAGGAGCTAATGACTCTATTGTATCTGAGATTGCCAATTTGGAGTTGTGGTTAAAGGCAGACTTTATTACAACTTTGGCAGACGGAGACTTGGTAACTACTTGGCCAGATGCTTCTGCTAATAGTAGAGATGCTGCTCAAGGTACTACGTCGCAAAAACCAACGTTTGTTTTGCGAGAACCAACCGCTAAAAATAAATCAGTGGTTAGATTTGCAACAGACGACTCTCTCGATACCCCCGCTGTAACAGCTATCGGACAACCTACTACAATATTTTCTATATGGAGATCCACAAGTTTTGGCCCAACGCACTATGTATATGACGGAAATCAAAACCTAACACATAGACAAAGACTTGGATTAATTACAGGGCCAAAGGTTGAAGCTTGGGCACTTAGTTCTGTATCTTACTCTATACCTGACGGTAAAGGTTTAACTTTAACTACGGTGGAGTATAATGGAGCTAGTTCACAACTATTTGAAAATGGAGCTTTAAAGGTCGCTGGTGACATGGGAGATAAAGGTTGGGACGGTCTTACAATTGGAGCAAATTATACAGATACGGGTTCTAACTTTGATGGTGATATAGCAGAGATTATTGTGTATAGTGCATTGCTTACTACCACCGAAAGAAATAATGTTGAAACATATCTTAGAGCTAAGTATAATATAGGGCAATCATAATGGCAAGCGCACAGGCTTTATCTAGACGGGTAAGCCCCGTACTTCCTAGACCAAGAATAAATAGACCTGCTAAGACAGACCGTGTTTACAGATGTATCACACTTTGTCCTATAGTACAACAAAATAGAATGAACATTAGGGTGGCGCAGATATTAGATACTGGAGGAACAGGAGACGAAACGTTTAGTACTGGTATTTCTGAAGACGGTTCTCAACCTTATGATTTTTTTGTAGCAGAAATGTCTTTAAGAGAAGCTGATTTAGATGCTTATGTTGATCTTGTGCAACATGTTCCTCAGTCTGAAACTTGGATATGGGACGAAAGACCACAGGATGGAGCACTCAAGGAAATATTAGATACTAAGTTTGGCTCCCAAGCCAACGTAGAAGTAACAAAAAAAACTTTTCAAGAGCTTCTGGATGAACGGGGTCTTGTGAGGCAAAATCCTGCTCCAGATGTATAGGTGAAAAAATGGTATTGTTTAATAGAGGTAAAAAAAAGGATACCGCTTTACCGGATGAATACAAAGAAGCTATTTTTGGTTTTGGTAAAAAAGATAGTGACTGTAAAGAAGATCATGACTACGACAACGAAGATAGTGATGATGATCATGACGAAAAAGTTAAATTAACTTGGATTGGTAAAATTCTTAAATTTGTTGGTTGGTATATTATTAAGAAGAAATTTAGTAAGTAATGGTTTTCTCTATAAACACCAATGTTGTTGCTACCTACAATGATGTAGCAGATGCACTGATCAATGACTTGGGGGTAGACTGCACTTTGCTTTATCCTCCGCTCAGAGCAGAGTGTCCTAATTGCTATTCTCGAACAATAGGTATTGGTAGCTCAGCAAATGTTTATAGACCAGGAGGGCCAATATTCTTTCAACAAGGTAGACCCTGTCCTTTATGTAATGGTAAGGGTTTTAAGTTAACAGAGAATACCGAAGTTGTTAGAATGAGGGTATATTGGCGAAAGAAAGACTGGGTTGATATTGGTTTTCAGGTGGATATTCCTGGCAATGTTATGCAGACTATATTCTTTTTGTCAGATTTACCCAAGATTATGAAGGCACAACAAATTATTCCCAATCGTAATCTGCAAGGATTTATTACGGCTAGATTTGATAGAGCTAGTCAACCATTTCCGCACGGTTTTTTGCAAGATAGATACGCAATCATTTTTTGGAATAGAGCAGATTAATGGTTGGTCAAAGCGGAGCAATAACTTTAAAGATTCTTGAATCTGATAAGATTCTTAAGAGACGTATGTTGAAGGCGTTATCTATTGAAATAAAACGCACTATAAATAAAGCTTCGGATGGTATTGAAAAAGATATTCGTTTGGCAGTATTTGGATGGGTGTTTGAATCTCCAGAAATGGAAGATTTAAGATCAGGAGCACTGAGAATTGATCTTGGACTCACTAAGACTCAGGCTGATCAATCATCTCATAGTATAGCCAAAACTGTTGCTGATAGTACCAATGTTGCGGTAGAGGTTCCTAAAACTCCCCTGGCTAAAACTAGAGGTAAGATTACTATTAATGTTCAACCCAAGAATTTTTCCAACATTTCCATTAATGCCCATTTAGTTAACTGGGGTATGGCTGGCAATGTTCCTTGGGTAGACATACTATTATTTAGAGGCGACGAAATAATTGTAGAGGATTATGATGTTGAGTACGGACCCTTCGGAAGAAGCGGAGGAGGTAAGATGGAAGAGGATGCTGGAGACTTGAGTGGATGGGGCATTGGTATCTCATCTATGACTAGAGTTCCTCCTTCTTTCTCTGGAACAGTAACAGACAATTTCATAACAAGAGCTTTAAGAGGCAAAGAAGCTCAGATAGAAAAAATAGTTAAACAGAGAATAAAGGAAGCGGTATAATGCCCAACGATTATGAAAGCTTAAAGGGTTTTGATTTTGTTGGGGAACCCACCTTCAACTCTGTATTAGAAGACAATATAATAACCTTTTTAGACTGGGGTTTGCTAAAAAAAGGAAATTATATTAACGTGGAAATGGATTCCAGTGGTTTATATGGTGGTGATCGGCATAGGCTCAGATTAGTCGATGATCCAAATTATACTGCTGGTCAAGTATGGGAAGGATATAAAACCAATTGGGTTTGGGAAAGTGGCATTACCATTAGTTCACCTCCTATTGAAATATCTGGGGTCACTATTGATAGTGTGTTTTATCCTACTAGTGGTACGGCCAATCCTCATCATGTGGACTACCCTGATGGTAGAGTGGTGTTTGATGTGGCGTTACCAACCGGTAGTACAGTTGAAGCTGCATATGCTTATAAGTGGATTAATGTGGCTCCGGCAGATGGGTTTCCTTGGTTTAGAGAGATGCAGTATCGTTCTGAACGAGTAGAATCTAATGACTTTTTACAAGTCAGTTCTGGAATATGGGATCAGTTGGGACATACTAGATTGCAACCTCCTGCGATAGCGGTTGAAATAACAGAAAATACTAGGTTTGAACCTTATCAACTTGGGGGTGGACAATACACGTATACAGACATCTTATTCCATGTGGTTGCAGAAGACAGATACTTGAGAGATAAGATGTTGAATATAATTTCTTTTCAAAACGATAAGAATATACATCTCTTTGACACCAACAGAATGTCTGCCGAAAACAGGTGGCCTTTAGACTATAGAGGAACTATAGCCAGCGGGTCTTTAACTTACCCTGATTTGGTAGCTGTTAGTGGCGCGGGAGGATTCCGTAGAGACACAGGACCGGTGATGCTTAGAAATATGAGAGGGCAACGTAAACAGCAGATAAATCCCTACTTATATACCGGCGTTATCAGATGTACGGTTGAAGCAATTGAGCCTTCAATATAGGATTTTGGTGTATATTCTATTAGTTAATAACATTCCGATAAAGGAGAGTTGTAAGTATGGCTAATAATAGAATTTTCTATGCCGTTCAGGGCATTGTTATGGGGTCTATGGGTGGTAACTCCGTTAACACCTCCAGTCCTTATAAGAGTACCACGGCATTAAATCCAGTAAAGGGTCTTCAAAGCATCGGAATTAACACCTCGTTCAATCTTGAACAGGCGTTTGAACTTGGACAGATTTCAATCTATGAAAATATTGAAGAAATTCCTGACATTGAAGTGACTATGGAAAAGGTATTTGATGGTTTTCCACTCTTATATCACCTAGCCACTATTAAAGATGCCACCGGTAATACTACTACCGATAAAACGTTGGTTGGTCGTTCAACAGGACGGTCTGATTTTCGTATGGGTGTTTGGCAAGATACAGTAAACCAAGTTGGTGATGTTAATCCTGAGTCTGAAGTATATTGCTCAGGTCTCTATCCTTCAAGTTTGACATATACATTGCCTGTTGATGGTAACTGCACGGAATCACTCACACTTGTTGGTAATAACAAACAGTGGTTTGGTGCTACTGCCGGTAAAATTCAAAATGCTTCTATGGGATTCGGAACTGAATCTCCTCTAGCTGCTGTCGGCGTATTGCGACGTGAAAATGTTGAATTCCTAGAAAGTGTTTTACCAACATCTATGAATGGTATCCTTCTGACGAATTCTGGCAATAATATTACCGGTACTACCGCTGCTAATCCTCTTGCCGGTTCAGGTGGCGCTCCTATTCAGCATATCCAAACCATTACTATTAGTACCGACTTAGGTCGTGAACCTATTAATGAATTGGGACGTAGAGCACCTTACCATAGGTTTGCTACATTCCCAATCGAAGTAACCTGTGACATTGAAACTATTTCAACCTCTGGTGACTTCGTTAATGCTCTTGAAGAATCAGACAACCTAAGTAATGATAATATTATCATTCGGTTGCAAGATTCCACCACGTTTGACTTAGGAATCAAAAATAAGCTTTCTAGTGTTTCTTATGGTGGAGGAGATGCTGGTGGAGGTAACGTTGCAGTGACTTATAGTTTTTCAAACTTTAATGATCTCACTGTTACTCAGCAAAACGATCCCGCAGCTATTACCAACCCGTAATCAAGTTAGCAATTAGCTACTTGAGAGGATACATATGGAAAATAAATATGATAGCGTTCCCGTTAGTACAACTCTACAGGTATAAACTATGGAGTTCTACGAGCGGGAATGTTTCATATCTAGAATAGCATCTGGGTATATTAAGTATGTAAATAACGATTTAGTGTTATATATACATCATCCAGATATAGATATAATATATGAGTCACAAGAAGTATATAAAACTTCTTATGAAACTGCATATGATAACGGAGCTTTAACAGAAGATGAAATCATCTATTTCTTAATGGAACATGAACTGTGGGATGATGAACAAGAAAAGAATTTCAAAAAACTTCCTAAAGACTTGGAAGATTTAAAGGTTGCTTTATTTGAATCTGCATATAACGAAACTGCTAAGTTTCAGATTAAAAATAACTTACGAGGTTTAAACAAGACCATTGTTGATATGGGTGCGGTTAGACATGCTTATGACCACATTACATGTCAAGGTTTTGGAACCTACTCTAAGTGGAATTATATTATAGAAAATACCACCAAAAGAAAAGATGGTTCTTCACACGATTGGGAAAACTTTTCACTATCACAAGCTGTTGGCCACTATCAGGCGTCTTTACTTTCAGATGTACAACTAAGAGAAATAGCAAAATCTGAACCGTGGAGAACAACTTGGCTTGCTTGTAGAAAAAATGGTGGGAACGTTTTCAGTAGGTCTGGATGTTCTTTAACTACAGAACAAAAGGGTTTAATTTTGTGGTCCAGTATGTACGACAACATAGCTGAGGCTACAGATGCTCCAGACGATGACATTGTACAAGACGACGACATGCTTGACGGATGGCTTATCGTTCAAAGAAGAGAAAGAGAGTCCGTCAAAATTAAGAAGAGTGTAGACAACAAATTGTCTAACGACAAGATCGCCCAATCTAGTGAAGTTTATTTGGTTGCTCCTACGATGGACGATGCTGAAAAAATTGATAAAATGAATAATCCACTTGCTAAAGCTACTAAGTCCCAACGAGGTAGATTAATTAAGAAATTAGGGACCGTAAAGCAATCACAATTCTCAGATGTTAAAAGCGATTTAAGAGCACAGGCTAACCAAAGTTTTATTCAAAACGCTAAGGGGAAATAAAAGATGGATGAATACCATGAGATGAAAAAAGTTTCTGACACAAGAAAAGAAAAGGAAAAAGAAAGACACGAAGAATTGTCTAAGAAAAGACTATGTGATATCGCACAAAAGAAAATTCTCACAGCTACCATTGGAGCTTTAAGTTCAATTGAAGAGTCCTTTGGTTTTCTTTGGGGTTATAATGATGGCGACAATCTTACAGATGAACAAAATGATTTTAAAGATGTCTACGAAAAACTTAGATCAGAGATTTTAGACAAAGGCAATAACCAATCTAGAAATCTAAAGGCTGAGTTTGAACAGTATACAATAGTTTGGAATCGTTACAGTATGACGTTACCAATTAAGAATATCCCAACAGGAAATCAAATGGAGGAAAACAACGATGAGTGACATGAAAGAGCTTAAATCTCAAGACAATGAGGGCAAAGAAGTTAAGATGATGGTTAAAAGACCAGAGTCTGTTGAATATAACATCGCCCAAGAAACATATCTTCATCAGTTTAAAGAGTCTTTAGATCAAGGAGCTATGCTTCGCAATAAACTAGAAGACTACTTAAAAGAACAAAAGATTTGGACAGAGGCAAAAGAGACACAACTTAAAAAAATGACCCAAGACCTTACAGCTTTAGAGCTTAAACTTAAGGCTGGTAATATTAAGTTGTCAGAAGGTAAAGAGCTTTATTTTGAGATCACAAAGGCTAGGGCCGCGATCACTAAATTGAACTCTGAAAGAAATGCTATGGATATTAACACGGCAGAAGGTCAGGCTGATAATGCACGATTTAATAGTCTGGTTTCTCAATGTGTTTATAAAGAAGATGGCAAGACTAGGATGTTTGAGAGTTTAGATGACTATCTATCCAAGTCTATTACTCCTTATGGTGTAGAGGCAGCGGGTAAACTTGCAAACATGATGTATGGTCTTGAAGATGATTATGACGCCAAGCTACCTGAGAATAAGTTCATGGTTGAATACAACTTTATGGATAAGGATTTAAACTTCCTTAATAAAGACGGACATATGGTTGACTCAGAAGATAGAAAGATTAACGATAAGGGACATTTTCTTAATGATGACGGTGAAAGAGTTGACTTGTTTGGCAATCTATTAGATGCAGACGGAGAATATATAGTAGATGTTAAACCGTTCTTAGATGATGACGGAGTACCGATAATTAAAACTAAACAGTCTCCTACTAAAGAAGACGTTATAGACGAGATTGTTAAAGATACTCCACTTGATACAAAGAAATTGAAGGTAAGAAAACTACCGGCTTAGACAAGTTATGCAAAACGGATAGAATGGGTATGTGGTGTTCTTCAACGCAAGGATTCTACACGCCCATTTTTTTTGAGGTAAACAATGGCATCGGCTTTTAATCTAACAGCACAAATAAAATTACAAGCACCTACTAATGCTAACGCCGTATTAACACAAATGCGCAGTCAGCTTAGTGGCCTCAATCTACCTCTTAATATTAAGGTTAGTGGCCAAGCACAGTCACAAATCAAAAAGGTGCAACAAAGTTTTAAAACCGCCAAGAAGGCTACAGACGATTTAACGTCAGCCACAGAACGTTTTGGTAAGTCAGCAGTGCTGGCTGCGAAGCGTTATGGGGCTTTTGTTTTAGCTACTTCTGCGTTTATCAAAATTGGTGCGGCTATTAGAGAGGGTTTTACTGAAGCTATTAAGTTCGAGAGAGAACTTATCAAAGTGTCTCAGGTTACAGGTAAGTCTGTTAAAAATCTTAGAGACCTTACTAATGAGATCACTAGACTTGCTACTACTATGGGCGTGGCATCTAGCTCATTGATTGAAGTTTCAAGAACGTTATCTCAAGCTGGTCTATCAGCAGAACAAACCCGTATTGCATTATCAACTCTAGCCAAAACAGAACTAGCGCCTACCTTCGACAATATCAAACAAACTACTGAAGGTGCCATTGCCATTTTCAACCAGTTCCGTAAAGGTGCCGGTGCCCTAGAGAGACAGTTAGGTTCTATCAATGCTGTGGCTGGTAAGTTTGCTGTTGAATCTGGAGACTTGATTGCGGCTGTTAGACGTACCGGTGGTGCGTTTCAAGCTGCCGGTGGTGATCTTAACCAGTTGATTGCCCTTTTTACTAGCGTTCGATCAACCACTAGAGAATCAGCAGAAAGTATTGCTACTGGTTTTAGAACTATCTTCACACGTATTCAGCGTCCTAAGACTATTGAATTCCTTAGACAGTTTGGCATTGAGTTACAAGATTTACAAGGACAGTTTGTTGGTCCGTTTGAGGCTACACGTAGATTGAATCTTGCGCTTAAAGACTTGGCAACTACGGACCCAAGGTTCTCACAGATTACAGAACAACTTGGTGGATTCCGTCAAGTCTCAAAGGTTATTCCTCTTATTCAACGTTTTGCAGTTAGTCAACAGGCTTTAAACGTTGCTATTGGCGGCAGCGCTTCTCTTAGTAGAGACGCTGAAACTGCACAGGCTTCACTTGCAGTACGTCTACAAAAAGTTCGTGAAGAGTTTACGGCCCTTCTTCGTAAGATTAGTGAAAATAAAGCTTTTCAAAACATGATTGCTGTTTCTTTAAAATTTGCTTCTGCTTTGGTGAGGGTGGGTGAAGCTTTAGAACCATTGGTAGGATTGTTAAGTGCGTTACTTGCGGTCAAAATTGGTACAGGACTTAAAGGTATTATTAGAGGAGGCGGAGCAGCACTTAGAGGTAACAATCGCGGTGGACATATTACCGGTTTTGCTTCTGGAGGTATGGTCCCCGGTAGAGGGAATAGAGACACAGTACCCGCAATGCTAACACCCGGCGAGTTCGTTATTAGGAAGTCTTCCGTTGCCCAGATTGGGTCAGGGAAACTTGCAAATATGAACCAGGGTGGACCTGTTCAGCACTTTATTACTGGCAAAGAAGTATTAGAGTCTACAGCATATACTTCTTTACAATCAAAGTTTCAGAGTAAAGGGCGAAACATTAGGTTGAATCAGGCAGATAACGATCTTCTTGCTACCATTAAAACCCTTCCCGCAACTGAAAAAAAGATTGCGATTAAGGGTTTGGGCGTACCATCTGGCAACGAATCCGGGCTTAATACAACAATTAAAATAATAGATAAGACTGCTCCGTCCAAAGGAACCAATAACGTTTTAGACATTTCTCAAAATGACTCTCCTATATTCGGCGCGTTCTTTGCACAATTAGGGGTTGGCAAAAATGTGGCATCAGAAAGAAACTTCTCTTTCGCAGGATCTGCAATAAATAAAGACGCAAAAGATAAAATAGCTCAACAGTTAGGCATAAGCGCAGGTAGTATTCAGGGTGTATCTATACCTGTTAGTTTTAATTTTATAGACCCGGAGAAAAAAAGTGAAATAGAAAACTCTACTGATAAGACTATCAAACAGCTTATTGGTAAACTTAGTGCAAATTCTGGAGGGACAAATAAAGTTAATCCCAAAGCAGTAAGGGGTTTGGATGCTATAAGAGGTAATGTCTTTGAGAGTGTTGTTTCTAATGTTACTAGAAAATTTAGTGAAGATAAGGCGGGTTTTGATTTTTCATCAATAGGTGATAATTTTAAAGGGTTGTTTGGGGATCGAACACAAACTCAGACTTTAAGATTAGGGGAAGCCAAAAGAAGTTTAACTGATGACAATCTTAAAGATCTTAGGAAAAAATTTATTAATGCTTTTAATGATCCTGATAGCGCAGATACCAAAAAATTATTAAAATTTGCTTCATTGACTTCTACCGGTAAAGAGTTTAAAGGATTTGCTGCTGGTGGTGCAGCCAGTGGTACAGATAGTGTACCTGCCATGTTAACTCCTGGCGAGTTTGTTGTAAATAGAACTGCTGCTCGAAGAATAGGAACCGGTAATCTTAGCCGAATGAATAAGGTTGGGAAGTTTGCTAAGGGTGGTCCTGTTGGTTTCCAGACTGGTGGTGGAGTTTCAGGTACTGCTACTGGCGGCATTGGTTTCGAGAAAATATTCTTGCTTACTACTGTGGTTGGCGGTGTAATTCAACAGTTTGAGGGGTTGGGAGACACGGCGAAATTATTAACACAGGGGTTGACTAGCGCTGCCGTACAAACTACTATTCTTGCTACGACGTTTAAAAATACTGGAACTATTTCTAAGAACAATGCTAAGATACAAAAGCAAGCTGGCATTAAAGAGCAGCAATTACAAAAGGGTCAGTTACTATC
>SDBT01014399.1_pt1 | contig 12615 bp, 10 predicted proteins | sample 2277101 | NCBI WGS metagenome assembly SDBT01 (sample SAMN10404973, study PRJNA504765) | marine sediment metagenome | isolation source: marine sediment core GS10_PC15, 103 cmbsf | place: Arctic Ocean: Southern Knipovich Ridge | collected 2010 | reverse complement strand
GCAACTATACCTATCAAAAAGAAATATTTGTTCCCGCCGATCCTTCTAACTATCCTGTCATACAAGGAGAACTTTGCGCGTACGATGGTGCAATAAAAAAGACGAGCGTTCCTTTCTCGTTTACCACTACATTTGATTCGGAGTTTGCCAATGCGACTACAAAAACAGAATCTTGGATCAAAGTTACGATCAATGGATCTCATCTGTTTGTTTCTGGAAACGAGCCAATTTCCGGGGGTTCAATGTACGCTGACATATATCGAGGAGGTATTCTTGTAGATGTTTTAGATTTGGTCACTCTACACGGTGTAAATCGTTCGACTTTTACTTTTGATTACTCGCCAATTTATTTTGGAAACTATTCTTTCAATTTTTATCTCAACGATCCCTATTTTGTAACTCCCCAATTGATCTGTGCCGAAACCTTTGAATATCAAGATCCCACTCCACAATCTGACCCCGATCCTTACACGGAGTTCACTTGGGCAATAGTAACGACTGAATCTCGAATCGAAGTTACCTTTGCTGGACATTACGTATATCTTTCAGGAAATGGACCTATCGTCGATGGCTCAATGTACGCTTATATATATCGTGATGGTAGTTATATGGACGTTATCGACTTGGTGACTTCCCACAACTTCAATAGTTCGACTTTTATTTTCGATTACTCCCCTGCTTATTTCGGAAACTATTCTTTCGACTTCTATCTTAACGATCCATATCTTGTTACACCCCAATTGATCTGCAATGCCACGTTTGATTATGAAGAATCCCCTCCCGAACCTGACCCTTACACTGAATTTACTTGGATTATTTCACCTACCGAATCTTCGATCGAGTTTAATATTACAGGGAGCTACGTGTTCCGTTCTTGGCGCGCGCCCGTCTTTGGCGGATCGATGTATGTCTACATTTATCTTGATGACAATTACGTCGAAGAATTCGAATTGACAATTATCCACAACCTGCACGACACGTTGTTTACTCTTGATTACTCGCCAACCTATTTTGGAAGTTATTCATTTGACTTTTATCTCAAAGATCCCTATTTTGTAACTCCCCAGTTAATCTGCAACGCAACTTTTGAATATCAGGATCCGAACCCTGAACCATATCCTCCAAACCCAATCCCAAATCCCGATCCCGATCCTAATCCAGATCCTAACAATCTTTACAGCGGAGAAATGGCCGTTACCCTTCCTTTAGCTTTCGGGATGGTTGGAGTAGCTGCAATGCCTTTACTCGGGACTTCTAAAGTGGTTCGATCAAAATTATCCAAAAAGAAGCGAATTTCAAAAAATTAATTAGTTTTCTTTTTTTTTTTATTCTTTTTTTAAAATTTTTCCTTTTTATGCTTTCAATAAATAAAACTTATAATGGCTCAAAGCGATAAAATTAACCAATTGCATCAAATTATTTCGGCGTTAGAACAGTTTCAAACGCGGAGAAACAGTCTTTTTAGTCTTGAGAAGTTAACAAAATACCTTAGCTTATCTGAACAAGAGATAGAAGAGGTGATATCGCTGGTATTTCGATTTCAGTCTTTATTTAGTTCGAAATTTGGAGACTTTATTCTGGTAAAGAAATGGAAAAACAATAAATCGTATCTTATCCTTAAGGCAAAAAGCGATGTTAGGGACAACGGTGAAGAAGAGCTAAAAGAAATCGACATAGATAAGAAACAAGCCGAAATATTAAGCGATGTAGTGTATTATTTCCAACACGTAAAGATTGGTAAAGGTTTTGACGTAAAAAGAAACGGGACGGAACTTTCGAAAAAAGTGAAACAGTTCAGCCGATTATACCCTTGTTTTTTTGAGCATAGAGGAAATGGTTTGTTGTATCCTTCAAAATTAGCAGTTGAGGCGGGAAAACTTATCCAGTCTTACAAAAAAAGCAAAAGAACAATATCAAAATTAGAAATTGAGGAATATTTGATAAATATAATATAAAAAAAGTGAATAGATTGACTGAGACGGGAGATACTAAACAAAGGGGAGTAAAAACTTCTTATCTACGCCTAGATAACATCGAAAGCAGAAAATACCAGCTCGACATAGCTCAAAAGTGCGCGTCTAAAAACTCGCTAGTTGTGCTCCCTACCGGACTTGGAAAAACGATCATAGGAGTCTATGTAGCAGCGCTTACATTAGAAAAGTTTCCCCCTAAGAGCAAAATATTGATATTAGCTCCAACTAGACCTTTAATTAACCAACACTACGACTCGTTTAGAAATTTAATGACTATATCCGAGGAGTCATTCGTGGTATTAACCGGCAAAATAAGCGCCGAAAAAAGAGCAGATTTATTTCGAGAAAATCAAATTATCTTTTACACGCCACAAACATTAAGAAACGACCTCGTGAACCTTCGATACTCGTTGGAAAACGCGTGTTTAATAATTTTTGACGAAGCACACCACGCTACGGGCGATTATGCCTACACATTTATTGCGGACGAGTATCACTACCAAAATCCCGATGGCACGATTTTAGGCTTGACCGCAAGTCCAGGAGCTTCGAAAGATAAAATTCGCATACTCTGCGAAAATTTATATGTTCCTAAAGAAAACATCCACACCCGCACTCGTAAAGATATCGACGTAAAATCATACTTAAAACCAATGGACATCTACAAAATAGGCGTCAATTTAACAGAACTGATGGAAGAAGCGTATTTTGCGGTCCAAATTCTTCTGGAGGAGCGGTTGCAATACCTTTCTCAGCTTAACTTCATAGATGCAAAAGCAGACAAATTATACAAAAAAATTATTCGGAAAGATTTGTTAAGGCTTAACGGTGAGTTAACGAGAATAATTAAAGGCGATGGGGACAAAACGGGGGCGTATAGCGCGCTTTCCATAAACGCTCAAGGGTTAATTTTGTTTCACATGTTAGAACTAATAGAACAACAAGGTTTGGATGTGTTGTTAATATATTTAACCAAGGTTAAACGAGACGCTCGAAAAAAAAACAGCTCAAAAGCCTTAAAAATTTTAGCAAGCGACCACAGGCTAAATCAAATATTTATCGAGTTAAAAAAAAACGAAGATTATTCTCCTGACAAACTCACACATCCTAAGTACTACGCTCTTAAATCTTTATTGCTTCAAGAATTTAAGAACAACCCACAGTCGAGGGTGTTAGTGTTCGTAAAATTACGAGACTCTGTAAAAAATATAGTAGACAAATTAAACAAAAGCGACCAAAGCGTAATTAAATCGACTCGTTTTGTAGGTCAAGCAAATAAATCCAAAGACGATAAAGGCTTGTCCCAGAAAAGACAATTAGAGATTTTAGAGCAGTTCAAACAAGGTCAATACAACGTTTTGGTTAGCACCAACGTTGGCGAGGAAGGTTTAGACATCGCAGAGTGCGATTTGGTAGTATTTTACGACGTGGTAGCTTCGGAAATACGGTTTATCCAGAGAAAAGGACGAACAGCGAGACATCGAGAGGGAAAAGTAATTATTCTATATTGTAAGGACACACACGACGAAATATACATGCACATTGCTCTTACTAAACTTAAAAAAATGAACATAAACCTCAAAGGCGAAAAACAACTCAAAACCGCCTACTCTAACGATTCACCTCAAAATTCGTTAAAAATTAAAGAAGTTAAACCCTCATATGTTGAGAGGCCTTCTGAAAAAGTAACTATTTCCGAGAAAAAAATACTTGTTAATATTGAAAGTAATAAAAAAGAAACCCAATCGAGTTTAAGCGCTTTTATTCAAGACAAATTTACTGCTCCTCAATCAATAAAAGTTAAAAAAGACATCAAAATAGATGTGTCCTTTCCGGTTAAGTTTGGTTTACGAAAAAAGTTTCAGAAAGACGAGATTTCGTTTGAGATCGTAAAATCTATACTCGATATAACGATTTTTGATAAGGTATTAATCCAAGTAATAAACCCTCGAGGGTTCGATGGAGACGCAATTCTAAAAAGATACGCTTTGTTGTCTAAGAAATTTACGCTCATCGTTTCGGTGTTCGATTTCGTGGACTTCGAAGAGAAATTCAGTCACGAAGAGAAATTACTTAAGCGGTCAATAACCGATTGGGGAAAAAATAGCAAATATCAAGCTATCTCCATCGATCTTTCGGAAGAGTTGTATTTTATCGTTAAGAATATCTATATCCACATGAAAAAAGAAGGCGAGCTATAAAAAATGGAAGAAATTGGGTTTAAGAAAGACGAAACTCCGTATTTAATTTTTGCTTGCACTAAATGTAATCAATTTTCTTACGTGAAGACCGTCCAAAAAACTAAAAAGTGTTTGAGGTGCGGGAGAACTCACAAAGTAAAAGATATATTGAACTCAGGAGAAGAAGCAATTGGGATGACGGAAGCCGTGAACGCCGTAAAAAGAAAGCAAAACGAGATTGCAAATCCTGAGTTTAGATCAGGTAGCGATTTTGTGGTGGCTACAAATGCTCCTCTAAAACCTAAGAACAAAGTTAAGGCTTTAAAAAAAAACGAGGATCAAGAAATAGATTATTCAAGTAATTTTACTGAGGTGATACTAGATCTTTCACGACTTTACAAAAAATTTCCGAAGTATCTTATCGAAATCAAAGCTGAAGACTATCAGATTCCTGAAAATGAGTTAAATAAATTAATTAATAGTGCCATTAAAAACGGAATACTAATTAAAAATAGTGGCGACAATACTTATTCCTTGACACATTAATAAAAAAAAGTTAGTTTTACTCTAGATTTTAGTCTTTCTCATTGCATCCGCAAATTCTTCTCTCATAATAGTTTTATAGAGCGGATATCGCTTCTCGAAGGGAATTTTTTCGTGTCCTTCATACACGTCTGGAACGTTCGAGGTTCCCATTAATTCCGAGAAAGGGATAACTATGTTTGATAACACGGCCTTAAGGTTACCGTAATTTTCGAGGTGGATAATTATTGGTTCGTGTTCTTTTTTTTTACTGGCTTCTACGCTCATTTATTTCACTTATTTACTATTTTTTACGGAACAAAAGAAGGGAAAGTATTTAAAAAAAAATTAAGTTTTTTTCTGATTTTAAAAATTTTAAAAGTCTTTATTTATTTCTTTGAGGTAGAGTTTCATAAAAAACCGTTGGCGCTTTAAATACCCCTTAAACGCTTTTGATTGCAAGTTAGGATCGTTTTTGAGGAGTTTTTGGATGTAAAAAATAGCTTCTAAATTCTGCTCTTTGGTTTTATTGAACTGTTTTATAATATAGTTGTCTTGCCCATCGTTCGATTCTAAATAGACCAAGAACTCAGTTATTCTCACTTTCTTCTTGTCGTGCAAGGCAAATGGATCTTTTTCGATCTTAGAATCCATTGTAATGCGGTTACAAATCGAACAAATAAAAAGAAAAAATTTTGTTTTCCGTAGACGAACAATTAGTTGGGGGTTTTTTCTTTGCGTGTATGGCATTTCACGATTTGTTATTTGTAAAAGATCTGAAATCGGTCGAATTTAAAAAAAATATTATCTTATTTTACAAAAGTAATCAATTTTTGTTCATTGGGTTTGCCGCTAAAAACGTTAACCAAAAAGCGGCCCAAGGTAATTTAGAAAGTCTTGGAGATAAAATCGTCAAAAAATATAAAAATTTACCTGAGGAATGGAATTTCGACCAAGAAGTAGAAAAGACCAAAAATGATAGAGTTCTGGATTTTTTTATGGAACGGTTTTGCGAGTAATAAATAAATCGTCAAATCAAGAACGATCATTTATATACTCGTACAGTTTTACAATATTCATGCCAGGAGCAATCGGTTTTTTGGATCTTTATGAGGTGGCCCTTATGCTAAACCTTGTAAAGTCTGAAAAAAAGACAAAAAGAAAAAAATAAAATAGAAGAAAGCTACTTCGGATATCACAAGTCAATTCCACAGTAATTACAATAGTTTCCTTTCGCGTTGTTTGGTTGACCGCACACTATACAAAATTTAATGTCTATGCGCCCTATTTGCTGTATTTGTTGTTTTCCTTGAATCACTTTAATCGTCTCTATATTCTGTGTTCGAATTGGAGAGTTAACTTCGATGTAGCATCGTTTATAATATCGTTTCAAGTTTCCGTTGGTTATAATTAGAGCTAATACGGGGAGGACAAAAGCTAGAGCGAGATAAATGTTGTAATCGTACACTGTGTAGATCGAACCGTAAAACCCGTAATCTTCTATTACTTGTCTGCTACTCAATGGGGCGAAGATCGTTAAAGGAATTATCCCTAGCGAAGCAGTAATGGTTACAATCCTAGTTATCGTCCGAACGATTTCTAATTTTTTGATGTTTATGTTATTCACCTTTATTGAAAAATTTAGATACTATTGGGCACAATTACATTTAAACAAAAAAGAACTAGAATAAGATTTTTTCAAGACGAATTACTTGTTGCCTACGATTTTCTTACATAGATTAATCCCTAATCCCGACTTCCGATTTAACACGTAGGGATTTTCTTGTTTTACCTTCGTTGCGGTGTGATATCCGGCGTTAAACAATATCCTCGCTCGTACTCTTGCTACACTATCTAATCTCAAGACTAAATCGAACAGTTCCTCGCTGATCCCGTAATGTATTCGAATTTTAAGCGTTTCGGACATTTCTGCTACTTTTACCATTTCTTCTGCGATGTCCGAGTCGGATTCGCTAAGGTGGACAGCTATGATCCCGATAAATGTAATAATCCGCTCTAAGTTGTCTTTAATGTTGTAGAGGTCGCCAGCCATTATCTTGTGTCGCTCCAAGATGTCGTCGATCGGTTCTTCGTCACACCACTCTAAGATAGGTTGAAGCAATTTGTAATCTCGGACTTTTATCTCCGCTTTTAAAACTTCGTACGCTTCTTTTATTACGTCTTGGTGCGTTTCAATGGCAGCGTTCTCGAGTTTGTATCGTATAAGCACTCCTGAGACGGGGTAAAGATACAACCTAATTATGAGTTTTCCAAACTGCGAACATTTAATGGTTCCGTTATCCCCTTTTAGAATTAATCCTTTCTCAAACAAGTAATTAAGTACGTATTGATTCTTTACCGATTTAGGAACGATGTCTTGGACGTATTTTTGGAAGTTTTTATCGGGAATTTCGATCAAATGAAGTAAGAACGCGGTGATATGGTCGCAAAACTCGAAGGAAAACTGTTCGTTAGAATAATTGTTAGAGATTCCGTTTTCAAAACCACAAGAACATCGTATTCCCACATCAATGTCGAATTCAGTAAAGAAAACTCCGAAATCAGTCTTTATATATCCCGACACGTTAGATTTCGTGAGCTTCGTTATCTTAATTTGATAGCGCTTAATATCTAATTTTTTAACCTTTTCGGGATCGGAATGAAGTTTAAGTATGTTTGCAGGGGTGATCTCTTTTATCATTAAAAGTTGATCGATCGGTATTTGCTGGTCTGCCATCTTTTCTTTTATGCTAAACCAAAAGAAGGTTTTTCGGAAGAAGTCTTTTAACTTGTCCAGCGTGATATTTTTTCCCTCGTAAATTCGGAGCAATACTTGCTCTTTTAAGGTATTCAGTTTGTTGAGCCCCGAATTTAAATCGTTGTATTGAGGAACATAAGTCTCTGAGGGTTTAAAGTCTTGGAAGTAATGGTCTTCGATCCAATCTCTTTCGTCCACGTTCCTCGCAAGTATATACCCAAACCCTTCAGAATCAAGCCCAGGTCTTCCCGCCCTACCGAGCATTTGAAACACGGAGTTGGAGGAGAAAGGCATAAAGTAAGAAAATCCGTCTCCGTTTTCGTAATAACCAGCAAAATTTTTAATGTTGTGTCCTGAAGTAACATACCGTTTAAAATCTTTTACAATAACTACTCGAGCAGGCACGTTAATCCCGGCGCTTAATGTAGTTGTACAACATATTACTTTTATAGTATGTTTTCGATAAGCATCTTCGACAAGTTTGCGCTCTTTTGGAAGCAACCCGGCGTGGTGGAAGGCTACTCCACATTTAACGGTTTTTTTCAACTCTGCGTGTCTTCCTTTGATTCTGTTAAGTTTTTCCTCGATTTTTTTACAAGCTTTTAACTCGGTTTCGGTTAGTTGCGTTTTCACCATGTTCTTTAAGTTTCCAGCGGTTTGTTGGGTAGATTTTCTTCTGTTTAAGAAAACTAATACCTGACCTCCGTCGTTTAAGGTGCTCCGAATTATTTTTTTGGTGGTAGAATTTTTATTCTGGGTAACTTCTATTCTATAGTGTAAAGGCACGGGTCGAGCGTTAGAGAAGATAAGCGTAGAATCATTTCCTAAAGAAGATAACCATTCGTTAAAAAATTCGGGATTTTTTATAGTGGCGGAAAGCCCAATTAGTTGCGGCGAATGTAAAAACTCGTTTAGTCTAACGATTAAAGATTCCAACCGTGGACCTCGAGAACCGCTCGATTCTCCTAAAATGTGAATTTCGTCGATGATTACGGTCGATATATCGAAAATCCACTCTTTCTCGCTGAAGTTCCGCAAAATAGAATCCATTTTCTCGTAAGTGGTTACGATAATATCTGCTTTCGCCAATCGCGAATCCTCGACGTCGTAATCCCCAATAGATAGTTCAGTAGTGACATTAAACCGCTCGTAGCTTTTTTTGAAGTGAATGTATTTCTCGGTAGCCAGCGCCTTATAGGGAACCAAATAAATAGATTTTCCAAACTTCTGAAATACATTGTTTACAGCGCTAATCTCTCCAATTAAAGTCTTACCGCTTCCCGAGGGCGCGCAAACGAGGAACGATTTTCGGAAGAACAAACCTTTCTGGATGGCTTCTTTTTGGATCTGCCGGAGTTTAAATATTTTTTGTTCGAACAATACTCGGAGGATGCGCTCGTCTTGGACGTATTGGAATATTTCTTCTTCCATTCCGTCTTGTTCTTGTGATTCCTTAGGGTTAGTATAATTAATAAGCGACATGGTTGATTTGTTGTTTTATGTTACATCTCTTAAATTTAAGTAAATATAAAGAAAAAACGATGAGAAAAAAAGAAGGTTATTACCGACTTTCCAACCGTATATTGGAAAAAACAAGAAGTGATGGTAAAATTAAATTAAAATTAGGGGCCAACGAAGAATGAAAATATAGACGGAAAACTCTCGGTGGAATGTAAGTAAGAACCATACTGCCGTTACTTTAGGAATCTATATAAATAAAAAATCTTTTTTTACCAATTAAAATTAGTAAGTCTTTTCTTGTCTTTTGGAGACAAATTAAATATTTGGCGATACTTTCTACTATCTTTTTTTAATGCTTATGGCTATGTTTTTAAAAAACAAGTGGTTAAAATCTAATTTTTTCTTTAAATAACCTTAATATCTCCTTTTGTCGATCCTTATGACAGACATATATGGAACCCAAGAAAATGTAGTTGCAGAATTTTCCAGAGACGATTTGACCAAAATTAAAGGGATCGGTTCTACTACGGCAGAAAAATTATACAACGCAAAGATTGTATCGGTACGACAAATTGCTGAGATGACTCCGGATAGATTGTCAGAGACACCAGGAATTGGGTTAGCTACCGCAACGAAATTTATTACCGCCGCAAAAAATTTCTTAGAAGAGTCTCAAAACGAAGATTTTGTCATCGATCCTGTTTCTGTTCAAATTCGCGAAGAATTAATAGTTAAATCTCCTTCACCATCTATAGAACGATACGAGGTAGAGGAAACAATTGTCGAGGAAGTTAAAGATGTCGAGGAGATCGAAGAATTTAAAGATGGTTTACGAATAAAGGAGGAGATAGGAGAAACAATCGAGAATTCGCAAACCCAAGAGAAATGGTTTTCCGATAAATTCAATTATTCGAGGTTAACAGCTTCCTATACTCCAATCTCGGCACGAGCGCAAGCAGTAAGGGAAACTATCGAAAGTGAAGAACAAAAATCAGAAGAAATATCTTATCTGAAAAACCCAACTCAAGACGAGGAAGAAGAGAAAGAAATTTTCGTAGAAACGGCTCCAACTATCCCGATATTACGAGATCAACCGAAAGTAGAAACTTCAATTTCCCGAACAAAGTCTTTTGACGGCATCACACGACACCAAATTAGCTCTATTTTTAAAGACGCTGGCTACTACGAAATTCCGAATACTATGGCGACTCTAAAGCGATTTACCAATTCGCTCGATTATCTCGGGTGTAAAATAGTACAAGCTTCCAAGGATCTCAATATCCTTTTACTGTTCCCCTTAAAATGTTTTAATCAAGAAGGAACGGTGTTGGTTGACGAGACTAAGTTAGAACTAAAGTCTTATGCAAAAATAAACCATCGCGAATCTTACCGTAGTATATCTCAGACTAGTAAAAAATTACTTCAAACTAGAGATTCAATGAACGATGACATAGAAAGCGGTAATCATGTCCTTAATTTTTTCCAAAAGTACTTACAACTATCGCTTTCTTTGGAAAAAGGTTTTGGAAAAAATAGCGTAGTGTTTCTTTCGGGAACCACTCAATATAAAATATACATCGAACCTATTTTACTTTGTTCTAGCCCTCCGAGAAGCATGGAAAAACCGTTAGTCTTCCCTTATCAGAAAAGCACAAACCTGCACGTAGTTTCTAAAAACGATTTGATCCCCTTGACTAGATTCTTAGAAAAAAAATATCAAATTATCGAAAATAGAACCAAAAAATCTAGCTCCATTAATGATTACAAGGGCGCAGAGGAAACTTTCCGCTCGAGCGTGAAATTCGCTTCGATTCCCATTTTCGGTTATTCGGTTACGCTTTTGATTATTTATTTTGCCGAGTTATATTTCTTATTGCGACTATTAAACACCATAGGTCTTGCTGTTATAGGGATTTACCTTTCTTTACTTTCGTTTTTCTATTTTAGGGCTTATAAAACAAAAAAACAGTTTACTGATCAATTCGAAACCCCTTATTATCAACAAAATTTAGAATTTAACGAGACTGACTTGCTTAACTTTCGGGAAGAACTTACAGACGAATTGTTAACTCAATTTGGATACGAGTGTTTAGAAAGAGATGCCAAATTCGGGGTGATAGAACAAAGCGAAACGAACGCATTAAAACTCACGGTAGAAACAAAAAAGAACAAGGCAGAATTTAAAAAAATGTTCGAACCTGAGCAAGTAGAAGCTACGACCGTCAGTATACCGACGACAAAATACAAGACTAAATACCAAGATTTTTTGGAAGATCCTTAATTATTTTTCTTTATTTTTTTTTTCTTTATAAATTCTTGTCGATTTCTGACTATAAGTGAACATAAATAGAGTTTACCGCAAAATGTCAATAAATTTTAAATCAGGATTCAAAATAATTTTTTTAGTTGGCCTTCTTTTTGGCTTCGCATCGGTATTTTTGGATTGGTATTACCTTCAAGGAACGCTCTTTAGTGGCGATATTATAATGTCTTGGGTTTACAACGTTATCTTCGGGTGGAGCTCTCCCTTTGGAGAAGAAAACGCCTATAACGATTCTTACACCCCCCATAACGCCGTAATGCCCGTTGTGATTGTGATTGCTTTTATTATTCTGATATTCCTGTCTGCCTATTCTACTCTTTTTCACGACTTAGAAAAAGGAGACAACCTCGTAAAAGTAAGGAGGTTCGGGTTTATTACGATTTTTTTAGTCACATTAATTGGATTTTTTGTTTTGGTATATCCTTTATTTTTCTTGTTACCAAACGATTTGTATTATCCTTTTTTGATATATTTCGATTACGAGTTAGAACTTACGCTCTCCTATTCGATTGGTCCTGGATATTGGTTTCAAGCAATCTCGTTTGGTCTCACGTTTCCTTACGCTACGTTCAACCAATCGGTGTTGAGCAATTTTGAAAAAGAACGGTCTGCTCCGGCACAAGTCGTCCGATCTTACATCGAGGACGCGAAAGAATCGTTCGATTTAGATAAGGCAATAGCCCAAGAAGAGTTCGCAATCGAATCTGTTCGATTAAAGAGAGAAATTGAGCCTGAAAACGAAGTAGGGCAGATTTACGAAGAATTTATCGCTTCGAGGGGAAAAAAGTGAGCGACCAACTTTCAGATTTAAAGCTAAAAAGACTCACCCAACTCTGCAAAGAAACGGGTAACTACAGAAAGTTAGCGGTGGTAAGTTTTATTCTAGTAAGCAACGCAGTAAACGAAATCGGAATCAAATTAGGGCTACGGTCGAGGGAAAAAGAATCTGCCGAAAATATTTTTGAGTATATGAGGCTCGTAAACAAGATTTTTGCCCTTAACTTTAAAATTTCGGTGTTCAGTTCGGAGTTAATTGACACAATCTCTCAAATTGAGCTTTTGTTTTTGAGGCGAAAAGGAGATATAAACCTCGAACAAGTGAAAAGCGTAATAGAAGCGTATTACGAAATTACGAAAATAGAAGTGCCTAACCTACACGAGAACATCAATTCTCAAGTGTTAGGTAAAAATCGCACGGTGACAATGTTTTCTTTTTTGTCCGGCGGTCAATCTAAAAAAAGAAAAAACGAAAACGCACTTAATCCAATATTGATGCAACGGTTTAAAGACGAGGAAGAAGCGCTCCAAATTCAGCTCGAGACTCAATTCGATAAAAACGCTTTCGAAAAAATTTTACACTTAAAAACGGTAAGAAAAAAGCTGGAACAAAAATCGAAG
>SDBT01014398.1_pt1 | contig 12615 bp, 13 predicted proteins | sample 2277101 | NCBI WGS metagenome assembly SDBT01 (sample SAMN10404973, study PRJNA504765) | marine sediment metagenome | isolation source: marine sediment core GS10_PC15, 103 cmbsf | place: Arctic Ocean: Southern Knipovich Ridge | collected 2010 | reverse complement strand
GAAGGTCGGGGAAAGGTCGGGATGTGAAATGTTGTGTCAAAAAGTTGCGCAATTTGAACAATATTAACCGCCTCTGGCGGTTTTCTTTTCTTCTTTTAGCCCTTTTGTTTTGAAATTCTTTTTTCTTATGGTGGCGATAGATTTTATGGCGGGCTTTTTGTTTTGAGCGGTGGCGCAATGATTTGCAAAAGGGGCAATACCTTTTAAGATTAACAATTCATTGCCCCTTTTGCAATTGATTGCTTTACGGGGGTACAAAAAGCGTGACAGAAAACATATCTTGCGGATGATAATTGATGCTTCGGGTGATGGAATTGATGCTCTGGGTGATGGAATTGATGCTCTGAGTGATGGAATTGATGCTCTGAGTGATGGAATTGATGCTCTGAGTGATGGAATTGATGCTCTGGGTGATGGAATTGATGCTCTGAGTGATGGAATCGATGCTCTGAGTGATGGAATCGATGCTCTGACTGCCATAATTGCAGAGTGGACTGCCATAATTACAGCTCTGAGTGATGGAATTGATGCTCTGGGTGATGGAATCGGGTCTCTGAGTGATGGAATTGATGCTTTGGGTGATGTAATTTGGGTCTGTTTGCCCGGAAATGCGCTGTTTTAGGGGGTAGTAGGATATTAGGGGCATGGAGAACGTGTAGCAGATGGCTTTAAAATAGGTTGTTTTTCCGGAAAAAGGTGCTTTAGGTGATGGAATTGATGTTTTGGATGATGGAATTGGGTCTGTTAGCTCGGAAATTATTTTGTTTCTGGTAAATGTTCTTCTGTAAGCGTAATATGAGAGATAGTATTATTTATTTTTTTTGTTTTAAGATTAAAAAAAGAGTTAGAAAATTCGTTATCATTTATTTTATGATAACTACCTTCTATAAGTTTTTGTTTAAAGGTGTCAAGATTTTTGCTGTCCAAAGCAAATACAATAGTACTACAAAGTGAATTATTTTTGCCGAAGTAAAAGGCCCAATCTCGTGAGCCGTCATTTAAACCAAGCCATTCTTCACTATTTAAAAATATAGTCCAATCACCTCGTTCTTTACAGATTGCCTCTCTTGTTTGTCCAAGGAGACCATTTTGGGGAAAGGAAAAAAAATCGCTAAAAGTTGGCATTAAGACAAAAAGTAATTTTATTAGAATTTTCAAAAATAAGCAGCATAATAACAAAGTGCAAATATTATATTAAATAATAACATATGAATTTTGCAGATTATGAGTTTTAGGTTTGATTATTTAATTATTGTTAATTTTGCAGATAGTTAACGGAATTAAAAATTTTATTATAGAATTAAAGTAACAAACGCATTATATGAGAGAAGTAATGAATATTAATTTACTTTAGTCTTACAGATTTATAATTAAAACACATACAAATGCATTCAAAAAACAGCTTTAAAAAGATTCAATTAATAATAGCAATTATTTCTTCTATTATAGTTATAATTGTTTTTACAACTCAAATATTTCAATATAGTTATGAAAACAAATATAAAAAATATATTTTAGAAGATAGAATCCAAGATTTAAAAGACAAAATTGATACACTTGACAAAATAAGTATTGAATCAAGAAAGAACCTTATTGTATACGATTCTCTGAAATATAGTTATGACATTAAAATTCAAGATACTGTAAATTTATTAATGTTAAATCAATTAGAATCAAAATTTAATTTTAAAATAGCTGATTTATCTAATAAAATTAATGACTTAAATACAAGATATTTTGCGTTACAACAAGCAATTAATCCTTTAAAACCGGAAGAAGTTTTAACAATAGTAAGATTAAAAGATGAAATTATACAATTAAATAAAATATTGATATCTGTAAATGAAAAACTTGAAAGAGAACAAGCAATATTTGAAAAATCAATTATACGAGAATTAGAAAAATCTGATAAATCAACTATTTTAATTTTAGTTATTCTAATTCCTTTGGTTCTTAACTTCTTGTATACAGTTTGGAAAGACTATAGAGAAAATAAAACAAAGGTTGTTGAAGAACAGAATCAAAAAACAGAAAATGAATAATGAATTATTATGCACGCGACCGTTAAAGTTTATAGATAATTAATGGGATTAATAATTATAAAATTTTATTAAGATGACAGATAGACAAGAGAATAAGTTGAGTATGGGGTTGGTGGTGCAGAGAGTTGTGAATGATAATAATAGTATTTGGAGTGGGATGCCTGCTTTTGTGAGGGCGTTTAGCGATTTTGAAGGGATTATTACGGATATTAATGATAGCCGGGTGCAACAGCAAAAGGATACGAAGGGTGTTACAATAGATAAGCAGGGGGCAGAAGATGTGCTGATAGAGAAAACAGTTGAGATTATTTCCGGGGTTTATGCTTATGCTGTGGAGATTAACGATAATACATTGAAAGAGAATGTTAATTATAGTTCCAGCTTTTTGAGCAATGTGCGGGATACGATTTTGAGGGATATTTGCCAGTTGATACATGATGAAGCGAATGGAGTGATTGGGAACCTTGCCGATTTTAATATTTTACCGGCAGACCTTACGGATTTACAGAATAAGATTAATGATTATAATGAGGCAATTCCAGAACCAAGAGAAGCAATAACTGACAGAAGTATTGCTACCAGTGAATTGAAGATTCTTTTTGAGAATTTTGATGTTGTTTTGAATGACAGGATGGATAAGCTGGTGAATATGTTTAAGAAGGATCATCCAAAGTTTCACAGGCAGTATAACAGCGCCCGCATTATTGTGGATTTGGGGATAAGACACGAAGAACCAGAAGAACCGGAAATTCCTCCTGTTATCCTTATTACAGATCAAAGTACATTGAAAAAAGTTACGATAAGCATGAAAGGAACAGCAGGAGACAAGGTAACGATTGATTGGGGTGATGATGATACTTTGGATGTTGTTTTTGATGAGAGTTTGCAAGATTTTGAGCATGATTATGCAACGGAAGGTAATTATACTATAACTGTTTCAGGGAAGACTGAAAGCATGACTGAATTTTTTACCCAAAAGAGTAATATTATTAATGTGAAGTTTGATGATTCATTAATAACGCTCGATATATTAGATTTTAACGATAATGGACTTACTGAAATAGTGATCCCGGAAACAATGGTGAGTTTGAGAGTAGTTGATTTTGCAAAGAATGCTCTTGATGAGGATAGCGTGAATGGAGTTTTAGTAGTGATTGATTTGTTTGGTACTTCGCCAACTGACGGAGAGATCAGTTTGAATCAGGGAACGAATGCAAGTCCTGCCGGAGATGGGATTGTTGCGAGGGATAGTTTGGTGAGTAGGGGGTGGGTGGTGAATGAGAATTGAGAATTGAAAATTTTAACACAGAGTTCACAGAGGACACAGAGATACACAGAGTTAAAGGAACAAACGTACTGTATAAGAGAATGGATGAATATTAATTTATTTAAGTTCTACGTTAGCAAAAATTAAATGAAAAGATTAAAAATATTATTAGCTCTAACATTATTCTATTTTGATGTATTTAGTCAATTTCATTTACCGGAAATATTGGTTTCCTCACCTATATTTATTGAAAATAATATAGGAGGGACAGGTTCAGGTTTCTTGATTCAAGATAGCACTTCTGTTTATTTTGTAACTGCAAAACATATTATAATTGACTCCAGAACAAACAAGGTTATTGACTATAATATTAAACTAACAACCTATGCAAATGATCCTTCAATTGATGAAAAAAAAATTATCAAAGTCAACATTAAGAAAGCCATTTCAGCTAATCTTCTTTATGTAAAAGATAATATCGATGTTTTAATTATTAAAATAGGAGTTATCAAACCATTATCTGATAAAATAGGATCAATATATTATTATGATGACATTATACAGAATACGGAGGCTTCTTGGATTAATCCTATACACATCAAGATTATCAAGAATTATGAAGATATTTTTGTTGGGGATAATATTTTTCTTTTTGGATATCCAACATCCATTGGATTAAAAAGAGCTCCACAATTTGATTATTCTAAACCTTTGATTAGACAAGGAGTAGTTGCTGGAAAATATGATAAATTAAAAACTTTAATACTTGATTGTCCAATATATTATGGAAATAGTGGAGGCCCTGTAATTAGAAAATTAAATTTTGGCAATACCGTTGAATATCATTTAATAGGTTTAGTTACTCAATTCATTCCTTATGAAGAACAGTGGATTAATAAAAAGAGTGGTTTAACAAGTACAGATATATCTAATTCAGGTTATTCAGTTGCAATTTCTGGGGATAAGATTTTAGAGTTAATAGAAGAATTAAGAATTAAAAATTTTAATCTAAAATTAAAGTGATTTTAGTTCTACGTTGGTGGTAATAATAAATAATGATAAAATATGGATTCAATCACAACAGAAATTAGTGGAATTCAAATAAAATCACTCTATCTGCATTTTAAAACAGTTAGAATAAACGAAAGTATTGAACGAATTAATTCTTTGAAGTTCAAGAATCCTGCAACACCTAAAGCTATTGCTGCCAAAGGTGAAATCCTTTATGATGTAATTGATGCAATAACATTATTTGAAAACTATCATTCATTATGTGATAATGTATTAAAATCTCCGATACTAGGACCAAATCTCTCATTAGATCTAAGTCAATATTTGAAAATTACCAGAAAGAAAATGGCTCAATGGAAGCATGTGCGGAATAATTTGGGAGGACACTTAAAACTACAAGTAATACAAGGAATTTGCAAAAAATATAATTACAAGGGAGTTTTTATATCTAATCACTTGGAAGCAGATTTTAAAGGAATCTTGCTTAATATGATGTTAGGGAATGCTGTGAATGAAACATTAAAAGAATCGAATCTTTTTGAGAAAGAAATTGAATTAACCAATCCATCCGATTTAAATGAATTCATCATTTTGTTTATGGATGATTGGAAGTTAGTGTTAACTCTATTTTCAAGACTCAATGAATTTTTATACGAAATTGGAAGAGAAGAAAAAATGAAGCTCATTGGTCATGATGATATCGGAATAATAAAATTTTGAAAGAGAATACTACCACTAATAAAAACAAAAAAACAATGGAAAAAGAACTACTTGAAAAAATTGCGAGCGAGTTAAGTTACATCAGCTCAAACACGTACGATTACCAAAGTTATTTCAATGACCTTGACGACAAACTTGGTAAACTCGTTGACTTAATGGAAAAGCATGTCGAACAATCAGAAACAATAATTGAGCGGCTTGACAATATTGCTAACTATATTCCATCATCTCCAAGTTTGGACGGCATTAGTGATCGACTTGACAGTATTAGCAACAAAATTGATGATTCGAATTCACAATTGCTCGAAATCAACAGGAATACGTGTCCCTAAAAGGTTAAACAACTTAATGAAGGTGAAAAATCCAGAACAGGTGGTAATAAATAAAAATGGGGAAAAAAGATAGTGATAAATCTGGCTGTACTGAAACAATTATAATCGGAATACCTTTTGTTCTTATTTGCTGGTATATTTTTGGAGATAGCGGACTTGGTACTTCAGTGGCGCTTGTTTTTTTTGGTTATCTGATTATTTTTGGTTTTGATAATATGCGTTAAGAAACGTTTAAATTTGTAAATAATTAATGAAATTAATAACCAACAAAATTTTAGAAAAATGACAGATAATCAGGAGAATAAGTTGAGCATGGGATTGGTTGTGCAGAATGTTGTGAATAGCAATAATGTTATTTGGAGCGGGCTGCCGGCTTTTGTAAGTGCTTTTAATGATTTTGAGGGGATTATCGTGGAGATTTTAAGTAACCGGGTGGTTCAGGAGGCGGATACGAAGGGTGTTACTTTAGATAAGCAACAAGCGGAGGATGTTTTAATAGCCAAAACGCTTATGATTAGCTCCGGGACTTATGCTTATGCGGTGGATAATAGTAATGAAACGCTGAGAGAGAAGATAAATTACAGCCCCAGCAATTTGAGACAGGCACGCGATACGATTTTGAGGGATATGTGCCAGTTGATACATGATGAGGTGAACGCTGAGATAGGCAACCTTGCAGATTATGGTGTTTTACCGGCAGACCTTACGGATTTGCAGAATAAGATTGATCTTTATTATATTGCTATTTCAGAACCAAGAGAAGCAATAACCGATAGAAAGACCGCTACACAGGAGTTGGTTATTCTTTTAGGAAGGTTTGATGATGTTTTGACAGAAAGGATGGATAAGCTGATGGTTATGTTTAGAGATAGTCATCCATTGTTTTACAGGCAGTATGTTAATGCCCGTATGATTGTGGATTTGGGAGGGGGACCCGGAGAACCGGAACCGGAAGTAGGTGTGATTACCTGTGTTACCGATCAAAGTGTTTTGAACGAGGTGGAGGTGGTTTTTAAGAATAATGCTACAGGTAATTTTGAAATTATCTGGGGCGATGGCGATACAACACCTCTGGAATTAGAAGCCGAAGAGGTAAGCCGGACACATGATTATGCTTTGGAAGGCACTTATACTATTGAGATCACAGGTGATCTGGATACTATCAGCAACATAGATTTTAAAAATAACCGGTTAATTACTGCAACGGTAAAAAATTTGCCTCAGCTTACGCACCTGCGTTTAAATGATAATAATATTACCGATGCAGAGATTGAAAATATACCTGAAATAATAGAATCTTATTTTGAAAATAATAGCATGACCGAAGAAACAGTAAATAATATTTTGATAGCATACGATGATTTAGGAACACACGGAGGTTTGTTATTTAAAGCTATTTATTTACAGGGTGGAACCAATGCTTCACCAACAGGTGATGGTCTTGTTGCTAAAGCAAATTTGGAAAGCAGGGGGTGGGTTGTGCAAGTGGCGGGAGGAGCCGGAGCAGGGGAGATCACCTGTGTTACCGATCAAAGCGTTTTGAGCCAGGTGACGGTGTATTTATCTACTATTGATTCTGGTGAAATTGTTTGGGGCGATGGAGATATAACACCTGTAACAGCAGGGGGAAATTTTACGCATGATTATGTTTTAGAAGGCATTTATACTATTGAGGTTAGAGGAGTTATAGAGACCTTGACCTACCTGTATTTTAGAGAAGACCAGTTGATTTCGGCAACTGTAAGAAATCTGCCTAACCTTTCATACCTGCGTTTAAATAGTAACAATCTAACCGATGCAGTGGTTGTTGAAAATATACCGGAAATAGATTATTCTTATTTGGATGATAACAATATGACAGAAGAAACAGTAAATAATATTTTGATAGCATATGATAGTATGGGAACCAGTAATGGATATCTTTATTTATGGGATGGAACCAATGCTTCACCGACAGGTGATGGGATTGTAGCGAGGGATAATTTGATAAGCAGGGGGTGGAGTGTGCATGTGAATTGAGAATTAAGAATTATAAATTAAAAATTGAAAATTGAAATTTTAATACCGGGTGGAGACCCACGAGGAGACGAGACAGGGTCTCGTCTCTACATTCCCAGCAAATAATTAATTGAATTAATAACTAACTAAAAATTTAAAAAAATGACAGACCCACAAGAGAATAAATTAAGTATGGGATTAGCCGTCCAAGGAGTTGTGAATAACAACAATAGTATTTGGAGCGGGCTGCCCGCTTTTGTAACTGCTTTTGCCGATTATGAAGCGGTGATCCTAGATATACAAAGTAACCGCGTGGTTCAGGAAGCGAGTACGAGTGGTGTTACATTAGATAAAGCAGGTGCTGAAACAGCACTGATAGAGAAAACAATTGCGGTGAGTTCCGGGGCTCATGCATACGCAACGACTGTTAATAACAATACGCTGAAAAAGAAGATTGCTTATAGCCCCAGTTCTTTAAGGCAGGCACGAGATACTGTTATGAGGGATATTTGCCAGTTGATACACGATGAGGTAAATGCTGAGATCGCCAACCTTGCAGATTATGGTATTTTACCAGCAGACCTTACTGATCTGCAAAATAAGATTACGGCATTTAATAGTGTTGTTGTAGACCCAAGAGAAGCAATAACCGATAGAAGCACAGCTACACAGGAGTTGGTAATTCTTTTTAGTAAGTTTGATGGTATTTTGAATGACCAACTGGATAAGCTGATGGTTAATTTTAAGAGTAGTGAACCAATTTTTTACAGGCAGTATACTAATGCCCGTATTATTGTGGATTTGGGTGTAAGGCATGAAGGAGAACCGGATACACCGGATGTACCACCAGTGGAATAATGATACGTTTTTAATGTTGTGTTGTGCGGAGGGGGCAGGTTTTTTTCCATTCCTGAGCCGTCTTTGCCCTAAATGATTTTTTTTTGGAGTTTAATATTTCAGAAGGGTGCTACTCTTAATAAAAGGTATTGAACTGCAATAAACGGTTAATGACCCGTGAAAAAAAACATTTAGATTAAGGCAAACAGGCGAAGGAATGGGAGAAAAAAAACTGATTAATATTAAAGGATTGGTAAAAATGCCTGGTGTGTGAATAATCAAAATGTTTGTGATTAATAAAAAGTTATGATAATACGTAAAACAAAAGATAAAAGCAAACATGATTTAGGTATAAAACATGAAGCAGAAGAATTGGAAAAGGATGGTTGGAATGTATTAGCGGATCATATTTCAGAATATAAAAAGAAAAGACCACCCAATATTGCTAATCACAGACCGGATATATATGCTACAAAGAGTGGGCATACACGGATTGTAGAAATTGAAACTGATGAGGATGATGATCATGACCAACATACAGCATTTAGAAGGCATGCAGGACAGATGAAAAATACGATTTTTTATGGGTGGATTGTTGATAGTATTGGAAGGCGGGTGGAGAAATTTGATTGAGTTGAATTGTGCGGAGGGGGCAGGTTTTTTTCCATTCCTGAGCCGTTTTTGCCCTAAATGATTTTTTTTTGGAGTTTAATATTTTCAGAAGGGTGCTACCTTGATAAAAGGTATTGAACTGTAATAAACGGTTAATGACACGTGAAAAAAAACATTTAGATTAAGGCAAACAGGCGAAGGAATGGGATAAAAAAAACCTGCTATTAATAAATTTTAGTTTTTTTGTTTAATCGCAAATACCTGTTATTATACTTTATAAAAAGCAGGAATAATTTTACTTTTTTTCTTTCTATTTATTCAATATAGATTCATTAACTATTTAATTCCAACAATAGCTTCATTTACGTTAAAGATATGATCTCCGATTTTTTCGCAAGACGAGAACAGGTCGTTATATATCATGCCACTTTCAAAATTGTATTCCCCCTTTTCGATGCTGACAAGGTGTTGGCTCCTTAATTTATCCCGCATATTATTTATTTCAGCTTCCAGAATATTAGCTTTTTTGAGAGAAACCTGACCGTATTCTTTATTTAAGTTTTCATACATATACTGCAAGGCATTTTTAACTATATTAAAGATACTTGTTAAGTTGTTTTTTTGTTCTGTTGTAAACAAAATTTTTTGGTCTTTCTGCCTTTCTATGCTTTTTGACATTTGATAGCTAATGTCAGCGATTCTTTCAAAGTCATTAATCATACTAAGCTTACTCCTGATTCTTAGTGAACTTGATTCGCTCAATTCGCCTTGTGAAACTTTTGCTAAATAGTTAGCTATTTCTATTTCCAGTTTATCAGTAATATCTTCATATTTGGCTATTCTACGCAAAAGTTGAGTGAAATTTTTATTTTCTTTTTCCTGAGAAAGTTCAGCAGTAAAGTCAAATATTTTTTTAGTTATCTTACCAAATTTAATAATTTCTTTTTTTGCTTCTAAAAGCGACAATTCGGGTGTAACTATACCGGGTCCAATATATTCTAAATGGAATTCTTCATCAAGATCGCCTCTTGATCGCACTGTTTTTTTTGCTAATTTCACAAGGAAGGGAGCAAAACCTATTAATAGTATTACGTTAGTTGCATTAAAAGCAGTATGAAAAATAGATAGTGCAATAGGGATAGCGTGGCTATCTTGATAAGGTGAAGCAAATTTCGTGCTTAACATAAAATGATCAATAATATTCAAATATAATGGAAGTGCAAAAACCATCCATGATACGCCAATTATGTTAAATAATGAATGGATACGGGCTGACCGCTTGGAATGTACATTTGTGGCTAATGATGCCAATTCGGCTGTTATCGTTGTGCCTATATTTTCACCTAATACCATTGCAGCAGCATTTTCAAAAGGTATCCATCCATTATAGCACATAACAAGCGTGAGTGCCATAGCTGCACTTGATGATTGTACAGTAAGGGTCAAAACTGTACCTACCCCAATGAATAACAGAGTGGAAAGAATTCCCATATCAGTATAACCTGATAAAAATTCAAGGATTTCAGGATTATTTTTCAGATCAGGAACGGAATGCTTTAACATGTCTAATCCCATAAAAAGAAGTGCAAAACCAATAAGCATTTCTCCCCTGAATTTCCATTTACTTTTGTAAGCAAATAGCATTGGAACGCCAAAAGCAATAATGGGAAGTGTGATTGCAGTGATATTAACTTTAAAACCAAAAATGGAAATGAGCCATGCAGTTGTTGTTGTTCCTATGTTAGCACCCATCATTAAACCGGCAGATTCTATTAAAGTTATTAACCCTGAATTAACTAAACTTACTACCATAACGGTAGTTGCCGAAGATGATTGAACTATGGCGGTGATTAAAAATGCTGTTAATACTCCGAAAAATCTGTTGGAGGTCATCGCACTTAATATTTGCCTCATTTTTTGCCCGGCAATTTGTTGTATGCCTTCGCTCATGATTTTCATTCCATAGAGGAAAAGAGCGAGTGCTCCTAAAAGTTTCAGCAAGTCAAGTAATGTGAAATCCATAATAAATTTGTATTTGAGTTTTTAAAAATCAATTTGAAATCGCATTTGAAAAATATTGGCGTTCCCAACATTATTTAATTGCGCTAAAACATAGTTTGTCATTATTCTTGTAGCGGGATTAAAATGCCAGTTCAGCCCTATGGTTATATTATTGAGTTGTCCGCCTATTATGGAACCACTGTTTAAATTTATTCCTGAATAACGCAAGGCAATTTCCAAAGCACCCAGACCGCCTTTTCCATTGCCGAAATTATTTTTTGGGCTTACCCTGTTAAATCCCAAATAAGAATTTTTATAATTCCTGTTTTCGCTTGTTAAAAAGTAGCTCACCTGTCCGTAATATGTTGAGAAGGAATAATTGTTTGCTGTTGTATCTGTTTTAGCGCTTACGGAAGATTGCACAAATTCGCCTTGTATTGAAAAGGAACCTAAAACAAGGGCTGCTTCAGTGCCTATCAGGTTGATGTTATCTACATTACTGATTGTTGCTGTATTCACATAATTATTAGCTAAATGTGATTCGGGTTTGGATTCTATTTCATAGGTTTTATTATCCGGCTTCCGGTAGCTGTAAGCCAGTCCTAAATGCAATAGCTGTCTTTTTTCCTTATTATTAATGGGTAAGCCAGTGAGACGCCCTGTGATATTGTAGCCGTCATCTGCCTGTTTGTCATTACCTGTTCCATCAGACCTGCGAAAAAGTCCTGCCTGCCAGGATATGCGTTTGCTCAACAAATCGTTATAAAACATAAATCCGGTGTTACGTTCAGGAAAAAATTCTATCGGGAAGGCACGTTCCATAAAGGTGATGTATTTACTACTTGTTAATGCCTCTAATCTGAATGGTTCTTTAAAGTGCCCAACCCTAAAGTTCCCGACAGCAGGCAGCTTTATCAATTCAATATACACATCTTTAAAACTTATATTTCCACTGGCAAAGTCAAGCTGTAATTTATATTTTACATTGTGATATAATTGACCTGCACTATAAAATCTTGCCCTGCGAAATTCTGTTCCGTTATTTAGGTTTCCGAAAGCATTTTCCAATGTATCGTCTTGTGAAAAGAACGCCCAGTCATACATAATACGACCTCCGAATTTTAGTTTGAATTGTTTGTCGGCACTTTCAAATTTGAAACCGTTATGCCACTTTACATCAAAAGGATTTTCTTCCTGTGCAAATACATAAGAAGAAATAAGCAAACCCATTGCTAAAAAATAGATTTTTGTTTTTGTCATTGTTTTTGGTAAAAAATGATTTTGGTTTTGTTGCACTATAGGGTTGCAAATTTAGTAACTTTTATCATTATAATAGCGGTTTTTTTATTCCTTATCGGGTTTTTAGATACTCTTTTTGATTGAAAGATTTTGTGGTGGATGGAAAATAGGGGTGGCAATCTTTCAGGCAAAATGAGTATAGGCATTCTGCCGATTGAAGAACCGCAGGGGTTACTGAAGTTTATTAGAATTACTGTTCTTTTTCCCCTGCGGAATTTGTTACTGAGGTTTATTAGAATGGGGCGGGATTTTTTGGCGTATGTTTTTGTTTGAGCGTGTGGGCAGATGATTGCTTTTTATGAGGCACGAATAATAAAGCAATGATCTGCAGAAGGGTTGGTACAAAAACTATGACAAAAAATAGGTAGGATTTAAAAAGAATTTCAAAACAAAAGGGCTAAAAGAAGAAAAGAAAACCGCCAGAGGCGGTTAATATTGTTCAAATTGCGCAACTTTTTGACACAACATTTCACATCCCGACCTTTCCCCGACCTTC
>SDBT01014397.1_pt1 | contig 12615 bp, 23 predicted proteins | sample 2277101 | NCBI WGS metagenome assembly SDBT01 (sample SAMN10404973, study PRJNA504765) | marine sediment metagenome | isolation source: marine sediment core GS10_PC15, 103 cmbsf | place: Arctic Ocean: Southern Knipovich Ridge | collected 2010 | reverse complement strand
GAATGTTTTGATGTTGTTGGAACTATCTTATCCTCAAGTGGTTCAGGTAGCTCATGCCAATTATCCATAGTAGGCATCAGGTCTCTAGCCTCTGTAGCTATAAGAATATTATCCGCTTCTTTGATTTCAGGAGCATAGGAGTTAATACAAAACTTGAAATTTATAGCCTCTGTGATAATCTTCTCAGTTTCCTCTAGTTTATGGGTGTATTTAACTGGTCTGGATATATCATTGATATAAGCTTCAGCAGCATCATGGAGGAGAGCTGATAGTCTTAGCTCTTTAGGAACTAACAGGGATACTCTTACACTATGTTCAGCCACTGAATAGAACTCCCTAACAGCTCCTGTGAATCTACATAGCAGAGATAAATGATGGGCTATATCTATAATATCTATCTCTTCAACCGCAGGTTTCCTAAAGTGAAACTTCTTACCAGTATAGGTAGTTATCCATTCACCTTCATATTCATCCATTATTTATTCTCCCTATGTAGTATTCTCAATATCTTCCAATAGACATGAACATCCCTAGCTCTAGTATCCACAGTCTCTACACCACCCTCTTTACCTCTTTCTAATAGGGATAGGGCAGCATCCTGTTGTTTCATGGCGTAGACAATAGCCACACCTTCAGGAGTAGCCCAATTCATGTTAGGATATAAAGCCATATAAGCAGCTACTCGCTTGAAGTTAGCTAATGGGTCAGTATTACTCCTGTAATCCTTATTCTTCTGTTCATGTAGTTCCAGTTCTTCCTTAGTTAGTTCCTCAAACAATGGGTGTCCTTTCATGATTCCTCCTTAAACTATTACTTTAACCGCATGTCTAGGCTTATCAGGCAATTCACTCCAATAAGCAGACTTGGGAGTCAGTAACTTTATCAGTGGTGTAGCCATATCAGTTGGAGGAAACCCACCAAACTCAGCATATCCACCCCATTTCAGATAGGCGTTGGTCTTGACAAGCATCTTCCTGTGTGCTTTCACCCTACCTACTCTGAAACCTGTCTCCCTCCATTCCTTAGATTCCTTATTGTATATCTTCTCTGGCCTATTCCTAGGGTCAGGTAAGAGATACACATCAGGAGCTACATTAACCACATGGTCATGGGACATACAGTAGCAATCCGCATGAATCCAAGTGGCGGTTCTTTCCACCTTTACAGCTTTAGCTGACTTAGTTCTAGCTCCCCCATATCCATGTGTGTGGTAGAGCCAAAAGACAAAGGGGTATTCATAATGCCCAGAATTCCCACTACCAAAACTAATCTTATGGAGTAACCCTTCAGGTCTATATGGAATACCAAGAGCTTTAGCTATATCTTTGACTATATCAATACCTGCTTCTTTCCATATCCTATTCTCATGATTGCCTGTCACAGCTCCTAGGAACTTTTCTTTATAGGGATATAACCATTCTATCATTTGGTCTCTTTGGTCTTGGGGTGAACCAACCAGATTATATATTTCCCCCTTAGAACTCCGAAGAGTAGACTCACATAAATCCCCATTGAGAAAGCTAAAAGCATTGGGTCTCTCTAGAAAACCTAGTGTCCTCAAGAAACATTCCTTAGAGAATAAATGATTACCATAATGTCCATCTGATATAGGGGGTATATCTATTGAATCAAACTCAGGGTCTAGTTCATGGGCATAGTATATCAGCTCCCCAGATGCTATTTTGTCTTCTGCCATGCTCCGATTCTCCTTTCAATTCTTTCAAAATACACCTTGTCTATCTCATATCCTAAGATACTTCTGTTAGTTTCTAAAGCAGCTATCACAGAACTTCCTGAACCGACATAAGGGTCGAAAACAAAGCCCCCTATGTCTGTAGAAAGGGATATAATCTTCTTGTATAGGTCAACTGGTTTCTCCGTTGAGTGGATTCTCTTTGTTCCCATTCTGGGTATATCAGTCCAAATATCGTGAATCCTACCTCCATTGTATTCCCAACCTTTCCCTTTAGTACCCAGAAAGATAACCTCATACTTATTACCAAAGCTACCCTTTAGGTCTCCCGCAGACCAATTACCCTTATCCCATATAATCTCATTACGGAGAAATGTATGGAATCGTTGCTGAAACCACCATGCCTCTTGCCAGTTGGTAAAGTAGAAGAAAGCACAACCAGTCTTGAGTGTACGGATACAATCCTGAACTACCTCTAGTTGGTCTCTTCTATCCTGTTGGACTAATGACTGAGATAGCTTATCTGACTTATCCTTTCTGTGACCTGTCTTATAATCAAAGTAAGGAGCATCAATGAGGACTAAATCAAACACTTCATCATCCATGTTCTTTAATCCTTCTAAACAATCACCATTAACTATTTGATTCATTTTTCTCCTCTATCAGTGGTTCTACTGCTCCTCCCAATAATTGTGTTCTCTCATTCAGTGGGAGGGCATTTGCCATTAACTTAAATCTTTCCAACGCATCTGGCAACTGCTTCGGGTCACAAGAGTGCCACAGGAGTTTAGGAACACATAGGTGGATTTCTATTTCACAGTGACCATCTTCCCACTCTGTATGTGTCAAATAGTAATGCCCAATCTTGTATTCTGTAGCGTTACCTTGCCTATTTACCTCTGTCATTTCTCCTCTTCCTTTCTAATTCTGTATCTACTTCCTCATGATGTTTCTTACACAGCCATCTAACTGTATAAGGTTTCTTGTAGTCATCATGGTGAGCTTCTGACTTCTTATCCTTACACACCTCACAGGGTTTCCAAGGGAGAGTCTTAGCAGCAGCTCTAGCAAATATCTTGAGGTAGTTCTTCATCCGATGCTTTCTGGATATTTCCCTGTGTCTTTTCTTGTAGTGTTCAGAGCTTATGTCTCTTGGCATCAGCCCTCAATCTCCTTCTTTCCACTTGAACAGCAACTCTCCGTTCTTTCCTATTAGCAGGAATCTCTATTATCTTACCATTAGGCTTGATGACTTTGATTCTACCCAGTTGTGGTTCAGTAGGTTTGTTAGGGATGAATTTGTCATGAACTCTCCTATCCTCAGAACGACTGGATTTAGGGTCTCCACTGTGTCTCATACTTAACTCCTTACAAACCCCATTTGTGATTTACTTGGGACAATTACCTTACCAACTCTTCGTAATTCATAAACCTCTGCTAAAGAATATTGTTTTTTAGGAATCTCAAATGGAACAAGCTCCTGTGCTTGCGTATAAGGCAGTTTACCAATAGTTATATTAGCCAAACACCTCCCAGGTCTTAGAATTGCTGGGTCTATCTTCTCAAGGTCATAGTTGAAGGAAATTATCACAATAGCATCTGTAAGAAGTGAAAGGAAGCCTTCTGTAAAGTTCAGTAAGTTAGCTCTAGCATCCACATATTTAGAGGCAGAATCCATAGCGATAACCTCACCAACATCCTCAAGTACCACAAGGGACTTCTTGAAATTAGCCACTACCTGTGCTAGTAAACCTGCTTGAACAAGAAACTGAGTTGGTGGGGTACAAACCACTGCCCTGCGTTGTGACAGTTCAGTTAAGATTGACCTTATCAAGTAACTCTTACCTGTTCCTACTTCTCCACTTAGAACAACAATACCATGATTTACCTCTTTGGCATACTTCAATAAAGCCTCAACCTGTTCTACCACATCAGGGGTATAGTTTTGAGCAACATCTTGAAGCTTCAACCCCTCAAAGGATTCCCCCACATAGTCAATTCCATGAGTACCAGGAAAGGTAAAGGTAACAGGTACACCCTTTTCAGATTCAAAACCATATACGATGTTAAAACCAAGTTTATCCGCAATTTCCTCTATTTGGCTAAAGATTGTTAGGTCAATGAAATGTAATTCAACCTTAATGGAAACAAGAACACTACTGTCACAACTTTCTTCTGCTCCACTCTCTAAACCAGTTAGCTGATGTTCAGCATCTAGTTTAATAGCCCATTCATCAGATAGGAGGAATGTTCCATCAATACCACGATTTAGGATTTGAACGGAACTTAGCTTTTTAATGTCCCTAATTAAGAGTTCAATAAGCTTTTTATCCAAACTACCATCTTCCTGTTTTGGCTTCAGTATGAACCTCTTAACATGTACCTTACCAAAATGCCCCCTTACAAGCTCTTCACAAGCTATGTTATACTGCAGTTCAACTGCATCATATGAATCAAGTCTGTGGGAAAAGTTATCCTCTTTTTCAAGCATCTTTCAACTCCTTTATTTCTCCGTATATTTTACCCAGACCCCTCTTATTTAGTTTCTTCATCTCTGCGTAGATTTCATAATCTCTTTCATTGTATCTACTGAACCTCCTTCTACTACAATACTCTATTAAGAGTTCTGCTTGTTTTCTCTTGGCAGGAAGAAAGGGAAGTATCTCCTCACAGAAAGATTTTATTTTTGGCATACCTCCCGTCAATACCTAACAGTAAACTTCTTTCTGGTTAGTGGTAGGATTATTCCTCTTTTCTCGCCTTACTTTCCCATATCCCACCAAGGCACAGAAACTATTAAGAAGCTCTTTGTTTGTCCCTGCTATGGATATACTTGGGATAAACTCAGGGAGTATTCTGTTCTTCCTCTTATGGTGGGCTAAACTGAGATTTAGGCATCCTTCCCAAGAGATGGAATAAGCTGCTACAGAAGCTACCAGTTCATTCATATTTTACCTCTTTAAGTTCACCATAACACTTACCTATACTTACTGAAAAGGGATAGGTAGGAAAGGCAAATTGGAGTTCCTTACACTGCTCTAGGGCATTAGGTAGAAGCTCATCAGGGGATTCAAAAACTATTTCATCGTGTACATTTAACACCAATCTAATAGATTTGTCAAGGATACTTCTCATATAAAGCATAGCTAATTTTATTATATCTACAGCAGTTCCCTGAACTTCGGTATTAACTACTTCCCTCTCAGCCTTCTGTCTTATCTTCCATCTAGCATCATATAACTCAGGTATGGGTCTAATCCTACCGAACATACTGATAACATATCCATCTTCTTTAGCCTGAGCTACTCTAGCATCCATCCACACATACAGCACTGGATAAGCAGCCTTATGTTCAGCCATAAACTCCTCTGCTTCTTCTATTGAACACTCCAGCATCTCCGATAGCTTGTAAGAATCAGCCCCATATACCATAGCAAAGTTACCCTGTTTGGCTTTATACCTCCTCTTCTTCATCTCATCCTTATCCTCAGTGAAACCAAACATACGGATAGCAGTACCCATGTGGAGGTCTCCAGATTCCAAGTCCTCCAGCATCTGGGGGTCTTTGGACAAGATAGCTAATACCCTCAATTCAATTTGGGAGGCATCTAGGGATAAATATGTATAGCCCTCTTCGGCTACAATACATGACCTTAGAGTATCTATATCACCCCTCCTTCTCAATTCTTCCGAAACACCATATCTCACCACGCCACTTCCTAAAAACAAGCCCTGCTTCCCTATGAAAAACTTTGCCAAATATACGAACCAACCAAAACTTCCATCGAGGTGCTGTCTCAATCGGCACATCAAAGATTATATCTCTCATCATCCCTCACTCTCAAATTTATCATCTCTCGTTATATTCTGTAAATTAGGCTTAGAACTGTTCCATCTACCTGTGTTAGTGAAACCAAAGTGTGTGTGCAGTCTTCCATTGTGGTCTATCTTACCCCTAAAGGCAGGGACATAGGTAGATAGTGTCTTCATTAGACTCCTGTATCTAAGAATAGCATTAGTCACAGGTAAATCCAATGGCTTCAAGGATTCTTTGGATACACTGTCTTTATTACTCTTGGTCTTTCTAGTTCCTATAATCCCCTTTATTCTCAGACCCTCTGCTACTTGCTTATCAGAGTTAATATTATCTATATCTAACTCTTCTTTCAACTCAGCCTCTATAGGCAAAGCTTTATTCATAGTCTGTTGTTCCACCAGAGTCAGCCTATACTGGTCTATCAATAACCCCCAAGACTCCATCTCTATCAGTAGCTCCACACAGGGTTTGTCTATATTCCTATATAGCTCTGTCTTAGGCAACTTCTGTTCCAAGGCAAATGTATTACAGGAATGGATAATACACACACCTCCCATTCTCACATGGTCAATAGCTATATTCCCCTGATTCTTCTTCTTCCACTGGTCTGTTACCGAAGGACATTCTTTATGCAGGATAGATGCTGATAACGCCTCTAGGCTATTGTCTAATATCCCAGCCGAGTAAGCTATCATCTTTGTGTCCTCATAGCCCTTAATAGCCAGCTCAAGGCTTCTGAGTAAGGGTATGTCAAACTTCCCATTGTGGAATATGGTGGTTTCCGTAGACTCAAATATATCCTTCAGCATTGGGTCTTTAACATTGAAGAAGTAGAAGCCTAGGGAATCTGACAGAGCTATCCCTATCCCTAGAGGTAGGGTGTTATCTATAGACACCGTTTCCACATCTACCGCTATCTTACTTTTTGGGCTTAGAAGTAACCTTTCTGCTTCTTCTCTTGAGAACTCTTGGTTTGAGATGAACCGCATCCTTCACATCCTTCTTTAACCAGATTCTTTCCCCACTCATATCAGAGGTTACAGCGAAAGGCTCAAAGCCTTCCTTAATAAATGTTTCCATACTGACTTTATCGGATATAACTGCTGACCTTATTTGCCACATATTATTCCTCCCTTATATAATCTGCCGATGGTAGTGCAGGTGGTAGTAGTGCCTCATTTACTAATTTCCTCATATCCTCAAGATGATACTTGGTAGCTTCCAGCTCCTTATCTTTAGACTTGAGTTCATTTGGTCTAAACCCAGTATCTGCTAACCCATCAGCTAATCCTTGGAGAAACTGATGAGATACTGTTCTATCAACCTTTATTGTAGGCTCAGGCATCATTAGATGAGGTTCTAAGTTTGTAGTCATAGTGAAGTCAAGGGGATTAACAACAGTTTCTATATCCCCCTGTTTATGAATAAACCATATATTAACTCCACCAAAGTCTTCATCATATCTGAGTATGACATTCCAGCCTTCTTTCATCCCAAGTCCTCCTCTTGATGTTTACTACAACCAAAGCGGAGACAGAATCGGTATCCTTTACCCATGAAGGATTTATTATACCACTTACTCCACTTGTGTCCGAATATCCAACAGGCTAAACTCATTCCTTACCTACACCTTTCTTTAACTTATCTAACAGTCCCTTACCAAATCCATCTATCTCCAATAATTCCGTATCCTCCGTATGAAGAACATTCCAGATACTATCATACTTGTTGATTAACCTGTTAGCTACCTTCTCACTAAGCCTAGGACATAGACCCATCAACTTAGGCACAGCGGGGTTTGATGATAACTTCACTGGAATCTTTATGGCTCTAATCTTCTTGAATAGGGAGTGTTCTTCCTCTGGTTTAGTCCTCTGGTTATAGATAGTTTTGACAACAGTCATACTACACTGGAAGTTAGGGGAATAGATAATCTCTATGCCCATTTCCGATAGTCTTATCTCCGCAGCTTTAACAAAATTATAATAGGTATGGGGATAGATATGAGTACGGAAATAGCCCCTACTGCCTTTCTTATAGATAGCTAACAGACCATCAAGGTCATCATAGACACCCTCTGTAAGAAGAACAATAGAAGCATAGTTATCTTGACACTTGAGCATCTGGGATTCTAGCTCCCCAGACCTTAGCTTCTGGACTAGGTTTCCTACCTCACATCTTTCTATACCGAATGGTTCGTTGTTTCTGTCTAGGAACGCATAGTCAGCTGCTTCTAATCTCTGGACTGTAGATTCCATACCTATTAGACTCAGTATCTCTGGGTGTTGAGTAACTTCACGGTCATCAATTATTATCAACGATTCAGCTCCTCTGAGTCAATAAAGGTATCCTCATCTTCTTCAGGCTCAAGCCTTAAAATGAGACAGTCCAGAGCTAGTTCCATATCACCATCTTCTATGAAGTGTATATCTCCCGTATGACCAGTAGCATTAACAAGTAATTGTCCAAGTCTCCAGTCTGGATAAGCTTTCCATATCTTCTCTATTTTGTTTAAGACTCTATCAATTCTTTCTGAATCTCTCATATCTCTATCCTCCTATATTTCGTATACACATCCCAGAAGGACTTACCAGTAATGTCAAACTCCTCCTTGAGATTAACAGTCCTACCTCTATCCCTAACCAGTCTAAAGTGATATGTTCCTTCTTTCTTTCTATATAATACAGCCTGTGTATCAAACCTATAGATATTGTGCTTCTCCCCTTCAGGCTTAATACCAAACTCAGACGCATAGATACTCTTAATCCCTGTCTTAGGGATTTTCTCTATAGGAAGATAGTTACCTACTCCTGTAGTAGCCAAGACATTGAATTTGGAGTATAGCACTGCATCATCCATAAGCTTCTCATTGTGGAGTCTCTTAATCAATGTCCAATCCTGTAACCCATCAAAGCCACCAAAGTTTACTTGACCAGCCTGCCTACGGAGGTTAAGTAAGTGCTCTACAGGGTCTTCACCAAAGACTCTGAGACTATAGTATTGCTGACACAAGTCCCAGAATCTACCCATCATATCAAAACATACCCAATCACCCTCTCCAAAGGAATCCTTGACTGCTTGGTAATTAACCATAAGCTCCTCATAATCAACCCTAACAGGATAGATAGTGAGGTTAGGTAAGTCTGATTCCGATAGCCCTAATTCCCCCAATACCTTATTAGTTCCATCATCAGGGTCAAATAGGGCAACCTTACTATCAGGCATTAAGATAGCTAGACTAATTAGACTAAAGGTTTTACTTGTGTTACTGTCACCTACGAGTAATATTTTTTCTCTCATTTATTTACCTTTCTTCCTACGCTTTGCTTCCTCTTCCAGTTGAGGCACAAAGATTTCTAACCCCTCACTGAACTCAGGGACTTTTCCTTCAAGGAATCCCCACAAGCGGAAGAGTAAAGCTATCTTATCAGACATAATAAGATTACTAACCCTGGAAATCATACTCTCTTTCACTTACTTCTCCTCCTTATCCTGCATCCCTTGGAAGAGGCAAACCACATCTTCCCACATACCTCTTAGCCTAGATGCTCCCCTCTCTAAGCCTATAAGATAGTGAGATAGCTTACCCATAGCCCCATAGAGTTGAATAAGCTGAGAGGACATACCATGCTTGAGTCTGAACTTAGCTACCTCCAGATTGAACAGGTCTAGGTTGTGTTGCTCATTATGTATTATTTCCATCAGTGTAACAACATGTTCCTCCCCTATCCTCATTAATTCTTCATCCTTGTAACCTACCATTACTTTCCTCCTTTATTTTTTTCTCTTATTACCTTTCATTTGTTTCTTCCTGTAACAGACTGTATCCTTACAGTATTCTATACATTCACAATATTCCCATTCCCAAGGCATACAGTCAGGTTCAGGTGGAGATTGGTTCTGTAATCCTAGCTGAATCTTAACAGCCCTTTGTAACACCTCATCCCAATTAGCCTCTACCTCTTCCTCAGTGGTCTCTATATGCCAGCAGTTAATACTAGGAAAGGGTGGGCTATTATGGGAAACAAGACCCTCTGCTATGAGAGTTCCAGTAGATGTCTCAATTCCTATAAGAGGATATAACCCTACGGAGAGGATTGACTCTACCTCAGCTATTGACCTCGTTGCTGGTAAGCCCATACCCTCTACCCCCCCTTGGTCTTCAAACTTGTTTAATAATCTTTCTGGTCGTATGCTCCCTAATAGCCTAAGAGCTGAGTCCATCCCTTGTGTTCTTAATCTCTTTATAGAAGCATCCTTAGAAGATACCCTAATCCCAAATTGGTCAAAGAGCCTTCTTACTCTGTCATAAGTTATACCTGCTACCTGTGAATACCCAACCCTTAATGTTGTCCTCCTTGGGTTCTTTACTTCTATATCCCCCTCACTATCTAAGGAAGCAGCAAGATAACCAGCATCATATCCCTCCCTAGTCTCCCAAGGGGGAGCTAGTTGTCTCAATTTACTGCCTGGGATTAGGTCAGCTGTTCTTGTCCACCTAGGACTCCAGTTAGAACCACCAGAAGCAACAACCTCTAACCAGAGGTGTTCATCACTAGCTACAAATCTCCTCCCATCCTTCAGCACAACATGGGAGGAAGGAAGTTCTACAGGAGCTAAAGAGTCAATGGTAGCATATCTCAGCTTCCTTCTTCCTCTCTTGCCAAGAGGAAACTCATCTACCCCAATTAAGATGTCCCCAACTTTTATATTCCCTAGACTATCCCACGTTAAATCTGCCTTGAGGACTCTTGTATCGGGATGTAAGCAATAGTTACCACATACAAACAGCACCGCTAGGTCATATTCTAGCTTACCAAGAGCCTTACAGTATCCTAGTATCTGCCTCTTATATTGGGTTATATCATTGAGGTCAAACTTCCTAGAACTTCTCCTAGTGCTCTTGACTTCTATACCTGTAGGTATGTCTGGTGTGCAGTTCACCCCATCTACAACCACAGGAACTTCCTCATCATGAGGAAACATAAACGCTTGGAAGGCATATCCAGTCATCCATAGCACACACAGGTCATCCGATGGAGCTGCAGCCATTCCTAACTTCCTCCAGTATGCCTTACGACTGCAATAGATAAGGTCTGATAGATGGACACCAGTCCTCTCCGAGCACACAGTCTCTCTGATGTTATCGTAGACTTGTTTCCTTAGCTCAGGATTCTCAGTTATTATCATACATTTTCCTTTCTTTCCAGAGAGCTGGGGAGATTAGGCTGATTAAACCTCCTAGAGACCAGCTCTCTATGTATATTCTCTAGGTAATACCCTAAAGTAAATCTTCTCCTACGCTGGGATTAGCTCAAGAAGAGCGCCTTCTTCTTCTATCTTGATAAGTCTGTCACTGGAACAGTTAGGACATAACATAAATCTTTCCTCCCCCATAGGGATATGAACACAGTCTTCTTCCTTACCATCCCAGCCACAATCTTGACACTTTAGCATAATTACCCCCTCAACAGGTCAGGTAGATTGATACCCTGACTAGGTGTAGGAAGAGGAGTTGATGCTATCAGCACAAGAGCTGTAAGAGAACAAGTCCCTATAACTTTAGGTACACCCATTACCATCTGTTGTAGTTTAACATATATAGCACATTCCTCCTTTATACAGTTACAGTTAAGAAAGGGACACTTCTTAGACTTCTGTTCTTTGTCTTCCATTATTACCTCCTTATATATTACACGGAACAGGGAAGCTTAATGATAACTCCCTGCGTTGGACTATATCATATATAGTACACTGAATATCATCCCCACCACATATAGGGCAATGGTCTATAGGCTCTATATCATAACATTCAGGTCTACCATAACCCTGATAGTCATGATTCATATCAGCTAAGAACCCTCTCCAACCACAGGGACACACTACCCAATGTTGATAATCATTCTGTCTATTAAACATAATTCATCTCCTCTCATGAGAATATCAAAAATAGAACTATGAACATAAATATGGTAAGCCCAATAGAAATCCAAAAACTAAGATTATCCCAATTCACTAACCAGCTAAAAAGACTCCTCACACCTGAACAGGACATACTATCACAAATTGTCTGATACTTGGTAACTGTTTTCCCACATTTGGGACATTTCCATTTATATAACATTAACTATCTCCTCCACTGCCTATTGGGTCTGATGGTATCTTATCACCCCCCAATAGACTTGATACTGGCTTCAGGGATTGCTTGTGCCATTTGAACATATCCTTTCGGAAAGCCCATAGACGATTAAAACAGTCTTTCCCAACTCTGCTATTTTCAAAACCAGGCAACTCCCCCTCCACCACCTGAACTATGTTTTCCTTTTCACAGAACTGGATAAAGGCTTGGATAATTTCAATCTTAAATTCCTTCTCCCTCTTATCTAGGGGCGAGTAATCACCTGTGTTATCTACAATAGCAAGAATATCGCTGAGTCCACAGGAGAATCTAAGGATGGGTTTATCAAGCTTCTCTTTCAACTCCTCTAGTGTCATACTCATAAATCCTCCTTTAGCTTCTCTAAGTGTTTGGGCTTGAAACAAGAAGCGCCCATTCCCCAATGTTTTCCATCTATCTTAACTAAAACACAGTATGGATTTACATCTGGGTCATCTATTCTCACCACCTTGCCAGTCTCATATTTGGGATATAAATGCCTCACTCTATCTCCAACCTTTATATCCCCTAGTGTCATAGGTTTAGTCATTGTGAGCCTCCTTCTTTCTAAGAGCCTGCCACTTATAGCCATCCATCGAAATCCCAAAGCAGTTGGGTTCGCTCTTCCCCTCTATCTCCTTGAATATCCTTTCTACTCTCTGCTGGCACTCCACCTTAGCCATACAGATAGCCTCATCATAAATACTCCCAGCAAAGTCTACCCTCTCTTGGGCATATTTAGCATCTAGGATAGAGGCGGTCTTAATATCTTGGGCGTTAGTCAGCCTTTCAGAACAACTACCACACCCCCACTTTGCTTCTGGGATAGCGTTGATAATCCTCTTCGTTTCCTCATCTGTTAGTAGCGTACTTTCGGGTGTTGTACCATCTTTCTTCATAATTCTATCCGCCCTTTTCTTTTTTGTCAGCAACCTACCCTCAGTGGGC
>SDBT01014396.1_pt1 | contig 12616 bp, 11 predicted proteins | sample 2277101 | NCBI WGS metagenome assembly SDBT01 (sample SAMN10404973, study PRJNA504765) | marine sediment metagenome | isolation source: marine sediment core GS10_PC15, 103 cmbsf | place: Arctic Ocean: Southern Knipovich Ridge | collected 2010 | reverse complement strand
GGAGGCGAATGGTTGCAAGGAGCGGGTGAATTTAATGAATTGGAAAAAGTACCAAAGTTGATGTGGAAAGCAATAAGTAGAAAAGTAAGAAGTAAAAAATAAAGAAATGCTAATTCAATAATTAATTTTTCCTAATTCAAAACGTTTTAGAGTAGTTTCAATTTACTTAGTTTATGCGTTTTATTGTTGAATATCTTTATCGTGGATAAAATCGTAAACCACTTCTTCAATGGTACTTCAGACTATCAGTTACATTCATAAAATCATATGGACGGCCATAAGTTGAAAAGTAGCACTGATCATCCAATAATCCGTTATTCGTACCAAAATAGAAATCCAAAATTAATCTAAATGTATTAACTGGCGTTATAGAGTCATATAAAAGAGCATTACCGCCTGATGGCAGATAATATGCATTTAATATTGTCATTCGCTCTTTAAGCCTTTTTTTAGTTACTTGCATCATCGAATACATGCCATTGGAAAATGTTGAGCCAGGACCATGGTCCGCTTGTATTATAATAATTGGAGGACTCTCTGAGTTCAATAATAAATCATCAACGAGCATTTCAACTTTTTTGTTTATAAAAATGAGCTGATTCAAATAGTGATCTTTTTGTTCATAAAGTATCCAGTTCATCGTGATTTCCGCTCCTGGTACTGGTTCACCGTTTGCCTTGAACAAATAGGGAGGGTGGGGAGGAATAATATGTGCGAAGATAAACTTTGGCTCCTTGATCCTTTGAAGTTTAGGGAGTTTTGAAAAGATCCTAAGTGTAGTCTTCCTTAAATCACTGACTCCGACAAATCCTTCTATAGGTCTTAGTATCGATGTTCTAATCAACGCCATTAAAAATTCATTTACCTTACCACTACTAAAATCAATATCGGCATACTTATTGCTAGCTGTCGCACCCCAGGTAGAACTGAAATGGATAAACTTATATCCCTTCAATTTTAAAAATTTCATTACTTCACTATCCCTGATCATTTGATACGGTATTGTAGGATCTTCTGATTCTAATCCAACAATGTCAGTTAGATAATTAAGATGTTTCATATTCAAGGAAGAGGCTAATGACAACATGGTCATCGGATAATTGCTTTGGCTTTTAGTAGCTACATAAAAACCTTTTGAAATCAAATAATCAATAAAGTATTGGTTATCAAAATCATAAATATCCTTTAAGGTAGATGAACTTGCGTATCCGTCTAAAATGATATAGTAAATATCCGGGAATTCAGAGGCATATCCTGAATTTGTTGTGACATTTTCTAAACCATCCAAGTTTATACGAGCATAATGCCATTTGTTTTTTGTTTTTAGCTCGTAAACTCCAATATTAAAAATTGTAACGATAACAAGAGATAAAGCTGCGATATTTAATATACTTGTTAAATTATTTAGATTTCTTCGAATCCTGATAATAAAATAAGTAGTACAAGTAAAAATCAAACCCCAAGCAAGCAATAGATATCTGTGTCTGCCAATTTCAATACCGAATATGTATTTATCCAATATCAAATCGTAAATATGGCCATAGGAAAAGAACAGAATAATTAATACAGAAATAATGATAGCTATTTTTTTGCTATCCCTAAAGATTGACTTTGCCAATAATGCTAATAAAAGTGTAATACCTAGCACTATGGCTGATGGTAATAGAATTTGAAAATAGGAAACTTGTTCTATATTGTGAGAAAATAAAAATAGAATGGGATATATAGCAAATAAAAATGGGTGAAAAACGAGTGATTTTTTCAAATCTAAATCTACTTCCTTTCCATTAAGTACATAGTCCTGCCAGAATTTTGAATATTTACTGATTTTTTTATCTCAAAATATTGCTCAAAATTGCTCTCGAATATAGATTTTGTGTAATCAGGGAAAATATCCTTTCTTGTGGAAAGAAGTTTTTGAACTTGTGAATCACTCTTGGGTACGAATTCAATAATAAGCGACTTGCATATGTTTTTAAAAAATATGGCGATTTTATAAAATGGAAGATTGTTAGAAATAGCTAAATGATGAATTAAAGCAAGAGCAAACGCTACATCAATAGGACCGCGATTCAAAAACGATATTCTTTCTTGATTTTCCCAGCCAATACCTGGACTAGGGTTGGTTAAATCAAGCAATAAAGGCAGAATATTAGTTTCACTTTTTTTTATACATCTAAGATAGCTTTTTTCAACGGCTGCAGGATCAATATCAAAAGAAATTGTTTGTAATCCCTTATCACTTGCGATACGACTGAAAGTCCCATCGTTTGCCCCAATATCCCACACGGTTTTGGGTTTAATAATATTCAAGAAATCAGAAACAATCTGCTTCTTTTGTTCAAATGCATCTGAAGAATAATTAGTACCAGTATAGTAGTCGGCCCATTCGGTACCCGTAGCTTGCCACTTCAATTTTCGAACAGTAGATTCCAAACTATTGATTATTCCTAAAAGAGACATTCGACTAATATTGGTCTTACTTATTTTAATAGTCTTATTAGCATAATGTTTTTGACTTTTAGCATGAAGATGGATGTGAGATAGCAATGAGAACTTAAAACGTGTACGATAGCGTAAAAGTGAACTCGCCAAATCAAGAGGAATCCCATCAATATAGATTCTAAATAATTGATTTAATCGGATATCTCGGTAACTCATCAACGCAAGGGGCGCAATAAAATGTTGACAGAATTGTTTATAGGCAACCCATGGGATTCCTTCACGGTAATTTTCAAAAGATAGCGTATCTATTAAAATAGGTTTGCCATCTCTAAATTGAATATTGTAAGCGCTAGAATCTTTAAGGGACATTCCAAAATCGAGAGCTGTTTTTTGTATTTCCAGTGTGGTTAATGCGGCATCTTTCAATTGGCTAAAACACCATTCATATGGATATGAAATAAACTGTATCTTTTCCGGTTTTATTGTCTTGTAAGCTTTATCAGATTTGGTATAATCAATATTAACTTCCTTATGGGGGATCAGTAAATCAGCATCTACGAGTGTTTTATAAAGACCGGATTCAATCAAATGATCATAATTCTCTTTGTATGTTCTATTTATTTGCCGATAAATAAGTCCATCTTGTAAGAATAGAAATCCGCTTGGATCACGAAAAGAACTTTGAAGCTTTGTGTCGTTTATCATTACCTTAATTTTATTAAGACTTCTTTGAAAAAAGATTAATAAAAAAAGTTTTGACTTTTACCCAATATATCTTAATCGTAAAAGCTACACCAACAAAAGCTGCCAGAACGATCTGTAAAATATAACTGCCAGTTCCAGGATCAAGGTAAGCGTAAATAGCTCGAGGAAATATTAGATAAAATATTCCCAATAAAATAGTCATCATTTTTGCGCGCGTGAATTTTTCCATATTTTTACTCCAGTTTTCCCTACTATTAATAAATTAGGTCTTATCCTAATTTTATTTGGAATTCATTTAAACTATTGTGTAGTTAATACAAAATTCTTTGCCAAGTGTCTATAAAATTTTACGATTGAAATTATCGCTAAAATTAAATAAATATACAATTGTTTTCTGTTTATTTAAATTTAAACTCTTTTCATGGATGTTTGCTCTAAAATATACATAATTATAATTTTTTCTTTTGATGCCTTATCGATAACAAAATAGACTTTCCCACATTCAAGTTTGTCTAATTCAGTTGTTAGAGAAGAAACAAATGGATAAAAATCTTCCGATTCATTTGCCATTGGAATCACTACTGCAAAATCATATTTCATTTGGTGTATAATTAAGTTGCTTAATAAGGTTAATGCTTAACAATGAAACTTACAAATAATAGAAACAAAATTACTTATTGAAATAAATATAACCCACAATTTATAGCAAGATATTAATGGTTATTGGAATTTTAGCTGATACGTCCGCAGTATCTATTGCAACAATATGGGAGTAATATTTTATTAAGTTAAATCTAAAGTCTACTTTCTTTTTGAGAATACATACTCGTTACTAATGAGTTAATCAACTAGTTGATTAATGGTGATATAACTATATTAAATAAGCAAAAGTAAAAAAAGTAATTATCAAGACATAACTATTGAATAAAGGCAAGTAAGTTAATTAAATTTTTCTAATAAATTTTAATCTCTAATGAGTATATCTTTTCTAATAATGTTCTTTTTTGGAATTTCCATCCTTATCTCCTGGATGGGATTAGGTACATTAATAAATTATTTAATATTCCCTAAAAATATGCAAGATATTTGGCTACGTACAGGTTGGGGATTATGCCTTACATTATTCATAGGTGGAATAATGAACATTACTGGCATCATATCTCCAACTTTAGTCTTCTTGTTAATCGGATTTGGTAATATTGTTTTTCTTACAAAGGTCTATCTAATTAAAGAAAAAATTTGGGTAAATATTAAAGGATTAGTTAAAGTGTGTGGGGAAAGTCATATCTTGATATTGTTTTTGTTGGTGAACTTTTTGTTACTGCTAACTATATATTCAGGATCAATATCCAATATTCATTTTAATTGGGGTGACGATTTCCATGCATACTTTGTATTTCCTAAGAAAATGTTACAAACAGGATCACTAGGACTAGATCCATTTAGTGAGCAAAGAATTCTAATGCTCGGGGGTATGTCATTTTTACATGCCATTATTCTCAGTCTCGGGGATTTTAGAAATCTGAATATGATTGATGTAGGTTTAGGCACCATACTGACAACTGGATTGTTGTATGGATTAAGTCGAGAATTTAATTTATTAAAGTGGATGAATTTATTAGTCATTTTTATCGCATTGATTATCGTTCCATTAAAAGTAAATATTTCGAGTCTAGTGATTGGTTTAGCGTTGTTTATTACACTATTTAGAACGCTATGGGTTTTTAGAGAAAACAAAATCAATTACATTTCGAAATCTATAATTATATCACTGGTAATTAGTGCATTAACAAGTTTAAAGACAAATTTTATAATTACATTGGTAGGGTTTTTATTATTAACCTATTTTTTCTATTTTGCTCATTATAAAAATAATAGAAAAAATATAATAAAAGAAATCTTTCTAGTTTGTACTTTCACAGTTTTATTTATTCTGCCGTGGTCTGTAGCGAACTATCAATCAAATGGTACATTGTTGTACCCAATATTTGGAAATGGTTTTCATAACGCAAGCTGGTTGCAGTTTAATTCTGAAATATCAGTTAGGGGAATACTTAATTCAATGAAATCAATATACTTGAACATGAACTCGTTGCCATTAATTTTCTTTTTCTTAATATTTTATATTTTTGGAAATACGGTAGTACACGATAAACAAAAAAACATAGCTTCAATGTTTGTAGCTTCAATTAGTACACCACTTATAATTGTTTTATTGTCGGGTGGATATGGTTGGGATCGTTTTTCTTGGTCAGCAATAACAGCAAGTACACTAATTTTGCTAATAGTGGTATTCGCACGTATAGATTCAAGTAGACGTCTAATTCGGTTAATGAGAGTTTACATAGTATTGTTTGGCATATGTTTAATAGTTATTAACAATAAAACAAAACTTGTTGATTATTATGCATCGTATATTAGTTCAATTTCAACTGGTCTGAAAAATCATAAAATAATAGTTAAATATGATGACAAAATTTATAATTCAATTGATGAACAAATCGAACAACGATATTTATGTGTACAACACAGTATCCCTGAGAATGAGATTGTATTAGAAAGAACCCAATACCCCTTTTTGTTTGATTTTAAAAGAAATAATATTTACATAACGCATTTTCTAGGTGCTTCAAGCTTGCCGCCAGGGATGCCGTTTTTCAATGGAGGAGATGTTTTAGCTGAATATTTATTAAAGCAGTCAATACGATATGTAGTTTATTCATACAAGTCTGAGGCAAATTTTAAATATGAAGATTATCTAGGATTATTGTCTGACAATGTAACACCGTTTATCAAAGCTCAGGCACGATATACGTTTGATTTCCATAAAAACATTGAGGAACTCAGGGAAAACATTAAACCAATTTATGATGATGGTGAGATATTTGTTCTTGACTTGGAATCTGTTTCTACCAAGTAGACACAGGAGACCTACTCCACAAGTATAAATTATTTTTACACTTTATGATACTCAATATCAAAATCAAACTTTTTGGTGGATTTTTGTTTTATTTTAATCATATTAATACAAAGAATATGAGTGATTAGTTTTCATGAGTAAACCCAAAACACAAAGCATTGCATCACCCATAGATACAAGAAAATTCTCCAAAAAATTCTATGTTGGTATCGTGTTAATTATTGCAAGTCTGCTATTCGGTAAAATAACTCAAACAACTTTTATTGTTTATTTTAATAATGATTTTATCAGAAAAATATCGGTGATTATTTATATAATATCTTGGGTCCCATTTATTATTGGAATTGCCTGGACCGGTATGGAATACGTTAATAAGTATAATCGAGTTTTCACTTTTAAATATTATAAAGATAAAATCAGAAATAGTAAGCAATGACAAATACGTTATTCATTATTAATACCGTTAGTCCAATATTTTTAATTGTAATTGTTGGATGGATTCTGCGCAAGATTGGCGTTATTCAAGAGAAATTCATTAAACATTCTATTAAATTTGTATTTAATGTCACGTTACCTATATTGATATTTTTGAAATTAGCCATAGCCGACTTCAGCACTATTTTTGATAGTGGAATTATCACTTTGGTATATGGATGTATGTTCATTGTGTTCATAATAAGTTGGGTACTTGCAAGAATTTTTATTAAAAAGGGAAATGGTAGAGGGGTTTTTATACAAGGAGGGTTTTGGCCGAACAATGTAATAATCGGTTTAGCGTTGATTATGAATGTTTTTGGTGAAGATGCCGGATCAAAAATGGTAATGATATTAGTGTTTTTAATTCCTCTAGATTATATGTTGTCTGTTATTGCTTTAACAATTTCTGATCGGGAAGGTAAGAGAGGTGAAGCTTTATTTGAAATGATCAGAACAATTGCATTGAATCCTGTTATTATTGCCGCTATTGTTGCAATTGTTTTTTCGGTAGTACGAATACCAATACCGAATGTATTGATTGATACGGGTAACTATTTGGCTGCGATTACCCTTCCGTTGGCCTTAATTGGCGTAGGCGGAACTATGAAGATTAAACTTTTGAAAAACACATCATTTATTACAATGGGAGCATTAATTATAAAATTATTAATTGCTCCTATAATTGCCACATCAATTGGCTATTTTATCGGCTATACAGGTACAAACCTTGGAATAGTTTTTATTATATTTGCGTGTCCGACTGCAATAGTTAGTTTTATATTGGCAGATGCCATGACTCCACATGGAGAAATAGCGGGAAATATTGTTTTAACAACGACACTTGCCTCGCCAATCACCATATCAATCGGATTGATGATATTAACTTATCTAAATCTGCTATAAAGATTACTTACCGAACCAATAGGTTACTTTAAGTGCAAAGACATTGTCGGCATCTGCCAGAAACAGATCATTTATATCTCTATTAAAATTAAAATTACCGGGATTTTGATCATCAGAACCGTTGCGTGTCCATACCAAATAAAGGGTTGAGCCAGGACGGAATTCCCAACGCAGTACTGCGCTTCCTACTAAAGCTTTGTAGTTGAAATCAGGATTTTCGATATAAAGTGAATTTCCATCACTACCATTTGGATATAGTAAATATCCATCGTCCTCATCGTTCTCTATTTCCATATTGTTATCTTTTCCATATTCAATAAAATCATAAGACTCGGGTCTCTCAAATTCTTTGAAATGTGAATATGATCCAACTGTCATATATGGTTGAAAATATGCTTGGAAAGATAGTTTTGGAGTGAAAGTGTAATCAATTCTCAGTTCAGCAGATATTGTTTTTCGATCTAGTTGAGCAACAATATGACGGCCCCCAAACATATCTACTGCAGTCTCGTCATCAAAAGAATCAATATATTGAGCAATTTGGATTTGCTTACTATAACCAGGTTCAAATTCTAACCGTAATCTTGTCCCGAGGTTCATTTCTATTTCAGGTGATATACGTAGTGAATAACTGCCTTTTTCAGATTGTTCATAATTACCACCCAATTTATATATAATTGGTTTCCGTGAATCTGTTCTGATAAAAACTCTTGACCATATTCCGGCTGGTGATATAACCATTGGTCCCCCTCGCAATGCTTGGTCGCTCAATGTTCTGGGTCCGATGCCAATTATGGGACTAATTGTCCAAAAATTATTAAATCTTGCAAAGCCAAATAGAAAAACCATTTGACTAGTTTTGTCACCTGCAAAATTATGATTAGTCATATAAGCAGTATTAAGCATTGCTAACTGAAAAACCTTTCCCGGTTCAAGCCATTTATATCCAAATGAAATATGTTTGTTAATCTTATCAGCACTGAAATTTAAACCCATATCATTGTTTTCAAATCCAGGCGATACAAATTGAATTGCAGAGTTAAAATTCCAATTACCTGTTTCTTTATTTATAGTAGCTTTGCCAGCAAATCCATCTAGATTAGTGCGGTTAGAATCAAGTTCTACATGATTAGCATCAGGGCGTTGATAGTAACGTGCAGGGCTTTGCTGTAAGTCATATATATAATCTTTGCTACCCTTAATATTGGAATATCCCAGCCAGCCTGCAATTACCCAATCTTTTTCCTGGTTAAGGAAAGTCCATCCATCTATCCCAATTACTGTACTATTATCAGAGAGCAAATCCCTTAGGGACTTATCATCAAACTTCCGCTTAACATATGTGGTTATCAACCCCAGTCCTTGTCGCCCCTGATTAAATTCTTTTAATGTTCTAAAAAGGCTATAAGAAGTGAATGGTTCTACTTCAACTTCGGAATTCTCATCATCAATTCTTACATTTGCATATTCTCTACGTGTTATAGCAGATATGCCACCTATCGCCCAAGAATCAGTGATTTTACCGCTAATTTTTGTGGCTCCCAAAATAGAAGTAGCCGAAGGAATTTTGACCCAATCCCCATCTGCTTCACCTTGTGGGTATCTACCAATCCGCCTACTGTAAAAGAACGTAGGTTCCATCGTTCCAAAATTCATTCGATTTGTGGGTCCGCCAACCCCAAATCTGAAAATGCCGGCACCTTCAATAAAAAATGGTCTTTTTTCCTGATAATAAGTTTCAAATGCTGAAAGATTAATTACAGACGGATCTACTTCTACTTGTCCGAAATCCGGATTTATGGTAGCATCGATTGTAAGATTATTACCAATTCCGATTTTTAAATCAGTTCCAATATTGATGTCGGAATCTTTTCCATTATAAAAAGGATTTTCATCTTCTGTCTTCAGAACACCATAATTCCCGGTAACATAAGGAGTCATTTCCAATCGTTTGGAAGGTTGTATATTTTTAATCCCTCTTAACACTGCAAAACGAGATACAATACCAGATTCATCGAGTGTTCTATGAGTAAAAAAATTTATTTCTTCTCTACGATGAATTAGCCTTACAAAACTAATACCCATTATATTTTCATCGGCTTTATTAAATCTTAGCTGTGAAAAAGGTATTTTGATTTCAGTGACCCAGCCACTATCAATAATCTTACTTTGACCATCCCAAATACCATCCCAAGCATCATCATTATTACTGTCGTTAGATGTTGTTCCGTCCATAATTGAACCAACAGGATTAATGCCAAACCAAAATCCTGATCGTTTATCGTAATATGAATCAATGGCTACAGCGATAAAATCAGAGGATTCTCCCCCATCACGTCTACTCATTCTTGCCACAATAGAGTCTGGACTACTGTCATGCATCATTGCTCCAATATATAGTGCATTGTCGTCATATCCCACCCAAAATTCGGTATCTTCACTGCCTAAAACACCATTGTTGGGTTGAAATTGGATTAAATGATTATTAGCAGTGGTAGAATAGAGTGATTCATCTAAAATCCCATCTATTTCTAATGGTTGGTCTAATCTAATTGCTGTTACTTCTCTGTTTCGATAATCTTCAGGATTAAAAGTTTCAGATTGAGCATGCACAAATCCCAGTACTAATACGGTGAATAAAATATTTTTCAAACTAATCTCCTATTGTTAGCTGATTTAGATGTTAAATGTATTAAATATTTAATACATAACTAAATTTTAATAAAACTGTGTTTTCGATATCTGCCTTGAATAAATTTTTCATATCCTTAGTAAAATTTAGCGCACCATTTTCTATGTATTCTGACGCACCTTGACTTCAAACAAGATAAATTTTTTCACCGTTTATTTTTTTACTTCAATTGTCTTCAGTGCTGTGTTTGCAAAAGAAAAACTAGTTAATGCAATAAATACCAAATTTGCGAAGATAATGTTTTTTTTCATGATAATAGCTAGTATGTTGATAAAAATATACTAAGTTTGACATAAATTGCAGGGAAAGGTTGTCCTGCTAATTATCTTAGAAAAGATAAGCGTATTATTTTAAAATATCTTAGTCAATAATGTGTGTATATGACGGTATAAGATACTATAGAGAATTAGTAGAAACGGTATAGTTATTCCCACAAATAAAAATGGACTTTTTCGTATTTCTTCTGCGAAAGGATTATCTTTTTGCTTGGTATCGTACCAGTTTTTAAATATCGTAAAACTCAGATTAGCTAAATATGCTGACATGCCAAAAATTATTAATAAAGATAAAAATTCAATAAAACCTAAAGAATTTAACCAATGGCCAAATTTCATAATTGCTCCTTTTTATAAATATGCAGCGCCAAAAACACCGGCAGAATCACCTAATTCATTTTTTAAAATTGGTGTATCAACATTTTCACTAAAAACATTTTTATATACAGACTTAATTCCATCATTATATAAAAATGGGATATTTGAAACACCGCCACCCAGCACAATGGCATCAGGATCTAAAATATCAATTACATTTGCCAAGGCTATTCCAAAATTACAAACCAATTCGCGCTTCCATTTTAAATATAATTTCTCTTGATCTTTCAGTAACTGCCTTGCTTCTGAGATGATATCCCGCAAGGATTTAGTTTCGCCGGTTAATTCTGTCCAACGTTTTTCCAAAGACGGTCCGCTGATATATGTTTCTACACAGCCTTTATTTCCGCAATAACATTGATTACCATTAGGGTATAGCGTATGATGTCCCCATTCACCGGCAATTGCCATGCGGCCACTATGAACTTTGTTATTAATTACAATCCCACCTCCGACACCGGTCCCTAATATTACTCCAAATACAACATTATATCCCTGTGCTGCACCCATTACAGATTCAGCCATTACAAAGCAATTTGCATCATTCTCCATTTTGATCGGTTGGCCGATTTGTTTTTCAATATCTTCTTTAAGCGGTTGTCCGATTAGACATAACGTGTTACTATTTTTTATTCTACCTGTTTGCGGAGATATCGCTCCCGGTGTACAAATACCAACAGATGCACCTGTTTTTGATAGTTTTTGCAAATCTTTAACTACACTTACTATTTCATTTACTATATATTGATAACCATTTTCTCTATTTGTAGGAACGCGTTTCCGTTCCAATATTTTCCCGGATTTATCCAGGAGAATCCCTTCAATCTTTGTACCACCTAAATCTATTCCAATTCGATTCAAACTATATCCGTAATACACTGTTTAAATTCTGATAATATCATCGCGGTAGCGCCCCAAACTTTATACTTGCCAAATTTAAAAAATGGTACATCCACAGGAGTCTCTCTGATAGTCCATAATTCAGTTTGTCGATTATCAGGATCCATTAATTCTGATATATTAACTGTGAACACATTGCTCACCTCATTTGGATGTGGTATAATTTTCGGCCTTTGATGAATATGTCCAATAAATGGATGAATCATATAACCGGTTACTTTTACAAATAGTGGCGTAAGTTCACTAATAATTTTGATTTTTTCAGCGGGAATCCCAATTTCTTCTTCAGTTTCTCTCAGGGCTGTTTCATGCAAGTGTTCACCCTTTTCCCATGAACCACCCGGCAATGATATTTGTCCTTTATGGTGTTGTACCTCCTCGGTACGCTCAGTAAGAATAAAGTTAATATTATCTTTATCAGGATATAGCAATATTAATACAGCCGATGGAATAACTTGTTCTTCAGAGTTCGGAAATACTACATTAATCCGTGGTTTTGCCAACATGCTGTTTTGAGCTTTTTCGCCGGGTAAAGCATCATCGTAGTTGTTTTTAAGTTTTTCTATTAGTGTATCAATGTCAATCATATTTGTAATATCCTAATAGTTAAAATTATAAAAAATTATACATTAAAATCAGGATAACCATATTTTATATGAAGATTAAACACATTATCTGGGACTGGAACGGTACACTTCTAGATGACATTTGGCTATCGCTTAAAGCGATAAATATATTATTAGAGAAATATGATCTATCTACAATAGAGAAAGAAAAATATCTTGAAATATTTACTTTTCCGGTGATAGACTATTATAGAAAATTGGGATTCGATTTTGATAAAATTCCATTCAGTGTCATTGGCACTGAATTTATTAAAGAGTATAATGATCGAATGTATGATGCTAAAATGCAAGATGG
>SDBT01014394.1_pt1 | contig 12617 bp, 9 predicted proteins | sample 2277101 | NCBI WGS metagenome assembly SDBT01 (sample SAMN10404973, study PRJNA504765) | marine sediment metagenome | isolation source: marine sediment core GS10_PC15, 103 cmbsf | place: Arctic Ocean: Southern Knipovich Ridge | collected 2010 | reverse complement strand
ATCCTGGCTACTACTGAAGAGGAGCGCCGTAAGGCCCTGGATAAACTACTTCCCTACCAGAGGGAGGACTTTGAGGGTATTCTGGAAGTGATGGAAGGTTATGGTGTAACCATCCGGCTGCTGGATCCACCACTGCATGAATTTATTCCCCATGATGATGCCAACCAGAAGGTGATGGCCGACGAGATGGGTATTAGTGTTGCAGATGTCAAAGCACTTGTTGAAGATCTTCATGAATTCAACCCAATGCTTGGACACCGTGGTTGTCGTTTAGGAAATACCTATCCCGAGATCACCGAGATGCAGGCAAGGGCTATTATCGAAGCTGCTGTTAACCTGAAGCAAAAGGGTGTGGATGCGCGTCCCGAGATCATGGTTCCGCTGATCGGTACCTGGCAAGAGTTTAAGATGCAGGAGGAGATCATCCGTGCCACAGCCGAGAAAGTATTCGAGGAGAAAGGTGCAAAAGTCGATTATCTTGTGGGTACGATGATTGAAATTCCCAGGGCTGCTATGACAGCAGACCTGATTGCCGAACATGCTGAATTTTTCTCTTTTGGCACCAATGACCTGACCCAGATGGCATTTGGATATTCCAGAGATGATGCCGGAAAATTCCTGCCCATCTATATTAAGAAGGGATTGCTGAAGAACGATCCTTTCCAGACACTGGATCAGGAAGGCGTTGGGCAACTGGTTGAAATGGGTACTGCAAAAGGCCGATCTGTTAAGCCTGATCTCAAAGTAGGGATTTGTGGTGAGCATGGCGGAGATCCCGAATCAGTTGAATTTTGCCACCGTGTAGGTATGACCTATGTGAGTTGTTCACCATTCCGTGTACCTATCGCCAGGCTTGCAGCCGCACAGGCAACATTAAGATAGAATTGAAATCTTTATTTTAACAGCATTAAGCGGTAAGACTTGGTTTTACCGCTTTTTTTTTCGATATTTGCGCGGAAAAATATACCATAATAATCCAGTGATTACTTTAAAATTGAAAATAAATTACCCTGATAACATTAAAACAGAAACAATATGAGCGATATTTTAGGAAAATTGAATTTAAGCCAGTACGGTATCAATGATATAACAGAAGTGCTTTACAATCCTTCCTACGAGGAGTTGTACAACGAAGAGATGGATCCGGCCCTGGAAGGCTTCGAAGTGGGTGTGGAAAGTGAATTCGGCGCAGTGAAAGTAGATACCGGTGTATTTACAGGCAGATCACCAAAGGATAAATACGTGTTAATGGATGCAACCACCAAAGACACAATCTGGTGGAAATCTGATAAAGCAAAAACATCCGATAATAAGCCCATCTCCAAAGAGGTGTGGGATCATGGGTATGACCTGGCTTCAAAACAACTTTCCGGAAAGCGGCTTTTTGTAGTGGATTGTTTTTGCGGGGCTAATGAGGATAGCCGATTGAAAGTCAGGTTTATCCTGGAAGTGGCGTGGCAGGCTCACTTTATAAAAAATATGTTTATCAGGCCATCTGATGAGGAGCTTGAAGTATTTGAGCCCGATTTTGTGGTGCTCAATGCGGCCAAGACCGTTAACCCGAAATGGGTAGAGCAGGGTCTCAACTCGGAGGTGTTTGTGTTTTTTAATATGACCACGAGAATGGCTGTAATTGGCGGTTCCTGGTACGGTGGTGAGATGAAGAAAGGGATTTTCTCAATCATGAATTACTACCTGCCATTGAAGGGGATGGCTGCCATGCATTGCTCTGCCAATGTGGGCGAAGACGGTGAAACGGCCATTTTCTTCGGACTATCCGGAACCGGGAAGACTACGCTTTCAACGGATCCCAAACGCGCCCTTATCGGTGATGATGAACATGGATGGGATGACGATGGGATCTTCAACTTTGAAGGTGGGTGTTATGCTAAGACCATCCATTTGAGTAAGGAGAGCGAACCTGATATCTTTAATGCCATCAAAAGAGATGCTTTGCTGGAGAATGTAATCGTTGCTGAAGATGGGAAGATAGATTTTGATGATGGCTCTAAAACCCAGAATACAAGGGTATCCTATCCAATCTATCACATCGACAACATTGTTAAACCGGTATCTAAGGCTGGACATGCCACCAGAGTAATTTTCCTTACGGCTGATGCATTTGGCGTTATGCCACCTGTATCGAAGCTGACACCGGAGCAAACCAAATATCATTTTCTCTCTGGTTTTACAGCAAAATTGGCCGGAACCGAAAGAGGAATTACCGAGCCGGTACCGGCCTTTTCTGCCTGTTTTGGTGCGGCATTCCTTACACTGCACCCCACCAAGTATGGAGAAGAATTGGTGAAACGCATGGAAGCTACTGAGTCTACCGCCTATCTGGTAAATACAGGTTGGAATGGAACCGGTAAACGTATTTCTATAAAGGATACAAGATGCATCATCGATGCCATTCTGGACGGCACCGTTGATAAAGCTGAAACTAAGCTGATCCCTTACTTTAATCTTGAGGTACCTGTTGATCTACCGTGTGTGGCTGGAGATATTCTTGATCCAAGGGATACCTATGAAGATGCTGCTGAGTGGGAAAAGAAAGCCAGGGATCTGGCTCAAATGTTTATTAAAAACTTCCAGCAGTTCACTGATAATGAAGAAGGGTTGGCACTGGTAGCAGCCGGACCTCAGTTATAGTTTCTCAAAATAATGTACATGTCATCCCGGTTCTGATTCGGGATGACAGTTTTAATTATTGTCTCAATGTTTCTTCTCATTATCATGATTGTGCTGGCCTATCTACTGGGCTCCATTCCCTCTTCGGTTTGGCTTGGACGGTGGCTGAAAGAGGTCGACCTTCGGGATCATGGGAGTGGGAATGCAGGCGCCACCAACGCCTTCAGGGTGTTGGGAAAACCCATTGGGATTGCAGTATTAACCATGGATATGCTGAAGGGCTTTCTGGCTGTTAATCTTTCACATGTACAGCATGATATTCTTCCGGATTCTGAGGGATGGATGATCTTGCGAATTGGATTGGGTGCCATAGCAGTGGTCGGGCATATTTTCCCCCTGTTTGCCAGATTCCGAGGTGGAAAGGGTGTGGCTACAATGGCAGGTATCGGCCTGGCTGTGCACCCCTTAGCAGCTCTTGCTGCCATGGGGGTGTATGCACTGATATTTGCACTCTTCAAGCTATCAGCACTGGGATCTCTCACAGCAGTTCTTTCTTACCCGGTATGGGTAATGCTCGTGTTTCAATCTGAATTCAAAGCAATATGGATTTTTTCTTTGGTGGTTCCGGTTCTTACTATTGTTACCCATAGGTCAAACATTGTTCGTTTGATTAAAGGGAAAGAAAGACCGGTCTTAAAACAATAGTGGGATCTGAGATTAACTAAAGTCTTCTTCCAGTTTTTGTTTTAACAACCTGGTAGGTATGTTCTTTTGAAGGATACCATTTTCGGCGATTGAAATCTCTCCGTTCTCTTCAGAGACAATGATAACCAAAGAATCGGTAACTTCCGAAATACCGAGTCCGGCCCGGTGGCGCAACCCATATTCAGGTGGAAGATTCATTTGCTCAGTAACTGGTAAAATGACCCGGGCAGCTTTCACCTTGTCATTCTCCACAATTACTGCCCCATCATGCAGAGGACTGGTCCTGTGGAATATGCTGGAAAATAACCGGCTGGAAGTCTCAGCATTCAAAACATCACCTGTTTCGGCATACATATCCATATTGGATTTTCGCTTAATCACAATCAGTGCCCCTGTTTTTTCCTGGGAGAATTGCATAACCGCCTTAAGTATGGACCGGATCTTTACCTGTGATTTAGTATCAAACTTAAGATTAAGTATTTTCTCAAAACTGATTCTATTGCCGTCTACATACCTGGAGCCAATAAAGATTAAAAACCTTCGGATCTCTTGCTGGAAAACAATGATCAGGGCGATTACCCCAACACCCAGCACCGAACCCAGAATGCTACTGAGTAATTCCATTTTCAAGGCCCTCACAGCCCACCAGAATATATAGATAACTGCAATCCCAAGGGAGATACTGTACGCTACAGTACCTCTGATCAACATATATAGTTGATAGAGTAGAATAGCCACCAGGATGATATCAAATACATCAAGCAGCCTGATATGTATAAATGCACTGAGCATAAGAACTGATCTGTAGCCAAATTTAGTAAAAGATGTTAAACGCTTTGGGTGCAGCTATTCACAATCTGCTGAAAGATCTTCACCGTTTCTATTGCAGCCTGAACATCGTGGACACGCAATAGATTGGCACCTTTCATCAGGGACGCCATATGTGCAGCAGTTGTCCCATTTAAAGCTTGCTCTGAATCAGATTCCAATGTTTTGTATATCATAGATTTACGGGAAATGCCAACCATGATTGGAAGCTCCAGCATCTTAAATGAATCCAATTTAGTCAGAACGACGTAGTTCTGCTCAAGGGTTTTTCCGAAACCAAATCCCGGATCAATTACGACATCATTCACACCCAGTTTTCGGAGTTGGTGCACCCGCTCTCCAAAAAATTGTAATATTTCGTCTACCACATGAGTGTATTGTGGAGCATCCTGCATGTTGCCGGGGGTTCCCTGCATATGCATTAATACATAGGAAAGACCCAATTCTGCAATGGTGTAGAACATGGCAGGATCATACAACCCAGCTGAAATATCATTGATCATATCTACTCCGAATCTCTTATGAACTACCCGAGCCACGCCAGACCTGCATGTATCCACAGAAATAAGGCAGTCCGGGATGTCATTTCTTAACGTTTCCAACACAGGAGTGAGTCTGTTCAACTCTTCCTCCTCAGATATTTCCCTGGCGCCAGGTTTAGAGGATACAGCCCCCACATCGAGTATATGGGCCCCTTGCTGGACCATCTCCCTGGCCATCTGAACAGCTTGGGTCGGATCCGTAAGCCTGTTGCCCTTGTAAAATGAGTCAGGTGTGGCATTGATGATCCCAATCACCCTTGGCGTAGTGAGGTCCAGGATACGTCCACCGAGATTCAATGATAAATTCCTTGAAAAGAGTGCCCCAGATGTGGAGAAGTTGTTCATCTATTTCCTAAGGGTTGAGACGATATTTTGTAAGTTTGGAAATTGAATCCAAAAGTACACTAAATAATTCGAATTTGTTTCATGGGTTTTATTGTGATAGAGGGATTGGATGGTTCGGGTAAATCCACCCAATTGAACCTACTGAGGGAGTACCTCGAAAATAGATCTGTACCTTATAAGTACCTTCATTTTCCACGTTTGGAAGTTGGGATTTATGGAGGATTAATAGCCAGATTCTTGAGGGGCGAAATGGGCGCCAACAACCAGGTGGATCCGTACCTGGTGGCTTTGATTTTTGCCGGTGACAGGACAGATGCTGCATCAAAGATCCGCCAATGGATAGATAAGGGATCTCTGGTTATTGTTGACAGATATGTCTATTCAAATATTGCTTTCCAGTGTGCCAAGATAAAAGACCCGGACCAAGCCCGGAAATTGAGGGATTGGATCCTTGAATTTGAGTTTGTTTATAACAACTTACCAAGACCGGATATTAATCTTTACCTGAATGTTCCCTTTGAATTTACCATTCAGCAATTGAACAATACCCGCTATGGGGATGACCGTGCATATTTGAAGGGTGAACGGGATATCCATGAGGAAAATCTGGAATTTCAGGAGCGGGTGCGGCAAGAATACCTTTCCCTTCAAGGACATGTGGATGACCTGGGATTAATTGATTGTATGGATGCTTCAGGAAATATGCTTTCACCAGAGAAAATTGCGGATTTGATTGTTGAACAAATGGAGATAAGGCGATGAAGTATATCAGAGTATTTTCCCGGATAATTCTTGGAATTGTCTTCATTTTCAGTGGATTTGTAAAAGTGGTAGATCCCCTTGGATCTGCTTACAAATTTTCAGACTATTTTAATGCTTTCGGATTAGGATTCCTTGATGGTTTGGCTCTTCCGTTGGGTATATTTCTTTCTGCATTTGAACTTGTGCTTGGAATTACGCTGATCCTGGGATATAGACGGAAGATTGTCTACTGGGTTCTTATGTGGTTTATGGTTTTCTTTACTTTACTCACCTTCATCCTTGCCCTGTTTAATCCTGTATCGGATTGCGGTTGTTTTGGGGATGCTTTGATTCTGACCAACTGGCAGACATTCCTAAAGAATGTGATCCTGATGGTTTTTGTATTGGTTTTATATTTTCAGCGGAATCTTGAAGTGGATCCAGGGTTTCCATTTAAGGAGTGGCTGGTTGTTGTTGGTTTATATGCAGGAGTCACCTGGTTTTCAATTTGGAATTATAACCATTTGCCTCTTCTTGATTTCAGACCCTATGATGTTGGCACAGTCATTCGGGAGGAGATGGAGATCCCGACTGATGCGACCGTTGACGAGTATGAGACCACGCTTATTTACAAAAATAAAAATACCGGAAAATCGGAATCTTTCAGCATTGAAGACTACCCTCGAGATACCCTGGATTGGGAATTTGAAAGCAGTGAATCCAAATTGTTAAGCAAAGGGTTTGAGCCACCGATTCATGACTTTGCCATCATGGATGAATATGGAATGGAGGTGGTGGATGAAATACTGGATGACAGGGACTACAGTCTGCTGATGATCAGCAATAATCTCCCAAAGGCAGCGGAGTATGCATTGCTTAAAGCCAGAGATTGGTCACAATTGGAGGTACTGGCAAATGATTTCACATTCTATGCTGTCACTGCTTCTCCAACAGAAGAAGTGAAAACCATTGCGGCTGAGTTGGGATTAGGTTATGACTTCTATGCAGCCGACGAAATAATGCTAAAGACCATGGTACGCTCCAATCCAGGTTTTTTGCTTTTGAAAAATGGGATCATCCTCGGGAAATGGGGCTATCGCGATTTTCCAGCAATCGAGGAATTGGATCCGGGATGGACAGAATTAATAGGAAATGCCTCGGCTCCAATGGACGAGGAAGCACAAATGCTTATGGAAGCCGGAATTTTCGAAGAATTCTCTTTTGATGTATTGGAATTTGACCGATTTACACCCGGATTGATTTTTATAAAAAATATGAAGACCAGAGAGCAAAATGCTGTAATCGTTTTTGGAATGGGAATATTGATACTCCTATTATTATCCCGGTTCGTTTCACCTATTAAAGTATAGTCAACTACTTATAAATCAGATATTATTAAATACCTATTAATAAAATGAGAAAGAAAATTGTTGAAGGGAACTGGAAAATGAATACCCTCCTTAAGGATGGGATGGAGTTGGCCAAATCAGTTGAGAAACTGGAGCATGAAAAAACAAGTGATGCACTGGTAATCATAGCACCACCTTTTACCCATCTGTCAAAGGTAAGTGAATTGATAGAAAACGTAAAGTTGAGTGCACAGGACTGTGCATCTGAGGCTTCAGGAGCCTATACAGGAGAAGTTTCGCCTGAAATGCTTGTTTCATTGGGGGTGGAATATGTGATCCTTGGTCATTCTGAGCGGCGGTCCTACTATAACGAAGACAACGAATTGCTGAATAAGAAAGTGAAGCTTGCTCTTTCCAGGGGACTGAAGCCTATCTACTGTTGCGGTGAAGTGCTTGAAGAGCGCGAATCCGAAAATTTTTTCAATGTGGTGAAAACACAATTGGAAGTGGGACTAAAAGATTTATCTGACGATGATATTGGTAACATAATCATCGCTTATGAACCTGTTTGGGCTATTGGAACTGGCGTGGTGGCTACATCAGACCAGGCGCAGGAGATGCACAAATACATTCGGGAACTATTGGTCGAATTATTTGATGAAAAGGTAGCCGAAAACATGTCCATACTCTATGGAGGAGGCTGTAAGCCATCCACCGCTGAAGAGTTGTTTGCCAATCCGGATGTGGATGGTGGACTTATTGGTGGTGCAGCCTTGAAAGCAGAAGATTTCATTGCCATTGTCAATGCCTATTAATCAATTTAACAGCCTTTATGGCAACCCTCGAATTTGAAATTCCTACCAGCTCCTGGAGCCATAACGAACGGGAGATATTGATGGCAATGATGTACCAGATCGGATTTGACGGTTTTAATACTATTGAGGAGTCGAACTGGATCTCCCTCTCTTTTGTTAAATAGTAGGTACATGAAACTCTTGACATGAAAAGATCCGTCATCCTTATAATAGCTCTGATTTTAACTGTATCGGTTCGCGCTCAATCCATTAAAGAGTTTTCAAGGGATACAGGTCTTTATGTGTCGGAACTTGTTGTGTTCACAGGGACATCCCTTGAGTCTACAGAAGTATCAGGCTTTGAGAGTTTCTTGCATCTTTATGATTCTCTCCCATTTGAGAAGAGGATGGAGGTCATCGAGGTGTCCAACCTGATGTTGATCAAGAAATGTCGGCCTCGTCCTCATTTTATCAAGTACCAAAGAATAATGGTGGAGTTCTTTCTTGAGAATAAAACTTCCCATGGGTTTACAGAGTGGCTGGAAGGATACAAACTGTTTCTAAGTACTGATGCTGCACTCCTACGAACCTTAGATCAGTGGCTTTCACTTACCCTTTCGTTACTTGAGGATAATATTTTGTATGCTTCCAGTTCGGTAATATGGAAGGTATCTACACCTTCATTCGAATTTCACACCGATGAAACCATGACAGTTCGGTTCGATGATGTAACCGTTGCTTGTTATTCGGGTAGGGATTATATCCAAATCATGAATGCTTCGGGTTATATTAATCCATTTACCCTTGAGTGGATTGGGAGTATGGGTCGGGTGACGTGGGAGAGGTCGGGGATGCCAGCTAGTGAGATGCATGCAGAGCTGGGTGAGTACAAAATCAACCTTAAAAATCCAGGATACACAGCCGATTCGGTGCAGTTATACTACCCGGCCCTTTTTGATGGAATCGCACTGGGAAGGCTTGAGGATAAGGTGACACTCATAAAGGATCTGGCTTCCATTAAATATCCTAAGTACATTTCATATAAAAATTCATACGAAATTGAAAATTATGTTCCCGGTGTGAATTATAAGGGAGGATTAACTATCGAAGGAGCCAATTTGCTGGGAACGGGAATTGGAGGGGAACCGGCATCATTGGAAATTATGAGTGACGATACACTTCGAGTGAGGGTTGAGGCAGACATGTTTTCGATGAATGCAAGGTTTATTCGTTCACCCAATGCGGCGGTTTCTATCTATCTGGGTGCTGATTCCATTTTTCATCCCGACCTGGTATTTTCATTCGATGTTGCTAGAGATCAATTGAGGCTCAATAAGTCGGAGAAGTATACCTCCCTGGGTCCCTATTCCAACTCCTATCACAACATCGATATGAATTTCGATGAACTTTTCTGGAATCGCAATGAATCTACCATGAAATTGCAGGCCCTTCAAGGGACCTCCATTGGACGGGCAACTTTTGAATCCAACACTTTTTTCAATTTTAACTTCTATATGGATTTGCAAGGGATGGATTACGAACACCCACTGGCTCAGCTATATACCTATTCAAATATGCTTGGGGGCAGGACATTTGCACTCATTAACTATGCAACCTATGTGGGATTCTCACCCTACCAGGTCAGGCATCTGCTAATGTCCCTTTCCAAACTTGGATTTGTCTATTTTGATGACAAAACCGACCTTATTTCTGTCCGCCAGAAGCTGTTTGATTACATCATAGCATCCATGAGACAACGGGATTATGATGTGATCAGGTTTCTTTCAAGAACCCAGGGGGTCTCCAATGCGGAATTGGATCTGCATTCGAGAGATTTAACTATCAGGGGAATTCCTGTCATCTTCTTAAGCGATTCTCAAAATGTAAGACTGGTTCCCGATGAGAACAGTATCGTAATGAAACGCAACAGGAGTTTTTTATTCGACGGGGTGGTAGATGCCGGTTTGTTCCGTTTCACCGGACACAATTTTTTCTTTGATTATGACAACTTTAAAATCAGCCTCCAGGATATCGATTCCCTTCAGCTCTCAGTAGAATCTGGTGAATACAATCAATATGGTGAACCATTGTTAACCCGAATCGATAATGCCATAGAGGATATGACAGGTGAATTGTTAATTGACGATCCGCAAAATAAATCGGGACTTGAGAGTTATCCTCAGTATCCAACATTTTCCAGTTCAGAAGGTTCCTTTATCTATTTTGATAGTAAGAATATTCAAAATGGAGTCTATAGCCGAAATGAATTTTATTTTGAGTTGGAACCTTTTACCATTGACAGCCTTGATAACTTCAGACCAGAGGCTATTTCCCCAGAAGGGACATTCATTTCGGCCGGAATTCTTCCACCCTTGCAAATGCAAATGACCTTGAGGGATGACAATTCGCTGGGATTTTATTTGCAGGCTCCCGAAGAGGGGATTGGAATTTACGGAGGGATGGGTACTTTCTTTAACGATATTGAGATGAGCAGCAGGGGTTTGCATGGGTATGGATCATTCGATTATCTTACTTCAACCACCTGGTCTGATGACTTCCTTTTGCATCCCGATTCAATGATGGCCCGGTCGCGACGCTACCTGATCAGGGAGAAGATGGATGCCACTGCATTTCCTTATGTGGAAAATACAGAATCAAATGTGAAACTGATCCCTTCGCAAGAGGTTATGAAGGTATCAAGGATCGAAGAAGTATTCAAGATATTCAGCGACAGTGTTTTCCATGGGGGGAATCTGGCCCTTAGACCAACAGGACTGTCGGGTGATGGAGTGATGGCCCTCCCCGATGCCCGGCTTGAATCGGATCTCTTCAAATATGGTTCACGAACCATCCTGGCAGACTCTGCAGGTGTTCAGCTCAAAACTAAATCCATGGAAGAATTTCCGTTCCTCACCAATGATGTAACAATACATATTGATCTGGATGCGCAAAAGGGGGAATTTACAGCCAATGGGGATGCCACCCTCATAGAGCTTCCTTATAACTTATATGAAACGAGACTTGACCAAATGACCTGGTTTATGGGCCGGGATGAGGTGGCTCTTTCCCAAAACAAATACATGGCTGAAAATAACGTTGATATAGGGATTGATTCACTTAAAACCAACGGACCCATCTATCTTTCTAAACACCCCAGGCAAGATGACCTGGAATTTGTATCACCAGTCGCAATATACAATTACAGGACACGCTTGTTGCATGCCAGTCGGGTTCCATTTATTGAAGTAGCCGATGCATATGTTTTTCCATTCGCCGGAGAGGTCGAAATAGGGTATCAGGCCACTGTGGGCCTTCTTGAAAACGCAAAAGTTCTGGCTAGTCAGGTGAACAGGCAGCACCAAATCTATGATGCTTCCATTGCGGTGAGTGGGGCAAATGATTACAGTGGAGCAGGATATTATAATTACAGGGATGCCTTTGGTAACAGTTACCCGGTCTATTTTGACCGCATTTGGGTAGATACAACCAACCAGACACAATCCAAAGGGGAAGTGGAAGAGGATGATCCTTTTATGCTTAGTCCGTTCTTTGACTTCCAGGGTGAGGTATCTCTCAATGCAACGAGTCCATACCTCACATTTGACGGGGGAACCAGGATCGTTCACGATTGCAATATTCGAAAAAACTGGCTGCGTTTTACTTCCATGATCGATCCAGCCGATATTCGCATTCCGGTTCCAGAACAGATGCAGAATGTGGCTCTAAACAAGATTTTTGCCGGATCAATGATTACCCGGGATTCAACCCATATTTACTCCACATTCATTTCTGGCAGAAAAGACTATTTCGATACCAACATTACGGCTGCCAGTGGAATCCTCCTGTATGATCCTGACATAGAGAGTTATATCATCTCCACGCCAGAGAAAATAGTCGATTCAACACTTCCTGGAAAATACCTGAGGTTGGAGACTAACAATTGCCGTGTTTATGGAGAGGGTCCCATTGATCTTACCCTGAATTATGGAGTAGTAAAGATCTCCTCGGCTGGGAATGCAGAACATCGGGTAAATGAAGATGAATTTTCAGCCCATCTGGTGTTTGGGCTCGATTTTTATTTCTCGCCAGAGGCCTTGCGGTTGATGGGTGGAGAGATTGATAGCCTTCCCGATCTGGAACCGGTGGACTTAACGCGACCCCACTACCAGTTGGCCATGCGTGATCTGCTGGGAGTGGCTCAGGCCAGAAAAATGGAAAGGGAACTAGCATTGACCGGGGTTTATAAGGAGATTCCTCCAGCCTGGAAGAATACAATCTTTTTCAATGATTTACCCCTTAAATGGAACCAGGAAACCCGTTCCTTCCGATTCAAAGGTAAAGTGGGCATCGGTAACATTGGCGATATCCAGGTGAACAAGAAGGTAGAGGCAATCATTGAACTTGTAGAAAAGGGATCTGGTGATATCTTTGACATTTATCTGAAGGTGGACAGGAATATCTGGTACTATATCGCTTATTCTCCTGGCGGTTTACAAGTGCTATCTTCAAATCGCGAATTCAATGCTATCGTATTTAATCTCAAAGCCGGAGACCGTAGAATAAAAGCTAAGGTGGGTCAGGCGCAATATATATACAGCCTGGCTGCCCAGCGCAGGTTGGAACTGTTTTTGAACCGTTTTATGGAGTTTGAAGAGGATGGTGAAAGCGATGTATTTTAGGAC
>SDBT01014393.1_pt1 | contig 12617 bp, 24 predicted proteins | sample 2277101 | NCBI WGS metagenome assembly SDBT01 (sample SAMN10404973, study PRJNA504765) | marine sediment metagenome | isolation source: marine sediment core GS10_PC15, 103 cmbsf | place: Arctic Ocean: Southern Knipovich Ridge | collected 2010 | reverse complement strand
GATTTGCTGAGGTCCCACCCAGACGGTTGGGGTTACAAGCCTCTGGACGAATCCATGGGGCCTTGTTACTACACCTGCCCTTTGAAGTATTTAGAGCTAACTTCGGTTACCAATGAGGGTTGGAGAAAAGAAGTCCGGTCCTACCATGCCAGAATGAAGGAAAGGAAGCAACATGCCCTTCGCTAGTGAACTAGAGGCTGCCAAGGCCCGTGTTGCCTGCAAGAAGTCTTTACGGTGGCTGCTGTCTGAAACAAAGGGTTCGCCTAAAGAAGCCTACTTCCCTGCTTTCTTCAATTTAGTTTCACAACATCGTGAAGCGATTCAATCTATTTGTGATTATGACTACGGTGACGATGAAACAGAAGGCCCAATTATATTGGCTAATTTGCTCGTCAAAGTTATTTTGGAGATGGTCCCAGATGAACCCGTTTGACCCTTTAGATGGGAAGCCCCTGCTGCCCCCAAAGGCCAATGCCTCATACTCATTTGAGATCGGAGGTTACAACAATTGTATATCGTTTTTGACCCGTATTTCGGAAAAGGATTTCTATACTTACGATAGTGTGGAACACAAATTTTCTACAGGTAAGAAGGCTATCAAGAGATTCAAATTTTATTTACAGGAACGGTTGATGTGTTCTGCTTGTCAGGAAGTTGCTACTAAAACTGTGGTATGGAAGACGGAGAACGGCATTTACCCTGAATTTTATACTAATAATATGTCCCCCCTGACCTTGGATCATATTGTTCCTAAAGCTCAAGGGGGTTCGAATCAGTCCCGTAATTTGCAAGTGATGTGCCAGGAATGTAATGAGGAAAAAGGGTCTAGTTACTCCGGGTACGCTTCCCCCCAACAGGTAAAGCCCCCACAAAGTAGAGTGGTGCAGGCCGTGAATAGGAAGAAGTTGATTGGTGGTATCAACCTGGCATTGAAGCAAGAGTACCCATTATATGAGAAGATGGGAACGCCCCTTACTATGCCAATTCAATATTTAGAGCAATTTGTAGCCCCCCGCCGAGTATCGAAACAGGAGGTTGAAACCTTGGCCGAGTTGTATCGGGGGATTGGGTGGAAGGTGGAAGTATCTACGAACCTGGCAATTGAGTTTGATAATTCTTTATCACTGGCCCAGATCAAAGAACTGGACCCGTTGACCCATCCTGGAGGAGATAGAAATGAGTGATGAATCTACCCGTAAACATCTGGAGAAGTGGGCTAAGGCGGTAACCGATGGTCCTGGGGAAAGGGACCCGGATACTAAATTCGGATGGGAAGTTATTTTAGAAGAAAGTTTTATATGGAATCCCCGGCCTATGAAGCAGGATATCGAAACTGCTGAAAAGGAAGGAAATATTGTTGTCACCCGGCTAGTCCCTGCTGATTTTGGTGGTGCCGAAGTTTTGAAAAATTAGTCCCCGGAAGAGATTAGTTCTAAGAGAGCCGAGATTTTAGGCTGGGAGATACTTGAGTATAAAAGCAGTCACTTCGTTTGTTACATAGATTTTCTTACCCCTGAGTTGTCCCAAGAGGAAGCCAGGAAAGAGTATATTTCTAGATGGTATCCGAAGTCTATTTCTGGGTTTGGAGAGGTAGTAGATAGTCCGGTACCAATGACTATCAAGTATAAGGATTCTGAAAGTAACAAATAATTATAAAAAAAAAGATAACCCTAGAGAAAGGATCAAGCAAATGGGATATACAACTGAGTTTCAAGGTCGGTTCGAAGTTGTGGAAAAGGGTACGGGCGCTCCAGCCACTCTAAGTTTCGAGCAGATTGAGTATCTCAAAGCTTTTTCGGATTCCCGTCGTATGAAACGTAACGAGTTCAAGGCAGTGAAGAGAGAAGACCCCCGCCGTGAGGTTGTGGGGTTGCCAGTTGGTGAGGAAGGGTGCTACTTCGTTGCTGACAATTATAGTACTGGAACGTTTGGAATATCTGATGTGGTAGGTCATAACGAACCACCGAAAGGTCAGCCTGGGTTATGGTGCCAATGGGTCCCAACGGAAGATGGGACTGCCATTGTTTGGGATGAGGGTGAAAAGTTCTATAAGTATGAGGAATGGCTAAATTATATTCTTGTGCACTTTCTGGGCGTTTGGGGTTTAGGTCTTGAGGGCTCTGTCAAATGGCGTGGTGAGGATTCTGACGATACCGGAATCTTGAGGGTTACGGATATAAATATCGTCATTTCTGAGGGTAAAGCTTGAGTACTCCAAATATAACTTTAGTTTGTAAATTGTGTAATATTCTTCTCGATGTGTTGGATAAAGAGAAAAAAGAGGTTCCAACTGTGATTTGCAAAGTGTTCAATATTCTCCATGATATGGAAACCAAGGAAATAGAAATAATGGAATCCTACGCCTATGGCCTTTTGGCTTCCAAAGATGAAAAAGATAGTTCTTTAGGTAGGCTTTTGCAGCTCCAATGTCAGTACGTTATTGGGTTGCGTAAAAGTTCCGGGGATCGAAATAACAAAAGGCCATGGAGATAATTATGCATTTGAATGCCCTAGAATTGAAAGTCTTCGAGGCCCAGATCAGGATCAAAGAACGGAAGTTCCTTCTTGGTATTCTTGAAATTGTGGAGAGGAAGACTTTAGCAGATTCCAGAGATTTGAGCACTGGTACTCCTATGAGGCGTAAGTATTTGTCGGGCGTTTCTTATGGTTATTCCCAAATTATCCGTACCTTAGAAGAACGGAATATTAGGGATGATACCCTTATAGATTTCAAATCTGAAGAGGAGCAAAGGAATGAGAACAAAAAAGGTTGATTTGTTGATTGCCAATATTGAGCACCTTCTGGTGAATAATGCTGGCGGGGTGGACATTTCAGCTCTGTACAGTCTGGATTCACTTTTGGACAGAGAGAGGGAAGCCATTTTACACTGGGCTGAGAATTACAAGGAAAGTTGGAATATTTGGGACCTGGTTCGGGATATGATTGAAGTGGCCGAAAGTATAAAGGAACTCAAAGAGGATTTGGAGTTGGGGCAGTATAAGCCTATAGCTGAATGGCCTGATCCTATTCGGCTAAGGGAAGAGGCTAAGTCGAATATTCCGGCAGATTCAATGCCTCCCCTTGCTGGGATAGTGGCCCAGGTGGAAAAGGGGCCTATAAACCCTGTAATTTACCCTGAATAATAATTATATTTTTTTATAATTTAGTCCTTGTAATAGTTATCTTATCTGATAATATATAGGTGTTGGAAAGAGAAAGTTCAAAAACCTATAGCGAGGAAAAAACGATGATCAACCGAATCCAAGAAAACATGATAGATCAGGTCAGTTCGGTAGTGAAGGCCCACTCAGAAGCCCTGAAAAGCCTATTCAAGGGTAGCTGGAAGTACTTCATTGCCGTGTCCTACTCGGATACCACCCTGTGCTTCAAATGGATTGCCCGTAAGAAAAAGGATGATTTGCTTGCCCGCCAAGCCGGATTTTACCTCACCTACGATGCGGGCCAGGATTTATATAATATCAAAGCCTTCCGGGTAACTGGCAATGGTGATGTTTTCGAAGGGGAAGAGCAAACGGGAGTTTATGTTGATTTTCTTCAAAGTCCAAAGGCTATTTATAGTACGCTAATCTTCTTGAAAGTTGAGAATCCAGGAAATTCTTCAAAGATGTTTTGCGTAAGTTCGTAGCGTTCATTTTATAAAAGGGGCCCGAAATGGAAGTTTCTAAGACGGTAAATGAGATCAAACGCAATATTGAGAATCTGCGTAGACGGCTGAAAGAGCATGAATCTGATAATGCCAAGAAGCTTAGCGCCTTGGAAGCCTATAAAGCTTCGTTCAAAGAGCTGATTCGGGCTGAATGCCGTCAAGGTCAAGATGAGTTGTTTCATGCATTCGCCCATAAGAATGCTGTAGACACAAGCCCAGACCATTATTTCTGGGCTTGTGTCTGCTGTGGATCAACTGGGGGATGAGATTATTCGTTCTAAGGAATATATCAAAATTCAAACGGAAAAGCTAAATCAGTATTGTTAGAATTTTATAATGCCCTTTTGGGCATTATATACCATTTGTCAAGGAATTGGAGGGAAATATGGAAAAGCCCACTTACCGAGAGTTTACTGTCAGAATTCTGGAATGGGCCAGAAGTGACAGGCAGGCACTGCTGGAAGCTTACGAAAGTTGTTTCCAAGAGGGCCCAGAGGATGAGCATAAGGACATAAAAACGGAAGTAAGCGCCGAAATTCGTGAAATTGACCGGAGATTGCGAAAGCTTAGCGATATCTAAAATAAAATTATCTTTTTTTATAATTATTCCTTGTAATAGCCGATAATTATATTATTATATAAGTGTTGGAAAGAGAACAATACAAGAAAGGGATCAGAAATGAAAAGAGAACAATACAAAAAGGCACAGAGATTTAGTTACGATCTTCTGGATACCTTAGCCTGCATGAGAAAGCTGAAGGCAGAAGCCCAGGAGAGGGGGAAGACAGAGATTGCTGCAAATCTCTTGAGGGCTGTTGAGGAGCTTCATAGGGCTTATGCCGATGATCTGGGTGATTTGCATAGAATGGGGGATCAGTTATCCAAAGATCAGGTATCTGAGGTCCATTCGGAATTGCTAGAAGAGGAATGGCAGGCCAAAGCCAGCTAGGAGACGATTTGGAAGCTTTTTACAGGAGATTGGATCAATGGATAGAGAACAATACAAAAAGGCTAGGAAACTGAGCTATTTGCTTGAAGGTGCCAGTTCAGAGGTGCTAAAGCTCCAAGGGTTAGCCTCGGAATTGGGAAAGGATGAGCTTTCAAAATTGTTGTGGGATGCGCATAGAAAGCTTGAAAATGCGTATATTGATGATTTGAGGGATGTTCACAAGGTTGAAGATACCTTCTCTCATGATGTCGTTTGTGGCGTTTTTGATGAATTATTGGACGAAAAGTATAAATAGGAGATGAGTATGTCGTTAGAAGCCAAGGAAAAGGAATTCAAGAAGGCCAAGGAACAGGCTGTCAAAGCTTATGAGGTTGTACTGGCTGTCCAAACGGCTGTAGCGGAGTTTGGCAATGCAGCGCTGAAACAGGTATGCCTCCCCGTGGCACTGGAGTTCGAGGAGTCCCAGCGGGAGATCAAGGAACAATTGAAGGACTTCCTTGAATTTGCAAGGGCCCAGCAGACCGACTACGAGGAAGAGGTTGAGGTCGCCCGGTTGCGAGTCCGGGAAACTGAGGAAGCTTTGCATAAATTGGGGGAATTATGAAGATATCAATCAATGCACTAGTTGAAGGGGTCGAAAAGAAGTTTGAATACTCCTTCTCCACCCTTGTGCCCCTGCCAAAGGAGGATATTGAAACCCTCAAGGAGTTTGGGAGGACTATAACCTTCCTGGAAGCCAACAGGGAGAGGAATATCCAGGAGCTTGAAGTAGTTGCCTACATTATGCTGTCCACAACCCCTATTGAGTTTGAGGGGTCGATAGACGAAAAGATTGCCAGGTGCAGGAAGGTGCATGAGCACTATGCTGCCCGTAGTTCAAAAGAGATGTTTGAGAAGGCTTTGAAGCCCACTGAAAGTAAGTGGCAAATTGAAAGATTAGAAAGGTTCGGGAATGAGTGAGTCACCAGATGAGAAAAAGAAGAAGGTTACCTATCAGTTATTGCTGATCATTGGGGGAATATTCACCTCAATAATGTGCGCCATGTGCCTATGTGCTGGGATTCTTCTCACCCAGCATGAGGATGAGAAGATAGCCAACGAGCCCTGGGGCCCTGAGCCGACCACCTGGAGAGATAATAAGGGTAACATTGTGCAAGTGTATGCCGTAGCTATCTACCTCAAGCAGACTTTGGAAGAACCTGATTCTTTGGAGATATTGGGGAATACTTCCCTCAATACTGATGAGGAAAGGGGCCTTTGGTGGGTCAGGTGTAGATATCTGTACCGGAGCAAGGGGGAAGAGGTTATCGAAAACAAGGTATTCTACATCCAGGGTGGTAAGGGGTTCGGTAGTATAGTTTCAGTGGAGTAGGGGTTATCAAATGAATAGGCTGTCCCAAGAAAAGCAAGAAATTGTACTGAGTGCATTGTCCGAGGGGAATAGCATCAGGGCTGTAGAACGCATGACGGGGCATCATCGAGATACAGTTATGCGCCTCAAGCACCGGACAGATGATGCTGAGAACGCCCGGATAGAAAACAAACTGCGTTTCGACCTTGTAAAATATACTGCCTCTATCAAGAGAAAAAAACGAGAAGGGCTAATATTTCTTCAAAAGCATCTTCTCGCTATTCAGGAAGATATTGCATCCGATATGCGAATACTTACATACCTAAAAAAGCTCCTAAGGAAGTAAATGATGGAAAGAATGGAACAGTTCGCAGTGCACTTGAAGTTTAGGAATGGAAATACCCAATCCTGCTATTTTCATATGGATAGGAAGGGTCCTTGCATTGGTGCTTTGAAAGTTCTTGTAGCCATTGTGCCCAATATTGGGGAGTCCCTTCAGGAGATTGTGATTATTGATCGTTTCGATCCCCATATTATGAGGACGGTTACGGTTGAGCAATTTATCGAAATAGGTGAAGCGGTTTTGGTAGGGTATGTCCCATTTTATAAATCCAGTGATATCAAGGAGTAAGTTATGCAGTTAGTGATTGTTTCACAGTTCAAGAAGGGGGGTACCAAAAGGGCTGAATTCGGTATTGCCAACAAGATTGGAAGACAGGCTGCTGAGGAATGGATTGAAGTATTGGAAGATAAGAAGTCCCAAATTGAAGAGGTTCGAATAGGAGTGATAATATTTTCTGTCCTCACCCCGCATAAAGGAACATTCAAGGAAATGATGGCTAAATGCCGTTTTTACATAGCCCAGTGTGAGGAGTAACATGAAGGTAAAGGTGGTCCTATATACAGAATTTGAAGGTGAGGGTACCCGCAGGGATTCATTTGATGTGTGGGACCCCAATGCCCTACCAGAGTATGAAAAGTTTCTCCAGTTTCTAGAATCAAGGAAAGATGAGATTGAAAGGCTTTCAGTGTGCCCCAAATTTTTCCAGGGATTACACTGTCCTGTGATATGTAATTTTGAGGAAGTGATGACCAAATGTCGTGAGCTTTTGACAGAAATTCGCCCTGCTTATTACTACTATTCTAAACACTGTGATACCAAGGAGTTATAATAAACAGGTAGCTTATGCTATCACCAAATACTTTAGGAAAGATGTAGACTGCACCCTGTGGGCCCGTATAGTATTGCTGGAGGGTGCGAGACGATGTCAGAAAGTTTGCCTGAGTCCGATGATGGGCACGAAGCGGAGCTTGCCTACCGTCTTCCAGTTGAAGATATTGCCCATGGCATCCGGGTTGGCAAGGATCATTACACCTGGGATAAAGAAGGCGAACTCAAGAAGAGCCAAGCCACTGGTGCTGAAGTAGATATCCGGGTCACTGAACTGTACGAGATGTTACGCCAAGGGTTTGGCCGTCCTGAGATGATTCGTTACGCTGCTGGCGCTTGGGGTGTTTCCTCAAAATCCGTTGATTATTATTTGGCTAAAGCCCGGGGGTTGATCAAGAAGGAAAACGCAGAAAGGCGGGCTGAGGTACGGGATGAAATCGTTTCCCAGATGTCCAGGTTATACAGGCGTTGCTATGATGGGCGTGAATTCAAGACCTGTTTGTCGATACTGAATTCGAAAGCCAAGTTGCTGGGTGTTGCTGATGAGGCGCCTCTACCTGAGACCCAAACCCCCAATACTATAACTCAGGTCAATATCCAGAACACCATAGTTGCCGCCCTTGATGGTGCAGGCCGGGATAAGATGCGTGAAGCTGCCGATAAACTATTTGGAATGCTGAAGGCCCTCGATGAAGAGGGGGCCGATGCAGATTACACAATCTCCCCTGATTCCTGAATCCCTTCAACTTACCAGTGTGATGGATAGGTACTTGATGCAATTGACTTTGTGTGTGAAGCATAAGGATCGCCGGGGATTGGATCGGTTGATAGCTGACAATAGTGTGTTCACCACGATTGAATGGTCCCTACTGCTGGATATATTGCGAGAGTGGAGAAATTCCGATGGGCAGCAATCCAGTGTGTTGGACGATATCTGGCAAATTGATTTCAAGGAAAAGCCCGTTGACATTGAGAACTTCTTACACGATGAGTTTTATTACGGTCGGCATGTCGATGGGATATTCCCCGTTTGGGTAGATGAATTGAAGTACGTCTGCGACCCTAAGAACGGTATCCGGGAATGGTTGTTCACCGGGTCACTGGGGTGTGGTAAGAGTACTACAGCAACGCTGGCAAATATTTATATGGGTCCATACCGCTTGTCCCATTTGCGCAACCCTTCGGAGTATTATGGCCTACAAGGGGATTCCCCTCTGGTGTTCGGTATCTACAGCCTGTTCAAATACGCTTCTAAAGACCTGAATTTTATGAAGATGCGGAACATGCTTGACCAGATTCCCTACTTTAGGGAGAAGGCTACTAGGAACATGCGCAAGAGTGAGGAGATTGAATGGCCGGAATCCAATTTGAAAGTGGTATGTGGATCAGATGCTTTGCATACTATTGGGCAGGATGTATTTAGCGTGTTGATGGACGAAGCCAACTTTATGAAAGAGAATGTTGGGCGGAGCAAGACCAAGTCCAAATTGGAGGAGGAAGCGGGGCAGGCCCAGAAACTATATGATGAAACAAGAGCAAGGTTAGATACCCGCTTTGCCCGTTTGGGCGTCCCCCCTGGGTTGATGATGATTCTGTCTTCGAGGAAGAGTCAGGATAGTTGGCTTGAGAAGCACATCAGGGAGCATAGGACCGCCAAGGGGGTCCACGTTTCAGAATACGCTATTTGGGAGGCAAAGCCCCCGGTGGATAGGAACGGGCGGGTTACCTATACTGGCAAGAAGTTTATATTTAGATTACCCACTAGGAATGACCCTGGCAAGGTTTTGGACGAGGACGATATATTGCACATGGGGGATAAGTGGATCAAGGTCCCTGTAGAACATGCAGAAGTATTCAGACGAATGCCCCTGGCAGCTACTAGGAATTACGCTGGGTTGGCTACTGAAGGCTTCAATCAGTTCTTTGAAACGATGACCTATGTGGAGGATTGCACAAGCGCCAAACGAAAGAATCCCTTTCCTGCTGAGTCTTTAGAGATTGGATTGCACAGCCCTAAAAAGTTATCTGATTATTATAATAGAAAGATGGTATGCCTTATAAGGGATAGTGTCTACCTTCCAAAACACTATCCAACCCTTGCCCGTGCCATCCATGTTGATGGTTCGATAAGTGGTGATGCTACTGGCATTGCCATGGTGTGTGCCTGTGGTGTCACCATAGCCCAAGAGTTCGATGCCACCACTGGGGAGATCACGCAGGTACTACGTAACAAGGTTATGGTTGATTTTGTATTACAGATCACGGCGCCGAGGCAAGGTGCCCAGCGGGGGAAGATCAGTATGCTCAAGATAGTGGAATTCATCCACTGGTTGAGGTCCTTCCTGAATTACCCGATTCAGAAGGTCACGTATGATGGATTCCAATCGGAGTACCAAATCCAGTTACTGGAGTCTGCGGGGTTTGAGGCCAAGAACTTATCTGTCGATAAAACGACCCAGCCCTACGAAACCCTGAAAGCCATGTACCAGGACGGGAGTATCAATCAGTACCACCATCAGTTGCTCTACGATGAATTGTCCACATTGGAAGAGGTGGATATGAGGGGTACCCGCTGGAAGATTGATCACCCTCCTAACGGTACGAAGGATGTTGCCGACAGCTTGGCAGGTGCTTGTTACAATGCTATGAACTTTGAAGTAGCTGGAAGCGCTGAGGTGAGGGCCAAGATATTGAATCAGAAGCCGAGGTCACAAGCTGTGGAGAATGTGGTAGAATTTGGGCGCGGTCAAGTTGATGACTATTCCGGCAGGCTTACCCATATTCAGCAGGGGCAAGGCTTCGTAGATATAAACGATCCCGAGTACTGGAGTGATGACAATGTCGAACACCCATAATCCTACAGAGGGCTTGGACGCTCCATTCATTGATGAGGATATTGGCCGTACCGAGCCTGAGAAATTGGCGGAAGAATTGAGAGTAGCCTCCCCGCCGAGAAAGATTACGAGAATAGATGCCACCAACTATGGTGCGTTACAAGGGCTGTTGAGTATGACGGGTATGGATGCAGTCCACCACCCCGAAAGAATTGGTAGTCCAGCAGGCTTTGCTGATGAGATGTTCGATCAGGTATGGGCCCAGACCTACCAGTTCTTTCGTAAGTACACGCATCTAAAACCCGACCGCTTGACTATTTATGACGATATGGATGAGATGAATCAGTACGCCATTACGGGGAGTATGATGGAGCTGTATGCCGAAGACGCTTCACAAGTGGATTCGAGGAGGGGTGTGCCAATATGGGTGGAGACCCGTAATCCCAAGATTGCCGAAGAGTGGAAAACCTTTTATGACAACACTGGGATTGGAGATACCTTCACTGCCGACCTCCAAGAGATGGGCAAGATGGGTGATGACTTTTTACTAACCTTGTACAACCGTGAGAAGGGTGTATTTGGGTTGAAGTATTTGGACCCCCGGATCGTTTGGAAGTATGTCGATAAGTATGGAGTGCATAGGGGTTGGTCCTTGGGGGACAAGATGGAAGAAGACCCCGTATTGAAGCCATGGGATGTAGCCCACTTGAGGTTGGTCGGGGATAGAAGAATTGAGGACGAGATTTATGGTACCCCTATTTTGATGCGGATCAGATTGGTGTACAAGGTTTTGAAATTGATGGAAGAACAGATGGTGATCTACCGGATGAATATGCATCCCGATAGATTGGTATTCCCCGTGCCTGTTGGTAAGGGTGGCAACCCAATGGCAGTACGGATGCTGTTGAACAACTGGCGTAAGATGATTGAGAAGAATACCCGTTGGGACCCCAAGGGCGGTCAGTTTGGATTTGAGTATGCTCCTCAAGGTGTTGACCAGATTATTTATTACCCACAGTATGAGGGATCAGACGCCATGCCTCAAAAGTTGCAGGGTACTACTAACGCCATGGATATATTTGATATTGAATACATGAGAGATATGCTGTTCAGTGGTGGTCGTGTCCCCAAAGCCTACTTGGGTTTTGAAAAGGATATCAATGCCAAGGCTACGTTGAGTAACCAGGACCAGCGCTTTGCCCGGGGTGTGAAGAGAGTGCAGAGAAATGGATTGATCGGTTATACATTTGCCTTTGCCGTGCATTTACAACTGCGGGGACTGGACCCCCAGAAGGCAGAGAATGCATTCCTGTTACGGGGTACCCCAATCAGTGCATTGGAAGAGGAGCAAAGGGCAGATCAGTATGAGAATCGTTTCAGGGCTGCTAATAGTTTCTTGGAGATCATGGATCGGTTTCCCGAACAGATCAACCAGAAAACATTTTTGACATACGTGCTTACTGACATAGCCCAGATAGAATCCGATTTGGTCAAGAAGTTGATGAGTCAGGTAGATGACGCTGCTGTGGATCAAGACTTACAAGGTGAGCCAGAAGCCCCCCCACATGAGCAAGAGGTGTACATGGCTGCTTGGAATAAATTGGATCACCAAGATCAAAAGGCTTTGACCGAAGCGGTTCGCAAGTGTGATACGTTAGATGACTTCAAAGTATTGGTATGGGGTATGCGGGATAAGCTTGATGTGAGGGAAGAGTACCATACCACTAGAAGGGTTGTCAAGCAGGTAATGGCCTGGGAGCATAAGAGAAAGGATGGCACGGTAATAGAAAGTTTCAAAGATATTGGGGATTCGAAAGAAGAGGTTGAGCAGCATTTGGAATCCCATGAGATACCAGAAGCCCAGTCCCGTGAGCATAAGGATGAAATTTACCATGCGTTGAAACAGATTGAAGAACGGGAGAATAGAAGTCAAAGGATTGTTAGGAATTATGCTAACTAAAATATATTGTTTTATCAATGATGATTACGATGATCCAATGGGTATGGTAATGAGTGAAGAGGGCTACTTGTTTATGGTCATGGATTCGGTAGGGGATCGGGAAGCTCACAAAAAGTGCATATTGGAAAGTTGGGAAGAAACTACCCGGATTCTAGGAACTGAAGATTGGGAATTGGAATGGGTTGAGGATATTGAGAAGCACCCGGTTGCCAAGGCTATGCGGGATAGGGTTGAATCTGGGAAGCAGAATCTTTTCTACATATCCCCTGTATCTGCAAAATAATTATAAAAAAAGATAATTTAGTCCTTGTCTTTGTTATGGGGGTGGATAATATAGGTGTGGAGGATGTGGGTATGGACGAAGCACAAGCGATTGATAAGTATGCTAAGGGGATTCAGTGCCCCAAGTGTGGCAAAGCCCCTGAAGATACAGGTATGGCACTTCATACTTGTCCTGGAATCTATGTTTATAAATGTTTCGAATGTGAAATTACTGTTCATATTCGCAAGGAATCCTTCGCTAAGGATAGCAAGATTGTCCATGAGTGGCGTCACCCTGTCTATATAGGAGATAAGCAAGTGAGTGAAGAGATAGACAAGTACGCGAGAGGGTTGAATGGTACGAAGTGGTGTAAAACCACTTAAGACAAAGTGACGAGCCAGTATCAGGCTGCTAACAGTCAC
>SDBT01014392.1_pt1 | contig 12618 bp, 28 predicted proteins | sample 2277101 | NCBI WGS metagenome assembly SDBT01 (sample SAMN10404973, study PRJNA504765) | marine sediment metagenome | isolation source: marine sediment core GS10_PC15, 103 cmbsf | place: Arctic Ocean: Southern Knipovich Ridge | collected 2010 | reverse complement strand
GCGCACGCGCACGTAGTCACTGTCGATACCGTAATCTTCTATCCACCGATCAAACAGCCTATTGTCTGCCTTCTTGGCCGTGCGGGAGTCCACGGAAAAGGTCTTCCAGCGATGCTTCTCGTCATGGAAACAATCATAGAATCTACCCGACGAGCGGGTCATATTGCCGAAAACGAGCCACATTCCCCCACCAGTGGTCATCGCGCCCGAAATAGATTCCCAGATTTTGGGCGGTATGCCGCTCGCCTCATCAAATATGACCCCTACATGTTTTTCATGTAGCCCGGCGATAGCCTCTGGGTTGTGTTCCGACCACGGGATAGCCATCGCATACTGGGTACCCCTCCTGCCAACAAATCGATAAGACGTTCCGGTCCACTCGAAGTGATGTCCGTTGATTGCCAGCTTATGCCATTTCGCCAGTTCGCGCCACGTCTTATCCAGAAGCTGCATCTGAGTATTGGCAGTGACATTCAGATGGGCGTCAGTGCGGGTGGTCTCGAACCAGTGGATAATCCACGCCACAAGAGCCGTTTTCCCAGGCCCGTGACCTGACGCAGTGGCCATCTGAATGACCACTTGCTCCCCCCTATCGTACGCCCTGACCTGACTTCCAAGTTCCTCAAGGTACTCAGCCTGCCAAGTATCGGGCCCTTCTTCGTTCTCAAGAATGGTTCCCGGCTTCTGCCACGGATAAACCGCCATCACGAAGCCAAGAGGGTCGCTATAGAACTCGCCTAGATAGTTAAGCAGCTTTATGTCTTCTGGAGTTGCCTTGAAGGGCATTAAGTGATCTCTCTCTCCATCAATTCATCGTAACCCTCTTCTCCCGGTCGCACACCCATTCTCAAGCCACCCCTCATGGCACCGAATAGCATATTAATTCCGCTGTCGGCTTTTTTGAGGAGACCAAGGAGCTCGACTATATTTCTCTCCAGCCTCTCGATCTTCCTATCCTTGTACTCTTCGGTCTCGTGAGCTCTTTCTCTCTCGGTCGCTACGAACATTTGATATCCGATGCGCAACGCTTCCCGATACTTCTCAATAGATACCTTAGCCATTTATCCCCCTCCATCTGATTCACCATTACCGTCACGAGAACGCGCCTATACCCGTCCGGCAGTTCTATCTCGTAAGGCGGGACGCCCTTCATGCCGAATGCACGCAGGCAGAGTGCCTCATTTAGCATTTGCTGTTCAATGGTCATTTGTCCCCCTACTCAAGATTTTCAAGTACATTCACGATTCTTTCTGTGGACAAACGGATGTCCCAGCAGGCACGCACAACATGAAAAAGAAACAGACAAATGGCCGCACCTACGCCGCACATCAAGATAATCGCCAAGTGCAAGATTGGCTCAATTTCATCCATTATTTATACCCCCGCAGGTAGTCGTACGAGTAAAGGAAGCCAATGAGAAGGACAAGGCCCACGAACACACACGTAACCATTGCGCTAGAGAAAAAAATAAACTGTGCCACCGTTTTATCTCCCTTGTTAGTTCTGCACGAACCTGTCCACGCCAGTTGAGTGTCCGACCCAGACTCTGCCACCACTATCAGCTTGGACGCTGAACAGATTGAAATGAGACAGGCTGTCATTGGTATTGCCCGGATACAGCCTAGTCCACCAGCTAAATGGGAATGCTGCTGTCACCATGTAGCCCGTCAGGCCGCTATCGGTAGCTACCCAGAGCGTAGTATCTGAAGCGCTGTAGATGATGTCCCGTACATTGGGGCTCGACAGGCTGTCGGTATGGTCAGTCCAAGTGGTATCGCCGTCGAACTGGATGAGTCCGCCACTTGAGCCGAACCAGATGCTTGAGTCCTTACCTGATACCGCTACGGCGAACACTTCATTGTCTATGAGGCCGCTATTGATCGTAGTGTAGTCAATCCAGTAGCCCTCCCAGAAACGGCTGACACCGAAGTTGGTAGTTATCCAGAGGGCGCCAACGCTGTCGATAGCAAAGTCGTGGATGACCTTGCCAATAAGCCCGCTGTCGGCGTCGTAGGTGACGCTCAGCGAGCCATCCCATAGCCAGACAAGGCTATCTGACGCCCCCCATACTTGGTTGGCGCCAGCGCTGTCTGCGAGCAGTACTGCCACAAGGCTGTCAGGTAGGGCGGATACTGTGATGAGACTATCGTTGGATGTATTGAGGTCTTCGTGCAGCGTAAGGCCGACAGGACTCCCGACGTAGATGTTGCTGTCGGGAGTCGCGGCCAGAGAGAAGATGTTATTGCGGCTATCTTGGGCGAAGCTGGAATCGTCGTAGATATAGCGGACTAGGCTGTCGTCACCGACCTGAGACCATAGGCCCATAGCCGATCCCCACCATATCTTACCAGTGGCATCTGGCGTAATGGCGCGGACCGGGTTGGCTATGGTAAAGGTATCCGGTAGCGTGGAGAATTGCGTCCAGGTACTTATCGTAATCTGGGCGCTGGCACTTAATGGCAACAGCAACAGCAACAGCAGTAATAGGACTGCCAATCGGTTCAATTCATAAGCTCCACTTCCCCCGGATGAAGTTAGATCATGTTATTTGGATGTCAGTTTCCTGCGAATCTCCTTAGCCTCCTCTACGGCATCCAGTAGGGACGCATCATCTTTGCCGTAAATCAATTCCATCGCCTGTTCGAAATGCTGGAGCACTGATTGCGGAGGTAGCGTTACGCCGCCGTGCCGATACAGTATCCCCAAAAACTCCCGCTTGTCATCAAGGCTTGCGCTCATTGCAACCTCCAGTTGAGTATACTTAAGTGACTACCTCTCTACCCGACATGCGATTTGTTCGGCCTGTTTCAGCAGTTCGTCCTCGCTGCCGTTATTGTGGATAGTATGGTTAAAATGTTCGTATTTGTCAAGTTCCTTCTCAGACGGGTCGTCTATCGGTGGGCAGCCACGCTTGGTAAGTATCTCGTCCGAGCACTCGACCCTGATGAGCATGAAGCCCTTCTTAGCCATCAGGATCGCCTCATTTTCGAATCGCAGGTCCGTTACTATCTGCTTCTTATCGAAGTTCAGCTTCTTGATCCAGTAGTCTTGATCCTGACCGCGCCTCCACTGACCGTACTCGATAAGCGACGGACGGACGGTTGGGTCTTCGACCTTCAGCCGATCAACCTCTTCTATGACGTCATCCGTGTCGTTGGTCGCGTAGACGACTGGGAACGTGGCCGCAAACCACTCACGTTTGAGGTCATCAGCCAAGGCAGATGTAGGCCAGCCAAGCAACTCGGACAGCTTCTCCCCTATACAATTTTTACCTGACCGGGCTTTGCCGCTGATAGCAATTCCCCTTGGCTCCATGTGGTGCTGGCCGTGGACGCCGCACTCGTAGTGCATAGTGACCATTTCTGTATCGCCACCGAAGTCTGGCTCACCAACGACCGTAAGCTCCTGTCCGCACCAGCACTTGGCTGTATCGGAGGTGATCTCTGGCCCTCCTTCAACGAGCGGCCTGTTGAATTCTTCGGGCAGGTAGTCTCTCCGTTCGCCATCACGGCATAGCCATCCATCCTGTGTGTCACCCTCAACCGGACAGACATTTATCGCCGCCCACCCGAAGAACGCCTCCAGGGTATCGAATACCATTACATCTTCCATGAAATCGAATACATTGATCCGATCTCCCACTATCCCAATCAACTTACCCTTACCCGTAGCTATGCCACGCTCAACTATCGCTCCACCACGGAGATTGGGAGAGCCCTTCTGCTGGAATAGGATCAAGCAGTCTGTCGCATCAATGTCTTCAAGGTCTTGCTCTGCGTAGCCGCGAAGGGTTGCGTCATCGACTTCGTCAATCTGGATACTCGGATTCTCCGTCTCGTCCAGCCAACGGGACGTTACGATGTGGCCAGACGCTTCCAGCTTGTCGCGTACGAGGCGGATGTAAGGCTTGTCGCAATATTTCGCTGCTAGGTATATTTTCATCTATTCCCCCTCGGAATCGGCTTCAGGATAGCCGTCTTTGTTCCTGTCTAATACGTGCTGAGCGACGCCCTTCAGGATGGTCTCAAAGTTCCACCCCATCTCTTGGCATAGCTCCATTAGATAGACGCCAGTATCACCGATAGCGTCCTGAAGTTGGGTGTGAAAATAATTTTCGTCATCGTATCCGCGTACTCCCTGTTCATGCTTGAGGATGGCATGGTCCAGCTCACCGGCCTCCTCACAGACCCCAAGCGCCATCAGCAGATGTGTCATGTCGCGTAATTCGCTTCTGGCTCTCCGGTTCATGCTTCCCCCTCGCTAAGTTCTTCCCGTCTCCTGCGTTCCCTTCTGAACGCCTGAGAGAGGGCGTTGCCGGTTGGCGCGCTATACCATCCTCTTCCGCGCACGATAGCCGCAACGTCGTCATACGAGACATGGTCTTCGGCGCGGCTGCTGCCATTACTGGTCGCCGCTACAACGAAATTGTACAATTCATCCGGCCATCCAGCGGCCTCGCGCCTTTGCTGGCGTAGCTCTTCGAGTTCGGCGTAGGCTTCCTTGAGCGCCTTCTGTGATATTTGCATCACTTGGTTGCCTCCGTCGCTATGATCTCTGACTCGCGGGACATCCCGACTACAAATGCCCTTGTATATAAGTCAACGTCACCCTGCCGAATCAAGATACCTCCAACTTGCGGCTCCGACTGCCGACCTCCGGCGATTTTTCGCGTGAACGGGGTAGGACCCTGCCAGCCCGGAGTCGTAAGTCCAATAGTATAGCCATGTCTACTCGGTGCGCGCACCTCAATGTATCTGTGGCGGTGGCTATTGCCAACTACGGCGACGCATCCATTGCGGCGAGTTAACAATGTAGCATTATCCACGGACACACACCAAGACCTGCGACCGTAATCCTCAAGCGCTATATTGTTGCGCGTACCGCGCTGATTGATCTGGGTGACATTCTTATTGGGAATGTAATTCAAAACGGCAGCGGTTCTTTGCACCCCCCTGGAGTTGACATAGGTATCCTTGAAGCTGAGGCTAGACTTTGCTCCGTGCTTTGCCAAAAGCTCTTGCAGTTGATCCATTAGGGGTAAATTGACATTATGGAATCGCCGCATCGGCTGTGACGCTGATCCATCTCCATAATCCAGTCCTTCCATGAGTGCCCAAAATTGCTCTTTGGTCATTTCCATCATAAACGCCTTTAGTGACTTGTCGTCATTGAGGCATGATATATACTTCATGGCATGTTCTTTTGGTATATACCAAGTTAAACATCGCTTGCGCGTATAAATAATTAAATTGTGGCGATGATCGTAATGTTCGTCACCAGCCTCAGCGTTTAGGCAGCTTGTGAAGTGCTGAATTCCGGCGGCCCGAAGTCTCTTTTCGACCTCGTCGGCCTTTAATCCGATTTGATGCACCCTCACAGCGTACGGTTCGTTTGTTCGCGAATTTCTGACAAGCGAACCATCAGAGATAATAAAACCGAGAAGCCACATTTCGCCTTCTGTCATGCCAATGTCGCGTCCGCGATACCACCCAGCATGCGGGATAACAGCCGGATGGTCAATAAATCTTCCCGCTTTGATTGGTCGCCATCCGCCAGAACTCCATTTTGCCACCATATTATGATCTGGCGTGACCAATATATCTACGCCCTTGCCAATAAAATGCACCATCTTCTCTTCTTGGTCGTTAATCACCTTCTCGCGCACTGATTGCCATTGCATTTCTTCGGTGAAAGCGTTGAACGTCATCACCTCATCGTCATCAGCCACATCGTCAATACCTTTCCAGCCGCGTCTTGTTAACAACTCGGTGTCATCTGAAAGACATCGCACTATTACATCGGCGGCATTATTGCCCCACCTTCCCGCCTCAACATACATCTCTCCGATCTCAGCCATCACCGCGCTTGATTCGTAATGCGTGCGACCGGTGGCGCCTATCGTGTGAGCCAGATGTACCAAGCATCCCTTTGGGCCACCCAATCTAAGCCACATTGTATAGCTTGAGTACTGCTTCATGGCATTCTGGGTCGCCCCTAACGACTCGGCTAGCTCCTCTTCGTTCTCCGCGCTCGGACCAACATGGGCCTCTGTTCCACGTATCCAGTAGAGGGCCTTGCACTTGGGGTCCCTTATGCGGGGCGCCAAGATAGCCCTTACTATCTTATTCTGATCGGCGGAGTTCTGACTGATCTGTGTAGTTGATCCATGATGTCGTCCATCAACAGCATCGCCATTAATGATCAATACATAGTCCTCGCCCCGCGTAGCTTCTGGCACCCATTCGCCCCAGAACTTCTTCCATACGCCCCACATCTCGCGCTGGAGCCTGGATGGCTTGTGGCACTTTTCGCCATCCAGAACGACATCCTTCCAGTCGTCACAGGGAAAGAGCCCCATGCGGCAACCGGAATGTAGGTCGCTGACGACAACGGCGTTATTGATATATGACTTCTCCTTGCTCTTCTTTCTTGCGCCCATATAGCCTCCTACAAAAAAGAAATAAACACCAGAATAAAGACAAGGGCACCAACACAAACAGACGCCACAACGTCCTCCCAGTAAATCTTAGTAGCCATCTTCTCCTCCTTAAATTAGTAGACCGGGCGGGCCAACCACCTTACTTCTTTTGACTGCGTAGGCAGCCGGTCGGCCTTTGGCGTCGGGGGAGTGCGCCTCTTGTATCTCTTGCGAGCCCCGGCCTTAGTTGTGGTTATCGTTGAACGAAAAAGCGACAACGTAGGATATAGCTTATGTGATCAGATTCAAAACCTTGCCACACTTCTATTTCGGGTGTCCGTCTCCAATAAAGAACAGCATCCTTTGTCCTTGGCACAAGGGCCAAATTGCATAGATAGTCGTGGCGCAGAGAGCGCAGGCCGTCAAACTCCTCGGCTACCCTGTACGATGACGTGCTATTGCTCGCCAGTCGCGTTGCTGTCCACGGGCCGGTGCCTGGAGAGTGCGAATGCTCGGTTATCAATCCAGGCGGGAACGTCAACTCAACTGCGCGTCCCGCGATCTCCTCCGTGGCCGCCTTTAACTCGCGCTCAATGTCCTCGATGGTCCGTGTCTGATTACACCCCAATATTCTATTGTACTCGCTCCGGTAGCACGAACTACATAACTGGCCCCTAACTCTCGGAGCGCTGTTACACATGGTGCATATGTCGGGATGTGGCGTTGAGTATAGTGTCACCCCATCATCGACACTTGCCCTCGCCAGCTTGATGCCACAGAATGCTGCCAATGGAGCAGCGATGGCGCTGGTGATAAATGACTTGCGTTTCATTACTCCTCCTAAGTTGAACCCGAAGCGGACCGGAATTGAACCGGAATTGCTAGGACTGCATAACCGTAAATCGCGCTTTCCTCCCATAATGTCGTCACATACAGGGCGCCGCCGCTTCGGAATATTTCTATAACAGGACAATTATGTCCCTTTATCGATTTTATCGAAGGCGCGGTTAAAGACATCGGCGCCGATCTTTTCCATTGCCTCTTGCTGCTTCCTCCCGTGTGCCTCCCTCGCTTCCCTGCCCTCCTTGCATTCGTCGCTACGCTTCCCGAACTGCACCAAGAAGCGGCCATTATAAGGTACGTATATCAGTTGATTCTGCTCAGACGACCCCTTCATATCTCCTCCGTGAGTCCCCATTCAGAGTCCTCTTCGAGTTCGTTCTCGTAGCCGCATTGCGGACAGGTCGCAGTAGTCGGGATTATCTCGCCCTTATTCAAGATAAAGGACGGCTCCCAGTCGTGATTACAGATTGCGCAAGTCATAGCCACCAATGCTTCCTCGTAGATATTACGTTGGCCAGCACACGCACCCACTTCTGGTTCATCAGCATATCGCGTATGGATGCCCCGCCCAGAATGCGCTTATGCCGCTTGATATAGTGACGGACTGACTTATACTGGCGCCATGTCAATCCAGGTATCGGCGACTTGCGTACGTAGGTCATGCGCTGGCTATAGCTGCCTATTCTGACGTATGGCATCTCTTCTCCCATTCTCGGACAGCCTTTCTCAGATACGGCAGGAAGTCCTCACGAATGTAAGTCATGCCGCTTTTGTCGAGATTCTCAATCAACTCAATACCGTCCCCAGAAAGTACTGCATCACAATATACTTCAATTCCGCTGTCTGTCAATCCCCTGCGGCTATTTATCAGTTTCATTGTCAGCCTCCTTATCATCAACCCACGTGGACCAACCAGCTATGGTTCGCTGGCGTTTCCCGCACTTTTTGCACAGACGGCACATCACCATACTGCGCGCAATGCCGTCCGGGGTTACTATGGGAATTCCGTCCAGTAGTCTCCATTGGTGGACATGAAACACATTCTGTATCCATTTCACTAAACTCATTTCTCCTCCAGCTCAAAGGATATCTCGTAGGTCAAGATTAACCATCCGATAATCTGATCAGCGAAGAGGATGGAAGCGGCCCCATGTTCTTTGCCGATAGGAAACGCAAAGCTGAGGGTCCTGGGGTCCAAGTCTGGCTCCGCAATTACCGTATCAGCACGAGAGACGATATGCGCCCGCGCCAGCTTTGCCTCAAGGGAGTCAATCTTCTCAGAAGCGTTATACCAGACCATCATCATTACGTTAAACTGACTCACCAGCCGCGTCCTTCGCGCTTCAAGGGAATCGATGCGGGACTCAAGGAGCCCCAACCGCGATTTCGTCTCTTCTTTCCGTCGCCTATCCCAATATTCATCTATGCTTTCCCCGTTATCATACCAAGCAGATTGTTGAAGCCACCCAACGAGTTCGGCTGCCCGGTTCTTATCCTCTAACGTTAAGCATTCTGCTTCTATGGCACTACGAGCCCGAAGCGTCTGCCCCATCCCCGGCACAGCGAACAGGAGCAGGGCTGCTATCAGTAGCTTAGTCATTATCGGCCTCCTATTCGCCGTTCGCAACGCGCCCATGAAATAGCTTCTGATATTTTCGTTCCTATGCCGTGGGCCAGCTTATACATGAGCTCAATGCTTTCCACGCCCACAAATGATACTTCTTCGAGCAGGATAAAAACACGCTTTCCCTGACCCACCATGTACCCAGCCTCAAGGTGAGCCGATCTGCCACAGGGCAGTACAAGAACGCCAAGAGTTGCCTTGTCTAACGCTCTCTTGTCATAGCCGTAGCCTTCACTTGCTATCGGATCGTTTAACGCCTTGCGATATTGTACCACATCCCACTTTTCCCAATCTGGATCGATGTCACTCCACGCAAAGCCATCATTGTCCTCTGAGGGATTTCTGAAGTCGTAGACCTCGTTGCCTGCCGCCCTCAAATATTCTACAACTTCCGGTTGCCGCTTATTTCTCCATGAACTCGCTACATAAATCATTTCTCCTCCAAGGTTGCCCTATGTCCATTGACCAACTGCGTGGCGTCTAACCACTCCACTTCCAAGCGGGCTGGATAGTGACATAGATGTTTGACAGGAACGATCTTAATGTCGTCCGCCTTCTGCCACGTCATGCCCTCGAACATGAAGCGTCCGCCAACGGGAATGTCTCCAATGGTTGTCATTTGGTCTCCAGTAGCTCGATGGCTTCACATAACGATTCACACATGGCTTCTGCCGAGAAACCCTTTTCCAGCCCCGAAGTTAGTATGCCAAGAAAAAATAACATGGTATTGGCTGCCGTTCTATTGCTCTCATGATCCAGCCTTCTCAGACCGGCGTTCCACAGCCTCGGAAACCAGAATTGGAGGTCGAGTGGAACTCGGCTATAATTGTAATTCTGCAACCCCTGCTCTGGAGGGGTATGCCAATACTTATGGCCCGGAGCTTCAACCCATTTGAGTGCTCGCGCGTACCGTTCGGCCACCTCCATCTTCAGGTCCTCCATCATTTCCTCCTCAGCGGTCTGGCCCTATTGTTCGAGTCCGCGACCACAAGATAAAGATTTAATTCCTCAAGTGTGGCTTGAATGTTTCGTAACGCATCTCTCTTAGCCGTAAATCTCTCCAGTTTGATCTCCCTGCGTAGGCTGTCGATAGCCATTTTGTTCAGGTCGGCCACCGTATAGTCGTCGATGATGAAGACTCCTGCCATCTACCAGACGAGTAGCGTCATGGCGGTCAGTAGGGCCAAGATAACCTTGACTGTAGCGTGGTATTGAGCCCACCAAGAGCCGCAGTCGGTATGGTAGTGGTCGGTCATTTCTCCTCCTCATCTTCCTGGCTTCCGGTAGAGTATACGAAGCCGCTTACTGCTATCAGCTATGACCAAGAAGAAGCCCTTGCGCTGCAATTGGCGTTGAGCATCGCTCAATAGATTGTCTCTGTTTTCATCGACCTTAATACTAACCCTAACGAGCTCCAGTTCCAGCTTCCTTATCGCCTCTTGGTTTGCGTCCGGCTGGAGGGAATCGCCCGTAGATAGCAAGCAGGCATAGCCAAAGAACACCCCGGCCAGAATCCAGACTACGACGGCTGCGGTTATCAGGCGCCCTCTCATTCCCCCTCCAGCGCCTTGTATGCGGCTATGACGGCGAGGTTGGGGTTGGAATCTGACGCATGTGCGTATGTTATCTCGTTAAACAAGTCAACGACAGAAGCCTCGTGCAGTGGCTCATCATCAATCCCGTTAGCGCCAAGCGCTATTACACCATCTATCGCACTGTCCCGCACCTTCTCACACAGCGCCTTCCACAGCGGCCCAAGCCATTCAGGTAGGGTGAAGTCGGGGATATCTGTTTCCATCTGAGTGTCGCCCCATAATATTACGCAATACGGATACTCCTCATCCTCACGATAATCCCACCCCAGCATCTCCTCTGCCACGTAGCGCTTCTCTTGTTCGGTCATCGTTCACCACCTGATAAGTTCAGTGATTATAATCGCGGCTACCAGCCATACTGCCGCAGCCGGTATGCCGGTAAAGATGGTCCACGTAATCAGCCAGTAGTCTCCGCGCTTCATTGGGCCTCCATATCCAGCAGACCGTTCTTGGCGAATTCAACGGCAGCGTCCAAGTCATCGGTCCACAATACATCACTGTGGCTATGCGCCAAGTATTTAGCTTGACTGAATCCTTCGTCTGGTCTGTGCAACTCAATGTCAACGAATCCGATTTGTGGCATTATTTCAACCTCCCTGATGCCTGTCTGGCGAGCACCATCATCGCCTCAAGCAGTGTCGGTTCTGCTGCATGTAGCTCGAACGGTTCACCATCCTTCAGCTTACCACAGTGCCGGACATGGACCAGCTTGAACTGCTGCCATATCTCGATACGGCCTATCTTGGCAAGCTGAGCTTGGGTCTTGAGCGCTGCTTCAGATGGAGTCATGTCGGGCGTTGATTTCTTCTTGGTCATTCTTCCTCCCCTAGTTCGGCAATCACGGCATCGGCCAGCCGAATAGCAGCTTGAGCCATTGTGGTCTCATACGGCGGCATCGTGCCTGCGGTTAACCATTGCATAAGCTCTGGACTGGCGCTCATGCCCTCCAGTATATGCCCCACCAGCCAGCAGCGCACGGACATGCCATCTTGAGCCCATCTCATTACATTGCCATCTCTATTTAGGGCGTTTTTAGTCGGAAATGCCGATCCGCCGCTATTCTCACTCATGATTCCTCCTTGACTTCTAACTCGTCGAGTTCGGTCTGCGCGTCCTTGATTCGCTTACTAAGGGATTCGCTGCGCATTCTGATAATCTCCCTCAGCTTGTCTTTGAGATAAGGATGATACACATCCTCGGAACCATCAACCGCGACCTCGTCGTTTCTGAGCGACAACTCTATAGGGCCATTCGCAGCCTTAAGTGCCGCCCTTACAAGCTCTTCTGATAGTGCCATTATTCCTCCTCGATTTTAAGTCTTGATCTGATGCCGTCCTTGAGCATACTGGCGCTCACCTAATCATCGCCGTCTCTTACGCCCAGAACTTCTCCACCGAGCTTCCACCGTATCTCATCTCCTACTTGCACGACAAGGTCTACAACGTCGTCGTATGGGAAGTACGTACCGTCGCTGCTATACTGGCCTAACAGTTTCATTCTTCCCTCCTGTCCAGCATGGTTTCGAGTTCCTTGACTCTCTTTCTCAGATAGTCACGCTCTTCCTTAATGGCGTCATATTCCCCCTTAAATGATGATATCCTTCTCGTCTCGATTCATCATCATTCCTCCTCGTCCTTCAACTGACTTATTACAGCATCTATACGGGCTGCCACTTCTTGAATTCTACGCTTCACGGTTTCCTCTTTATTGCTATTTACGCAATTTGGGTCGAGGTAACTGCAAACATCATGGCACTCCCGAACCCAAGACTCCATCTCTGTGACTGCTAAAATAGTTTCGAGTTTCATCATTCCTCCTCAAGTAGTTTGGCAAGTTCGCAGTCGGGGTCGCAGTTGCCGTTATGACACGCTTCTCCGTCAATAATTTGTACCTCGGCTTCTCCACATTCAATACATCCCCGGTAATGGTGCCCGTCTGGATCAACAAGCCAATCACCACTCCAGCGATGCTTTTTCAGCATCGCCCGTAGTTTAGCGTTCTTGGCTCGCAACTTCTCGTTGAGTTCAACGGTAATTTTCAGTTCGCCACGCAGCCCAGTCAACTCCAGCAGTACTTCTTTTTGATCTTCGGTTAGCCTGCCTATCGCCTGCATTGCCTTATCCGTATTTCCGGTGCCG
>SDBT01014391.1_pt1 | contig 12618 bp, 14 predicted proteins | sample 2277101 | NCBI WGS metagenome assembly SDBT01 (sample SAMN10404973, study PRJNA504765) | marine sediment metagenome | isolation source: marine sediment core GS10_PC15, 103 cmbsf | place: Arctic Ocean: Southern Knipovich Ridge | collected 2010 | reverse complement strand
GCGATTGGTGGCGTTTTGGTCTCATCAAAGAAGCTATACTCGATTGTTATTCCGACCAAGTCATCGTTTTTGTCCTTGATTGGCACTAGCTTAATATCCTCAATTTTCTCATTGGGGTTCATGATAGTGTAATATTCATCAATATTTGCGGAGAACATCTTCAGAAACACATTCAAAGCCTCTTCTTGCCTTTTAATAAAATCGGTGGCAAGCACTTGGAATGTGACTTGTTGTTTTGTCAGTATTTCATGTTCCCTATTAATGCTTTGATATTGATTGTAAGCGGTGACTGCGTGAAATAGCTTGGTGTAAAGTCGGAATGTTATATTTGAGCTCTTGCTTTCCGTGAGAGCTTTTGCCGCGTCTTGCGCTTCCTTGGCAAGTTCAGATATTTCTTCGTTATCAATCTGTATTTTGCTCGGCTCCTGAATTGGCTCTTCACCTATCAATTCCTTTCTTAGTTCATCAGAAAAGGCATTCAGGGAGGTTTTAACTTGCTGAACCTTTCCAAGAAGTTTGGCTTGCTGTTCCTCTTTGAAAAGCTTCTCGGTGAGTAGTCCATCAATCGTATTGACGTTAACTCGCAAAATGTCTTCTAATTTCTGTCCCTGTTTTCCTAACTTGTCCTTCGCTTCTTCTAGTTCCTCTAATTCTTTAATCCTTTCATTTAATTCTTTAATCAATTCGAGTTTGCTCTTTTCTTGTTGGCAGAGTGGACAGTAATCATCCTGCACAACATCGGTTTTCAGTATGCTTTGCCCTTCTTTCAGTAAAGCGAGTAGTTGTAGTTTGTGCATATTCTCAGGGTCTTTTCGCAGTTCGGTATAGATTGCGTGATAAGCTTTATAGCTTGAGTGTATGCTATCAACGTTCCCCACAATTTCCGTTAAGTTTTCGCCAACCTTCGTATAGAAACTGATTTGCTCCAAAAGAGCTGTATCTTCTTTTGTTTCAATCTCCTTTAGAACACCTTGGATATCTTTATACGATTTGATGTCCTTTCCAATCTGCAACGGTTTTATCAGCTGATTTGCTCCTGCAAAAAGTTGGTCATCAGTGTAAGCATTTTGCCCGAGGTTTTCGAGGATAACAGATTGTTGGGCGTTTTTTTGATTATCATAGTTGGCCGATTTGATGTTGCGAGCAATTCTTCCAGCAGACTTCTTGAGTAGATCACGGGCATCAGCAACAGCAGAAAAGCCTATAATGTTTTGGAGTTTCTTGAGCTTATCGGTCTTGGTGGCGATAATGAACTCCACCAAATCTCTGTAGCGTAGAATTATGTTTTCAGATTGGCTAGCGAGCAAATAATCTTTGAAATCATCTGTTGTATTGGAGGTAGATGGCCTTAATGAACTGTCAATAGTTTTTGTTGCATTCAATTTGTTGTTGGAATATTGAATGTTAATGAAAGCATCTTTACTATCAGGAATGAATAGATTGCGCAATGACCCTCTTCCTTTGGTTGAGCCAGTTTCTTCACTAACCAAATGCTTAACACCATCTGAATAGTACCACTCAATGGCATCAGTCAAAGAGCTTTTTCCCGATCCACTCTCACCAAATATCAGAAGCGATCTGTTATTCAGATTTAGCTGCAAAGGGTCTTTAATACCCCTGATTCCACTGATGTTGATTGATTTAATCTTTGCCATCTTTTTCCTCGGTTGTATCGAGTTCTTCTTGAAGTAGTTGCCCCATTGCATTCTGGATGTTAATATCGGTTAGTTTCCCTTCACTGTACAAGGAAGTCAGTTTCTCAACAGTCTTTTCGTCTACCCCTTCTATATTCATGATCTCTGCGAAGAATTCGTCAATTACCTCTTTACCGCTTTTGATCCCGTCACTCATGGTGTTATGCCCCTGTTTTTGTATTTTATTCAAAATATGGCCAATCAATTATGAAAGTGGCTTTCAGTTTCTTCTCTAAAATGTCGTATCCTGATTTATTATTGCAAATGGGATACACGCCATAATTCTCTACAAAATCTAAGATGAAATAACTCTCAAGGTCTTCAATTCTGTAATTCCAGAATTTTCTTAACATCTCAAAATTGATGTGCGTGAAAAACAGTTGTTCTCTTTTCCGATAATTAATGAGCCCTACATTTTTGCTCTTCCCCTCAAAATGATCTAACAGTCGATTGCCTATACTGTTTGTTTTCTTTTCGCTCATCCCAATATAAAGCAGGCGGGATGATTTAAATGGATATTGGACTTTTGTCGCTTCTGTGCAGATGAAGTACAGCCCTGTCAGTCCCACCAATGGTTTTATATTCTGAATTTCAAAGGTTTTCGGTGGTTCAAAGAATATTTTAAGCTCTTTCATGTAATGGTTAATGCTCTCTGACAAAGGGCCATGCCTGCAAATTTTTATAAAAACCCTTCAATTTGCTAGATATATAATTCTTTAGACAGTTTTTATTCGGTGTGGGAGTAAAGTTTCTTGCTTTTTTGACTGATGAAAGTGCTTAACCTTTTTCCTTTCCTTGACAAATCCTTCATGCACTCTACATTATCCAAGTGGATCCATTAGGGCGGTCAACAACAGCGCATGGCTATGCTCTTTTTTATACTGGAACATGCATTCTATCTGCACGTTATTGTCTTATGTAATTTTTGTGTATGGGAATCCTGCTTTTTTAACGTACTGGTCAAAAAACCTCCCGTGTGATTCTGTGCCCATGAGCCCCAGGTAAATTTCCTCAGGGACTTGGTTGTATTGATATGTTGAACCTCTTGAAACTCTATGACCGCAACCATTTCAAAAGCTGACAGACGGCTTTACAGTCTGCTTCAAGATATTGGGTGAGTGTTTGCATTTCTTCAGACTCTAATGGCCTTGCCGTTTCGTAAGCTTTCCAGCCCATGACCATTGCCAGCAGCCCTTCATCGAGGTCGCCGGGCCACTGCGGGTCGAAACTTGAGTCAAGTTCGGCCAGGGCCTTGGCTACCCCCTTCAATCCGAATCCCCAAGCGCCCGGAAGACTACACGGGCCATTTAGGAACACTTTCTGAAGGTCATACCATGGCAGTTTGCGGAGAGGATGGCTTTCCGGTAATTGGTGTCTATCTGAGGTTCGACGAGCCTGCCAAACCTCGGCATTTGACCAGTGGTACAAGGTAGTGTTGGCTTTATCGGTAAATGCTCCCTGCGTCTGAGTTGAAAGGAATGCTAGGAACTCTTCGAACAGTTCTCGCTCTTGAATCTGATCTTCCGCTGAACAGGCAAACCGCCTAAACGCCCAACTCTCTTTGTCCTGCCACCCCACCCCAACCATGAAGACCATCTCGCAGCCATCTAAAGTGGGCCACTGTCTTTCGAAATCAACATTCACATTATTGAAGTATTCGAAATCAACGTAGAACTCAAAAGGCTTGATCGTTGGAATTGAACCGGAAGGTGGCAATAAGGGAGAACCTAATTGATTTGCCTGCAAGATAGCCCTCATGCGCTTTGATTTGGCAGGTCCAAGACCTCTACAGCTCTCAAAGGGTATCTTTTCTGGATCTCCTTGGAGCATTGAATCAAGACTTGGATATCCTATAGCCTTCAGCTCACGTTTTGCGCCGAGCCCGATTTGGTACAGCAATCCAGGATCCCTACCTGGGACTTTTTCACGTGCAATGATACCTTTCGCAGTACGCCAGTATTGATCCTCGTTGGAAACATTCACAGAGACGACATCATCCCGCCAAGGCACATAATTCGCCCCATTAACCTTAATGTCCACAACCTGATCACGGAGTGCCGCTAAATCTTCTTCCAGTGGTTGGTCCAACTCCGATGTTATGTTCACAGGTAACGGAACAAAGATCCGATCTCGGGGAATCAGATAGCCTCTTTTGGGCATATGTCCCTGTAGCTGGCCAACCATATAGGAGTAGATCCTGACCTGTGCGGTGTAGCCCAGAAGGTCTTTGGCCTTGCCGGATTCTTCTAATTTACTTGTGAACTTGTTGTCCAAAACGAGATAATAGCCGCCTTCTCCGACACTTTCCAGGTTCACTGCAACCCCACCCTGTTCTCCCTCATTAAGAAGACCGGGGAATCTATCATTCAACCACGATGTGTGCACGAGCACGTCAGGTACTCCATATATGCGCTCTGGAGCCCACCACAAAGCCGGCTGGGCTATGACAGGGGTTCCTCTTTTCATTAGCTCAAACGTCTCTTGAACCTTTTCTACTGATCGGACATCGTAAGCTTCTTGGCACACACGTACCGCATCCGGGGCCACCTCTGTGATCCACTTCTCCTCAAACTGTCTTCCCTTATTACTGATGAAGTCAAGCCACTCGTATGGCCCGGTGTTGGGCTGGAAGCCATGTTTCTTACCATGATACCGAAGCCACAGAGTGCAAGGATCCTCAAAGATGAGTGACCGAACCTGTGTTGCAGACATCCACTCAAAAGGAACTTCTCGGAGACCGGCGGTTGCCACATCCAACGGAGCTTGAATTGACATGGTTTGCCCTCCCAGTTCTATCAGCCTTTTCCAAGATTACAAAACCCTACCCTTCCTCATCGAAAATGGGGTTTAGGTGTTGATCTCGTCGTGGTCACCGGAAAAATCGGGTTACTATTCTCCGGTCAGCTTTTTGTATGTTTTTTCAAAAAGTGGACTTCAGGATTTACTCACCGTGCGCCTGTTGAAAACGCTCTTTTTGGGACCCCAAAATGCCATTATGGGGCCAATATTAGCCCCTTTTTCCAACTCATTTCCATGGATATCAGTAACGTAGCCTGATCCGACCCCTTTTGCTCCCCCATATCGCCATGTCTTCGCCCATGGACACTTTCCTTAATATTCTCACATCAGAGTTATTCAACTTAGTCAACAATGTCTCCATCCTGCTTCTTGTCAAATGTTGAGACCTGACCCTGCATTTTCTTCATTTCATTAATTTCATCCCGATTTACTAATATTATTTGCTGTTCATGAGGGGGTCTCGACTCACATTCTTCATCCAAGCCTAAATGTTTTTCAAGATAAAAATACAAGGCTGCTCTGACCTTAATCATTCCAGTACCATTTTCTATCCCATAATCTCGTTCTATTATTCTCTTTTGAGTCTCTGTAAGTCCAGGATGGGGCGCTATTTTTACTTCTATGAAATCATGCCACTTGATGTCAGCAGAGGAATCAACTTCATCCGGGTGATGATCCTTTATCTTAAGTATCCTAGCAAAAAGAAAATCTCTAAAGGTTTTTCGTATATAACAATAGGCTCGGACATGCCATCGATATCCATCATAGGATAGTGTATGAGGCACTATTCGCCGCCATATCGGCTGTGCGCGGCTCATTGACTGATATTCGATTTCTAAGGACATCTTATCTTTAATAGCTTTAAGAATATTTCTAAGGATTTCTGAATCTACAGACCTTGCAGGATTTGGGATTGTATCGAAATATGGCACGTGGCCTAAAAAGGATTCCCCTTCTTTGAGTATACCATCGGATAATAAACGCAATTGAGCAAGGTAAACTGACGAGTCAGGAGAAATAAAAACGGGTTTGAATTTTCGCGTTGCGAAATAGAATTTTCCTCTTTTGTCGTATTGGACATTGTTTGGCGCTTTTTCTTGATATTTCCCGAGATCAGCAGATGCTTGCGGAACAGAGATGCCAAAAAATTCGGTAAGATCCTTTCTATTTATACGGCCTTCCCAGTAAAGACGAAAATCAATAAATGCAAGACGACGTTCGATACTCCAGCGCATATTTGCCTCCTATCTAGTTGAAATAAATAAATATATTGATAATGAGTAAAAAAAGTGGATGAATAAAGAATTTATATTGACATAGAAACTATATGCATATATACTGTATTTATTATAAAAAGTAAAACAAATTAATACGAAAGGAGAAAACAGCTTAATACGAAAGGAGAAAACAGCCATGAATGACAAAAAAAACCCTGAACACCCTGAGCACCCTGAGCACCCTGAACACCCTGAACACCCTGAGCACCCTGAACATCCTGAGCACCCTGAACATCCACCGGGGCCTCCCGAACCTCCGAGGCCCCCAAAAGATCGACCGGTGGGATAAAAATGCAATCATGGTGGGAAGAATGGCCTGGGCGACTTGAATGCGAACTGGCTGAATTAAAAGAGGCTGGTATTTATTATGAATTGGATGAGAAAGCCTTCGAAAAAGGAATTGTTGTACTGAACGTATACTATGAAATCGAAGGCCGCACACTCGATCTTGTTGTTATATTCCCAGACGTTTATCCATATATGAGGTTCGAAATATATGCTCCGGGACTCAATTTAGACCATCATCAAAATCCATTTATGAAAAATTTATGTATGATCGGAAGGTCAACCGCAAATTGGTATACTACAGATACCGTTGCGAAATATATTACATCTCGATTGCCTAAAGTCATTCAGACTGGCAAAAACGCTGACCCCACTGTAGCCAAACAACTTGAAGAGGCACAAGGTGAACCGATTAGCCATTACTATCCCTATGCTCATAATCATGTTGTTTTAGTTGACAGCTCGTGGACTATTGATCCTTCAATTGATAAGGGCTTTCTTAAGCTCGGAATAGACAGGTCTGAACTTAAAGGGCTTCATTGCGCAGTCCTCTCTGTTATGGACAGAAACAAGAATATTTTAGCAGAAGCAGAGTCTGAAATCACAAACACATATCCTAACGTAATAGACGGGAAATGGATAAGGTCTCAACAGCCAATCTTGGAAAATGATCGGGGCCGTTTTTTTAAGCGCCTCGAAACACTCGATAGGTCACTTAATAATCCAAACTGGCATCAACTTCCGAAGAGAAAAATTTGTGTCATAGGTGTTCTTTTTCCAGAAGAGATCGCTTGGCGAGAGGAAAAGGATGGATGGCTATTTTTCATTTTACAACAGGGTAGCAAACGTAAATTTTGAAAAAAAAGCACCGAAAAACAAAAAAACAAATAGAAGGCTATTTTGTAAGAGCGGGAATGGCTGGCCGTACAGATCTAACTGTCCGTATTCCTGAGTTATCACATCTTCATAAAAAAACAGTGACAGCAATTGGCCTTGGTTGCCTTGGTGCCCCAAGTGTGCTTGAGCTTGCCCGTTGTGGGGTTGGCGAAATCCGAATTATAGATTTTGATATTGTAGAAGCCGGCACCGTTGTGCGTTGGCCTTTCGGGCTAACAGCTGTAAACAAGGTTAAGACCGAAGTCATTTCGGATTTTATTAAAGCAAATTACCCCTTTACCAACATAGTACCATTTACACATAGAATTGGTGCCGTTCGTCTCTCTGAAAATCAGGCTTCTGATTTAAAGATTCTTGAATCTGCGCTGGATAATACAGATTTGGTTTTTGATGCCACCGCAGAACGTGGAGTGCAACACCTGATATCTGATTTAACTGCCGAAATAAACATTCCCTATATATGTATATCAACGACTTTTGGTGCTTGGGGAGGTATGATTGTCAGGATAAGGCCTCAAGTAACTGAAGGATGCTGGCAATGTTTTATGCACAGCTTGGATGACGGCTCCTTTCCATCACCTCTTTCAGATCCAACTGGAGAAGTTCAACCTGTAGGATGCGCAGATCCGACATTCACTGGTGCTGCATTTGATTCCGGCGTAATCGCTCTTGGGGGTGTTCGGCTTGCTGTTTCAACCCTTTTAGTCGGAGTAGATAAAGGCTATCCAAGTTTCGACTGGGATGTTGCTATCATCGATTTGAGAGACCAAAACGGGAAATCTATAGCCCCTTCTTGGAGAACTTTCGATCTCAAAAAACACCCCTCTTGTCCATGCGAGATAAACCCATAGCTATTGCTTGGGTAAAACGTTCAGTGCTTGAGCCCATGCTTGTTGAAGCTGAACGATCAACCCCCTACGAAACAGGAGGGTGTTTGATGGGCTATTGGTTGGTCCCCTTTAAAGAGGTAGTAATCACTAAGTTGATCGGACCGGGCCCAAATGCAAAACACCTTAGAAATAAGTTTGAGCCCGACCATGAGTGGCAAGCAGCAGAGATTGCTCGGGTCTATAAAGAATCTGGATATCTATATACCTATTTGGGCGATTGGCATACTCATCCTTGTTCCCGGCCTAGTTTAAGTTGGCGCGACCGCCGAACGCTGAGACGAATTGCTTCCTATCCCCCTGCGCGCGCGCCTACACCGTTAATGGGAATACTTGCTCGTAATTCTCCTTGGGTTTTAAAAATCTGGTGCTTCTGGTTAATAAAATTTTTAAACATTTCTATTGGCAGTAAAAAAAGACCATTGAAAACTCGTATATTTGACTGAGTCTCGTATATTTGACTGAGTTAATTTAAGGGACGTTGTTGACCCCAGTTAAATAAAAGCAAACATGATTTCACGGGGCAGACTATGTTGAATTGTGGCTATAGTCTCCGCTCCTCTTCGAATGATCTCAACAAATTCCCTGTGTCATTACCTTCCTTTCCATCCCCAAAGCAAAAAACCCCGCTCTCTTTTTGAGAAACGGGGTCTTGGTATTCGGTTCATTGCACCCTCTTGGTTAGAGGTTGACGGATGATTCTCGAACTCCGTCTCTAATACCACAACCTGTTTAAAACACAATACTTCTTTATCGCGGGTAAAATACGTAGGAAAATTCGGTAGTTTTGTAATCGGGCGGCTTGAAGTAGTTAAGATTAAAGGAGAAGAGAGCGGGGCTATGGGGACGTCCTTAAGTAAATAAGTATCTCTGTTCTGAATCCAAGTTGTTTACTTATTTAAGAACGTCCCCCTTTTTCCCCAAAAAGTGCCTCCCTCCATCGGGAATATAGCAGAAAAAAGGAGGAGTTTGACGGAATGACCAGAGTTTTTTTGGTATTGGGAAGGAATTCACGGGGTTACTGGTGATAGTTTTTTAGTTTGATAGGTTGACAAACTGATACTACCTATGATACTATAATCAAGGTTTAATTAGGGGGGAAATGTCGAAGAAGTACGATCAATATGTTGAGGACTTTAGAAATCGAAGCGCAAAGATCCCTTGGAATTTCTATCTAAAGATACTTAGGATAGAGTTCGGCGCTAAAGAAGCAAAAAGGTCTCACGCTGGCGGATCAAAACGAGCCTATTCTATTGGGGATAGCGTTTTTGTTCTACATAAACCTCACGGCAAAAACGACCCGGTCGGCAAATGGGACCATCACAATGTTCTTGATTTGTTGGAAAAAGAGGGGCTGGTGAAAGATGAAAAGGAACAAAACTAAGAATTTGAAGTATTACAAGTCGTTGAACTACCCGATTACAGTTGAGCGGTTCGAGGACAATGGAGACCTGCGTTTTGGATTACAGATTCCGGATTTACCGGGCGTCTGGGCTGACGGGAAAACAATTGAAGAAGCATACGGCAGCCTTGATGAGAGCAAAGAGCTTTGGTTGAAAGTCCGTCTTGAGAAGGGGTTAGACATTCCAGAACCCGTCTCTGAGGTGGATTTCAGCGGAAAATTCATCTTGAGGCTATATCCTAAGCTTCACATGCTTTTGAGTAAGGGTGCAAAGCGCGCCAAAAAGAGCTTGAATCAACATATTACCTCACTCCTTGAGAACCAGATTCGCAACTCAGATTTGATGTCGGAGATTAAGCGGGTGGGCAAAACCCTTACGAAACATTCAAAGACTATGGAAACCCGTGCAACAGGCATGAAATCTCTCGAGCATAGAATGGATAGTTTAGAAGAAGCATATTCTTCATCCTATGGGTTAGTCAGAGCTACTGTTGCTGCTTGGGTAGCAGACCACGAGGATATTATACCGATTGAGGTATCAGCTGAGTTCTCTTCGACAGGATTGTCAAGTTCGTGGAAAACAGAGCACTAAGGGGGATTTAGGCCAGTCACTTCACAAAAGAAAGACTAGGAGGTGTGAAATAAGATTATGTCAAGAAAGTATCCGAAAGTTGAGCATTTTCTTATCTGTGATGATATCAGAAAAGAAACTAACAACAAAACCAGCGTGATGGGCATATATGGCAAGGGTACTGTTCTTACAATCCCTACTGTGCTTCCCAGACTCTGTTTCTACCTTACATTCACCGGCGTGATGGATGGCGACAAATTCACGATTCAACTTCGCGATCCCAAAGATGAAATCCTTAATGAATTCGATACGCCAGAATTCAATATCCCGAAGGAAGAAGGAGAGGCCGCTCTCCTTCACATTATTTTTTCCGGCGTGCAAATTTCTCAAGAAGGATTGTACACGCTAGTGACTAAATTGGTGGGGACCGAAAAAGGCAAGCAAAGCTTGAAATTCAAGCTTAAGAAAAGAACATGAACTTAATACCAAGACCCCGTTTCTCGTGATGAGAGGTGGGGTTTTGTGGCTCTGGGCCAGCTGATTCGAGTTTCGATAAGATTTTGATATCGTTATATTGCCAAAAGTAGGGGTAAGAACTCCATGTAATACATGTTCGGCTGTAAGAAAAATGGAACCTAACTGCGAATCTGAAAAAGAAGAAGTTCGAACCTTAGATGAAAAAACTTATCTTTCGGTTCGCCAATATTATGATCAAGCGGAACTTGAGTTAAGCGGTCGATTCGACAAGTGGGTCTTAACTCTTTCTGGTAGCGCATTAGCTATTTCCATTACTTTTATTGATAAAATAGCGAAAGAACCGTCTATCGAAACCCTCTTCTGGTTAAAATTTTCATGGGCTTGTTTCGTGTTATCCTTGCTGATTGCCCTTTTATCCCTTTTAACGAGTCAATCGGCCATTAGAGAAAATCGTAAAGAATTGGACGATGCATATGAAGAGGGAAGGCCTTCGAGTTTAAAATTCAGAAGATGGTATTCATGGGCCACAAATTTCTGCAATTGGGGTTCTCTTGGCGCCTTTATTTTAGGGGCAATTTTTTTATGTATTTTTTCTTTTACTAATATTGACCTATCAAGTCAAAAGGGGGGATCAAAAGATGTCGGAAAAATCGAAGAAACCAAAAAAAGGGGGGAAGACGATAGCAGAGGGTTACGTCCCTTCGATTCCACCGAAAGGGAAGAAAAAAGGGTTGGTACCCCCACCGCCTCCACCGAAAGGAAAAAAGAAATAAAGACTACCCGCTAATAAGGGTGAATGAATGATTTATTATGTAGCTCTATGAGTATCCCCATACAAACCAGTGGAGAGAGACCGGGCTTATATTGCGGCTTTTTAGAACTAAGTTTCAGAGTCAACTTAAGTGCTTTTGGACACCTATTCCTCATAACATCGCCCCGCCTCTCACTTCCACGTTGGCGATTTTGGATATCTAACGTCTAATGGAACAGCTGGTAGAAATCTCTAAAGCACTTTTGACGCCTTTGATAGCGATCATTGCCACCTATATCGCATGGCAACAATGGCAAACCAACCGGCAAAAGGTCAAGCTGGAGAAATATGAGCGTAGGCTCCGGATTTATGAAGAGGTTAGAAAAATCCTCAGCATAATCATGCGTGATGCCAATGCCAGCTTGGATGATCTGCTTAAATTTCGCACATCGGTATCAGAAGCAGATTTTCTGTTCGGTCCTGAGATCCCACAATACATTGATGAAATCTACAAGCGGGGTCTTAATCTCCGGCGCTGGAACGAAGAATATCGCGACTACACGCAAGATCCGCCAGAAGGCTATGATCACAATAAGGTCGTAGGGGAAAAGGACAAAGAATTCAGGTGGCTCATCGAGCAGTTTGCGCCAGCTAAAGAAAAATTCAAGAAGTACTTAGACATAAGTAAGTGAAAAGCCCTAACAACCGCATTAAACGCCATAGGAAATAAATCTCTTGACGGAACAGAGTAGATCAAAACATATCGTCGAACTTGCAAAAGAGCTGCTGGACGATATTGAGCTTAATAGAATGAGTGCTGAGCACCTGCTTTTGAAAGCAACTAGATTAGCTCGTTTCATGGGGTCTGAGGAAACCCAACAATGGTTAAGACTGGAAATGATTGGCTACAACATCACAGAAGAAGTAGCTCTAAAATACATGACTATAACTGAATTTAAGGGACGTTATTGACTATGTTGAATTGTGGCTGTAGTCTCCGCCCCTCTTAAAATAATCTCAACAAAGTCCCTGTGTCATTACCTTCCTTTCCATCCCCAAAACAAAAAACCCCGCCATAATGAGCTCAAAGCTCATAGCTGAAAGCTGAAAGACCGAAGGAAAAAACCCCGTTTTCCTAACGCGAAAAACGGGGTCTTGGTACTCAGTTCATGGCACCCTCTTGGTTAGGGTTGACGAATAATTCTCGAACTGCGCCCCTAATAGCACAACTGGTTAAAAAAACAATGCTTTTTTATCACGGGCAAAATACGTAGGAAAATTCGGTAGTTTTGTAGTCGGTCGGCTTCAAGTAGTTGAGATTAAAGGAGAAGAAGGGAAAAGATCGTATCTCACCCGCAGAGACGCCCCAGTACCATCTGCCGGAGCTACGGGGCAGGCCCCAGTACCATCTGCCGGAGCTACGGGGCAGGCAACGCAGAGATTGTGTATTAGCCGCAGACACACGCAGACACACACAGACAGTTATTTGGCGGACCCCAGTTAAATAGGCTTCGTCCCAGTGAAATGGTCTCCGAATTTCACGGGATAAAAATTTCACGGGGCAGGCTTCGCCAAATA
>SDBT01014390.1_pt1 | contig 12618 bp, 24 predicted proteins | sample 2277101 | NCBI WGS metagenome assembly SDBT01 (sample SAMN10404973, study PRJNA504765) | marine sediment metagenome | isolation source: marine sediment core GS10_PC15, 103 cmbsf | place: Arctic Ocean: Southern Knipovich Ridge | collected 2010 | reverse complement strand
ATTATGATTATGACTATGTCGCTCGGCTTCATGTCAATCTCCGTAGCACGCGGATACGGCTACGTACACATCGTACAGGTGATAGGCAATTTCCTTCGGAGTTAGACCCTTCTCTCCGAGCATCACCGCCGCTCTCATTAATACTTCTCCGGACTGCGGTTTCCACCACCCATCGGATCCTGGAAGGCTATCGATAGCCTCCCTCAACGTGACTTGCTCATCACGCCAAAGGATGGTTTCATCGAGTATTGATTTGCTTTCGTCTGTCATAGGAGTCTCTTCTTCCATAGGGGTCTCTTCTTCACGACAAAGCTGGATAGACCTCCGGCTCCGGTGATGCCGGCGATCAGGGAATTCCAGGTCGCGGGAGTTACCCAGCCAGGTGTCAGGCCATCAGAAATGCCTCTATCCGATTTAAACTTCTCGAGAGCGTCTCGAGTCTTGTCTCCGTACCTTCCATCCGGTAGACCGTTGCCACCAACTAGCCCGCTGGGTCCGTACCCGTTCGCCATAAGAAGACCTTGGATTCTTGCGACATAATCAGAATACTCGCCGCGGAGAGCCTCGAGATATACCTCGTTTGGTGCGAGTACATTGTAGAACGGGGATGACGGAACATGGATCGGCGGAGCTGAATCTCCAACTATCCCCAACTGTGAAAGCGCGTGCAGGTCGTTGATGTCTCCATCGAAACGATCTACATCACAGCTTCCAGATGGTACGCCTGCAATTGGGCCGAACTTCTGCAGGTAGTATCGGAGGTCTGCTTCGCTTGTTACCCCTCCGGACCATTGCCAAAAAGTCCATGGCCACGGCTTATTCCGCTTCGTCATCTGAGGTGGCGCCTCATCCTCCTCCCATCCATTTTGCCTATACTTCACCTCACACAATGGGTACTCGACCCACTCGTCACTGTCTTCAAAGTGGGAACTCGCCCAGGTGTTTATCCCTGTATAGAACATTGGGCTGCGTCCAAGTTCAGCCTCGCAGACGCGAAGCCAGCCACGTACAAATGCGAGGTTATTCTCGGCTGTGCCATCCCACTTCTCGAGGTCGAGCCACGGTGGCAGGCAGCCGCCGTCGTGCTCGTATCCACCGACGAGCTTCATGTTTTTACAGAACCATTTCGCTTCGTTCTCGCCGCCTGCTTCACCTTGCCCCTGACGATTGTCGTAGCGAGCGAAGTGGTATGCGCCGCGGTATATCGCATCCTCCGGTGGGGCAGATGTTGGATCTAGCTCCATAAGCTTCGCCCAGTTCTCGTTGAACTTGTCGTCCAAAAACGGCGTGCCCTCTTCTGCTCCTTCCGTGCATTTGATGATGGCGAAACGCATGTCGTTATCGCGTCGCATAGCGCGAAAGTCGACAGTGCCTTGGTGTGCTGAGACGTCTACTCCGAATATCATTTGGTGTTTTCCTTTTTTCCTGCGTCGTCTCCCTGTAAGCTCTTGATCGTCTCGATCATCTCAGCGTTCAGGGACTGCGTTTGATAATTTATGGATAGCGATGCGTATAGCATCACTGCTGTGATTAACCACGCTATGAACCAGAACATAATTCATTTAGTCCTTTAGTTCCACTTAGGATCCTCGAGTAGCTCCCTCATTGCAGCGGGAGTCAGGGTTCCGTCTTCTGCTACGTCAGGGTCGAAAGCTGGTATAACGATTCCTAGGGCGATCATGTTTTGTATCACGCTCAAGGCAAGCTCTGGAGATTGAACTGGCGCGCTGTAATGCCATGCCTCTTGAATCAGTTCATCTGGAATCTTTCCCTCACGATAAGCCTCCAAAACGTATGGCCATATCGATATGAAGTCCTCCAAATGCGGGTGAGTCCCGATTCTAATATCGGCCCCATTAGGGTATTTTTCCCCGTGCAATCCTACGAACACGTCGGACTTACTATATCTCAAATAGACATCATCCACTGAGAATCCGAAGGTTCGAAAGAACATCATAGTAGCCCAAGCGGACGGGATGAATGGATCGTCGATCCATGCCTGAACTTCTTTATCCACCCTGAGCCCTCTTGGTTGCATCCTTTACTATGTCAATCATTTCACTTCCCATACCTCTGTGCTCCTTCAAGATGGAGTGCAGAGTGTCGGCCATCGATCCAATGCAGCTGGAAAGTTTAAATATGTATACCTGACTCCTAAAACCTTCGTGTCGTAAGTATCCGTCGCGCTTATCGATCTTCTTTTGAATTCGTTTTGATCTTTTACGTATAGTTGCTTTTGCTGATATTTTCGCCATTGCTACTTCTCCAAATCGTACACGTAGACTTCGAGGTCCCAAAGCGCCTCTTCCACGAGGCCGCCCACTATATCCCAGCTCCCGCCTGAAAGTCCGCAGCCGATCCTGGGCATATGTACTGTCGCCTTCCTATCCTTCTCCGGGCCGCCGCCAGAAAGCGCACGGATGCCGTCGGCTGATTTTTCGAGACAGATCTCGAGACTGTCGTATCGGATAGGGCGGTTGTTTATAAGGTCCCGACTGACGCCGTGCTGGGCAATCATGTTCACGATGGCAAGTTGGAGGTCGACGAAGATCCACTGAACGTTCCCGAGCTTAAATGAGTCCTTCGCAAAACGGGCCTTGGCTCTGTAGTGCTTTTCAGGCTCATCCCACTTCCTCGAGATGGCGCCGGAGAACCCGGCTCCCCACTTGCCTGCATCGTTCACGACGTGGAGAATGATGCGATTGCCGTCCTCCACGCAGGGCTCGGTCGCGTCGCCTTTGACGTAGTGGATCATCTACTCGCAGAACTCTTCCCCGGTCTTCTTGCACCGGTAACAGGTCTCGCTTGGAATGTGCTCATAGTAATCGCCAAAGAAATGATATTTCCATTCACCATCTCGATGGCTCACAACCTTGCAGCCATTATCCTTGAGCCACTTGTCATGCTCTCGGCTCATGTTGGCAGCTGTGGACATGGCCACGGTGAATATCCATGTGGCCAGCAGGGCTGTGACAACGAAGAGAGCGAAGATGAAGATCTTCTTTTTGCGCTGCCTTTTTTGATGGAACATCCAGACGCTCACTTCTGCGTCGCCCTCCATATCTTCTTGGGTCCAGGTCATCTTTTCGCCATCACCCTTCTCAAAGACAGAGCTTCGTGCGATGTCGGATGCGAGTTCGGCTCACACTTAATCTTGTTGCGACTTTGCTGCATCATCAGCGGCGCACTTCCATCCTTCGTGCATTTGTGCCTGTGAATCATTCCCATGACGTGGCCGACTTCGTGGTTGATGACGTACCTTCGATAATCGTCGAGGTCGTCCCACGCATCGGTGGCACTCATCCATCGCTTGTAGTTGATGACGGCGTTACCGTGGATAGCACAGGACACTTCACCTACGGTGTGGATTGGGTCACACAGCTTATCGACGGTGTCAGGCAGTGCCAGGATAATGTTGACGTCTGGGTCTTCGGCGACCGGGCATAGGGTAATTCCCGACCGGCTCCAGCCTTGCGGGTCATGCAGGGTTTCTAGGACAGACAATGCGAATCCGAATTGCAGACTCTTTATCTCTGCGTCTTGTATTTCGATTGAGTACGTAACTCGATTCGGAGCCATGGGGCCGCATGGACTGAGGAATGTGAGAAGGGCTAAGACTAGGTTGAACATCAAAACAACTCCTGCTGATCTGCGATTCCGATGAAGGTTTTAATGGCGTTAGTCTGAATATCATTCGCCAGATTGAACACTGGTATGTCCATCGATTCCGCAAGCCGGATAGCGTGAGCGGTTCCACCAGTCTTCTTTGCGCCAAGAGTCCAGCATATGACGAAATCTACCGGAGTATTCAAATCCTCGCCGAGTACCTGATGCATGTTTCGAGCGAGCAGCTTTTGGCCACCCTGCTTCCTGTATGAGAATCCGCTAATGTGCTCCTTCGCAAAAGCGATGGCCTCATCCGTCGGTGAATCAAAATACTTACACATGCCATCTATATCGTTCAGGTCGGAAGGAGGCCTCTTATTGAATCCCTTCCACGGAAGGAATATCTCAGTTCTCTTGGCTGCCATCTCAAAGTAAGTGTCAGCTCCGTCAGCACCTCCTGACCGCATCGTGAAGCCGCAGTCATTGAGGCGCACGGCAATCTCCTGTATGAGCACTCCTGCCTCACGAGGAGTTTCTCTCGAGCCTATGCCTGCGTAGTATTTCATCACTCACCTTTTACGATCTTCAATGGATCAGCCCAGCTGCTATCAGCGTTGAGATTCGGGATTTGACCGTGTCGATATCGACGCCATAGGTTGATGATATCTTTTCTACCGTAGATCCGCCCATCATCTCAGCGATGAATGTCTCGTCACGATCGCAGCCAACGTCGAGCCCAGTCTCCCTAGCCCGACCCGTTCGAGTACAGTCTCGAGCGACGTGTAGAGCCATCATCGTTGGCACGTCGACCATTGCCTGCAGGAGTTCTCCGCACAATGGACACGGCGTTCCCATGCTCTTGCGGGTTGGCTTTGGTGCAAAATCTATATACCTAGTTCCGTCCTCGTCAGTGACCATAATGGTGATATCGGTAATCTCGCCTTTATCATTTCCATAGCTAGCTATTGACGTGTGCTTGACGATGTTGTCAAGTTCATCGCGGGCGGTTCCGGGGAGCACTGAGCCTCCACGGATAAGCTCCGAAAAGGTCCAACCCTTCCAGTGCCCGTTCTTGTTCGCCTCAGACAACGCATCGAGAAGATCCTGCCCCGAGAGGCTCCCCGCATCGTTCTCGTCTCTTTCACCAAGAGACTTACCCTCGAGGGCTTTGTCGATGTTTGAACTGATCTGCCCAACCCTATATGCCGCAGTATCAAGGATTCTGCTCAGCTCTTTGAGTTCGTTCATTTTATCTTGATTCATTTACTACTCGTCGTTCATGCAGTGGCATCTACTTCGGCCAGGAGTAGCATCACCACAGTAAATGCAGTACTCGCATTTGAGTTTATCGAACAACTCCTCGCGCTCCTGCCATGACATGCGTGAGACAGCAGCCATGACCTCATTTACTGCCTCAGCTATTTCGTTTTTTATTTCTTCGTATTTTTTAGGATCCATCGTCGTCATCCAAGGTGACGGGTCCATTTTTTCCATACTTATCTTCTCGGTCAAAATCCCACATTATTATTGCACCTAATGGGGTCGCGTTGTTGGATATGAATTGACCGTCTGGATCTCGGCACATCCACTCAAGAGTCTCGTCTGAAAACTCAAGTGACAACCCGTACTTTTCGACAATACGAAGACCTAATGCGAACGAGGTAATATCCTCCAGTCCGCTTATTGTTGCGTCCAGATCTTTGCGATCTTCGCGTATAAATGTTTTGATTTTATCTTTCATCGTCATCCTCGGTTGCCATGAAATAGTAGATGGCTGCAAGCTGAAATAGGTATCCAAAGATCATAAGCAGTTCCTGCCTTTGCATCTGTAACTGGCACCCATCTCCATTTCCTTTTCGGATGAGGGCATCAGGGAACCGCAGCACTCAGGACAGTAGCTCCAGTTGCGCCTGTTCTCCATCTCTTCGCGGCGTATCGCCAAAATCATAGAGACCTCTTCGTTGACGCCGCCATCAATAAGGAACTTCATGTACCTTATATGTTCCTGTAGCATCACTCGTCTCCTGCGGTAAGAGCCTTATGTAGAGGCACGCTCGAGAGTTGATTGAGGCTCGGCTCGAGCTTCTCGTACACGGTCTTTCCTGTAGAGTCTTCAAGCCACGGAAGCAAGAGAGCTTCGGGCGGCATGATTCCATCTTCGATTGCTTCGAACATGGTCTTCAGGAGGTTCAGCAAAATGCGATGCTCACGTTTACCTCTATCGGCCTTGAGTCGATCATATTTCTTGTCGCTGAACTGTTTGGTGCGTTTGTCTATGGCTAGTTCCAGGAGGGTCTCCTCGGTCTCCATATCGAGTCGGAATCGAGCTACGAGAACTGCCCCTTCGTCGCCATCTCGCTTCCATTTGAATCGAAGAGACGCATACCCTTCGTCGAAGTCGTCTTCCCATTGAATGCCGCCGACTCCCCACTTGCGAAGGATCTCGTCAATCTCTTCTCTGGAGCGACCGATGGCTACGGTCGTATTTGCATATGCTCTTACTTTCCTTGCCATATTATTTCCTTTTTTCTATAGCCTTCCTGTGGTCGGATAGGAGGGCTCTAATTTCCCTATCCAGCTTACGGTTTTCAGCATCGAACAATCGTTCCATCTGTTGCAGAGATGGTCTTTCCGACGCTGCTAAATCTCGTTCACACTTATGCTGCATCGAGAGAAGTAGGCCTGCGGAAGTTATGCACCAAAATAGCATTATGTTGTCTCTCCTTTTTCTGATTGGATCTCCGCAAGTTTTGCACCTAATCCCTCTAGAGATTTAGAGCTATCGCGCGTATCGAGATATCCGTCGCTTTGTATTACATCGATGACGAGGTTTAGGGACTCGACGATCGATCTCCTGGCGCGACCGGTGATTAATTCGGTTATGCGATCCGGCTTACCGACATTGGCGACGATTCGGCGAAACTCCTCAATGCATTCCACGATCGCCTCCTTCGTCCTCGGCTCGCGCTTGTCCAGCGCCAGCATCACCATGGAGCGGGCGGCGTCATTGCGTGATGGTGCCGGCATCCCCTCGAGCCGAGGGCTCCCCTTAGCCTGCTCGTCGAGCTGTTCGCAAATCGATGCGGGCAGCCGGAAGGTGACTACTTCGCTTAATCTTTCAGCCATGAATTACATGTGTATACCATGTATACACATGGGTCAACTTCGCGCGAACCGCGTGGTTAGTCACGTCAGCGCAAAGGGCGAGCCCTGCCAGGTTCCCCGGGCAGGGCTCTTCGAATCCGCATGGGCCCATGCGAATCCATCGTTTGACTCTTCCTTATTCACGCACGGGGCTATCACCCTCTTTGGCCAGTTTTTTCACTCAGTTCTTGTGAGACGAGTCTTACGCAATGAGACTTGTACGACGCAAACCAAGCGACGTCAATCGGCACGATCCGTGACCTAGTTCTTCAAGTCGTCAGAGGAGCCAGATGTCAGGCCAGGGATTTTCTCATGCGCCATATCCCAGGCCTCGTCACACTCGGCCCACCATTGAACTGCGACCTTGACGTTCTCCGGCGGAGCCATCTGCTCGAGCACGGCAATGGCCCCGCTTAGCGCTTTGTTGGCTAATCGATCTACGCCTTTCAAATCAGCATCCGCCACATCCTCACGGTTGTATATCTTCGTCAGGACGCTCAGTGTTTTTCGGATTCCAGTTACTGTATGCCCGACCTGCAAGAGCGCGCATATGGACATCCAGAAAAGCTTGGTGCATTCGCGCGACGTCAGGTCCGTTCGAGCTTCCCGAGTATCTAGTTTGGGTACTACCATTTCATCCCATGGATGACTGAACTGGCTCTCCATCAATGCGAACGAAGATATGCACGGGTACTGTATTAATGTTTTCGAATGTTAGCTGGATATCTGAGGCACAATCTCTTCGTCCGAATAGTGCCCAGTTGACTGGCCATGGAGATATATTCCTGAAAATGTATTCTTCTGAATTCAGATCGGGAACAAGCTCATCGTCGATGGGCTCTTCCGGTATGCCTATGATGCTGCCGCGACCGTCAGTTGGGTCAACCATATACCTCCCCCTGATGCTTACAGATCTAAGCAATGCCGGAAGCCTCTGCAATGGATTGGCAACAAGGTCACCATCGGATGCGAAGCATGCGGCTCGTATACACTGCGGGGCAAGCCATTGGAGATTGCCCGCGCAAATGGATAGCATGATCTGCGTACCCGGGGCAACGCTCTTGAGATTTCCACTTGCGAAATCTAGCGGCTTTACGAGTTCAGGCGGTAGCCAGCATTCAGCGTACTCATGATCTTCCATACCGATCTCTAATCGTTGTCGGTGACAGTGGGGTTCGAACCATTGTCTTTATACATCTGCTTCGCCGTCCAATCGTGGAACGGCTCACCGACCGGACGATAGACTGCCATGAGGGGGTGGGCGATCAGATTGTGTACGAAGCGCCACCACTTCGAATAGATGGGGCGTTTGATTCTTTTCCAGACGACCAATTCTGTCGGCATGGTGTCGTTGTCCGGATGGCGCGGGTCTGCTCGGGCTTCCCTGAGCTTTCTTTCTAGCTCCCACTTTGCCATCATTTCCCTTAGGGTCTCTTCGTCTAATGCTTGGTGGTACATCGCGTTACTTTCTTGTGCTCTGGCGGATCGGACCCCGGAGGCGATAGCGGCCGGAATATTGTTTATAGGTGCTTGACCACCTTCTTCTTGAGTTTAGCACCGCAACTATTGCAACGCCGCTTTCAAGTCATGACCTAGACCCTCTCGTGTAGAGGCTTATTCTCCATCTTGATACAGTGCTCGAGCATGTACCTGCCATCTGCGTGGGACGCGAAGTCACGGTGGGCGACGATGCCGGGCCCTGTCTTCGCGTGCTTCCTCCAGTCGTCTATACGGGTCTTGCGAGGCCCCAGGTCGGCTGTAGGAAACGCCATCGGCAGCGTATCTATGGTCTGCGTCAGGAACTTCACCAGCGGATAGATGGCCCGCATCTGAGCAGGCGTCGGTAGTGTGTAGACCTTCTCCCGATTCTTCGGCTTCCAGCACCACCACGGCCCCTCGATCGTTTCATCGAATGGCGACTTTCCGAACGCTGGGTTGTACGGATTAACGACCTCGAGCCCAAAGGAGTCACCATTCATTTGACCAGCGTGGACCAGGCGATGGCGGACCAAATCTGCGTGGCAACTAATGTGACCGTCCGGCGCCATGTTGAGGTGGATCCCGTAATCGTATCCCTTGCCTCCCTTCCTGCCAGCCTTGGCTGACTTCTCACGCTTTCGATCCAGGATTCGATTCGTCTGAGCTGCGGACATCGTGACCGATTCATGAAGGACGAATACTGATACTCGAGTTCGCTCTCGGTATTGGGTGAACTGATGCTCCTTGTCGTCTCGGTAGTTCGAGGCGGTCATGCCGAGTTGAATCATTTCGTTCGGCAACGGAACGGACCTATCGTCTATGATCAGGCAATTCGAAACCCCGCGCCTGGTCGGCTTCGTGCTGACAGTCCTTATTGCGGGGATCGCCACATCCTTTTCATCTCCGGACTCGAAGTCGTGGGCGATCTCCGATTCTGGGGCGGCAGGCTCAGCCGTTGCCATGACCGCAAAGGTTGCTGGGCCTATCTTTCCATCGGGAAGGAGGCCGTGCATCTTTTGGAAGGCAGCGACTACATAGGCGAACGAATCCGAACCGCTATCGATGACGAATCCTATTGCCGGAAATTCCATCGAAAGCGGCCAGGGCAGATCTCTTTGTAGCCATAATCTTCCGGCTTTGCGCTTATTGTATTTCTTGGCTTTGGATAAATCGATTCCTTGCATAACTACCTATCCTCAAAATGAAAAAGGCCCGGCGTGAACCGGGCCTTTTGGATGTGTCTACAATTAGGCGGCTCTGACTTGGGTTGCCAGATCTGCGATGACTGTGTCGAGTGAGATGGGTGTACTGCCGTTACCGTTACGGTAGGCTAGCAGGAAATCGAGGACCCCCTCGTTGTCGGCGGCAACCGAGGCGACCTTAACCGACTTGGCCCTCTTCTCTTTCTTGGCGGCCTTGGCCTTGGTCTTCTTGGTCTTCTTAGCCTTCTTGGGAGCCTTCTCAGCCTTGGCCTCCTTCTTGGGAGCGCGCTTCGGAGCCTTCTTCTTGGACGCCTTGTTCTTCTTCTTCTCGGCGCGAGCCTTCTTCTTGGCCGCCTTCTCGAGCTTGGCAGCCTTCTCCATCTTCTTACGCGTCTCCTTGACGATTACGCCTGCCTGGATCGGGCTTAGGAGATACTGAGAAAGGGTCGTTCTCCAACCGTGTTCCGCGTAGAACTCGTTGATTTCCTTGTGGTAGGCCTTGACCTGCGACTTGGACAACTCGTCTACGTCTTGGTGGCTGGCGCCTTTTGCGATTTTCTTCTTTTTAGCCATATGGATTCCTGGTTGATTCTTTCAAGTGGCGGGCAGTTCTATTTGTATACCAGGAAGCTCTGCTTGCGCAAGTTTTTCCTTGACCGCCGAAAACGTCTTCTTTGAACCTGTATATCCAAGGTAATACAGGCCCATGCGACGCGTCCATACGGCTAGTTCGCCACTTCTATGCGTAAATGGCTCAACGACCATACCGGGCATATCGAGTCGTCCGGCTGGCGGCATCAGTGTCTCGAGTATGGTTTTTATCGCTAAAGAGGAGTCTGAACCGCGCTTTTTGCGCTCATCCAATAGTACAGTGGCGGCCCGATCGACTACGGTTTCGCCCTTCGAATACACGCGCCCGATATGCATTTTGGAGTCATCACCTGACAAAATCGTGGCCCGAGGCGTCCATTCCGAGATGTCCTCGACCCGGATATAGCCATGGTGAAGCTCGTTATCGGGCACCCAGATTACCAAATGAGCACGGCTTTGAGAGTACTTGTGCGACAGGTGAACAAGGACATCGAGGTCCTCGCCAGGCCATGAAGGCGGCGAGATATTCCACAGGGAGACCTTGGGAGCCCCCTTTGCCATGGCCTTATCGAGCCTCGGGAAGCTGAACCGTCGATGGTTCAGGACCGTGAATCTATTATTCTTGGGCTCAGATGGGTGCCTGAGACTGTAGCGGCGTTTGCTCATGCGCTGAACCCCGATGGTGGGCCGTGCAAATTGTCCTCGTCGATATCAAAGAACACAACACTTTGGAGCACCCAGTCATTAGGCGGCCTGGTATCGTCGCCTTGTTGCCAGGCAAATTCTTTCAGCCTCGAATACATCGCCTTGTATTTGAGGCGCTCCTCGAGGGTTGTCGACTTTAGATCTACCGACAATCGGAGATTGAATTCCTCGATTCTACGCATTAATTCACGCGCCTGCTTGGGCGAGGGGAACTCCTGAGCAACCTCTTCGGCTGCCCGTATTTTCATTTCTTGTGGGTTCAATCGTATCTCCAGTTATATCTAGCCTTGGCCTTGTCAGACCATTTCTTTGGAATTGGGTTTCCGCTCTTTCGTTTCCAGTTGTAACGAATGGTGTGCTTTAGTTCTGCCGAACTTGGCTCGACGATCTTTTGGAAGATGCGGGAGCCGGGATCGGCGGTGCGGGAGGAATGCCCCTGACGGTGAGTGTGCTGGTAGGCGATGGATCCCTCATTTTCCTCAGTCAGCTCAGCGTAGTAGCGGGCGAGGGCAAGTGCGGAGGCAATCTGTGCATCCGTAGCTTCCATGGTCGGCTTCTTGCGCAACCATTCAGCCTTCGTCCAATTCTTACCTGTGAGCGGATTAATCTTTCTGGGGATGTTCCTCGTATTGTTGTTACCCTCGATGCCCTCAGCCATGCAGGCTATTTCGATGCCGATGGACTTTCTATTCAGGGCATGGGCGTGCCACATAATAGTGGTCGGGTTGTGCAGCAATACGACGCGCCCATCGGGCATGATGACTGCATGGACCGGCATATTGAGGCAGGTCTCTGGATCTTCGAAATATACAGCCGTCTGATGCCACGTAATGGCATCGAACTTATCCCATTTCCTATTTCCTTTTGATTTGCCTCGGCTCTTTGTACGCTTGCGGCCTCTAAAATCTAGGACCCCTGGGACTGAAGCCTCGAGTCTCTCGAGTGGAGTCTCGGGCTCAGGGGCTTCAGTTCTCTCTGGCGTCGTCGACTCAATCGTCCTGGTGACGAATTGTGCCGTCCAGTTAATGATGTCGGAGTACAGGAATCTGAACATGGTCTATTTTATCATCATGACGGACAGCTTAGACCGCCGAATTAGGCCTGTCGATAGCGCTCTTGACGGCGCCACGGAGTAGGGGTAACTTATCTGCCGTTGGAGTCGTCACTCAAACATCGATCCTATAAATATAGGTTCTACCCCACGCAAGAGCAGGAACTGCTCTTGCTGCGCACTCTTGGATGCGTCCGATTCGTATACAATTGGGGGCTCGGGCGACGTATAGATCAGTACAGGAAATTCAAGACGGACGAGAGCGATATTTCCCCGAGCTTCAAATGGTCCAGCTCCGAGCTTACCAAGCTCAAGAAATCTAACGATTATGCGTGGCTCAAAGAGGTGTCGTCGGTACCACTTCAGCAGGCGCTGCGACATCTCGATGTCGCGTATCGCAACTTTTTCAATCCGAAGATGCGTGCTCGATATCCGAGATTCAAAAAGAAGAGGGGTGGCGGCAGCGCGGAGTTTACAAGAGCCGCCTTCCGCTGGCATCCCGGTCGCCGCGAGCTGACTCTGGCCAAGATGAAGTCGCCCCTCAATATTCGGTGGTCTCGAGAGTTTAGCGGAGACCCCAGCACGGTGACGGTGTCGCACGACGCCGCAGGTCGGTGGCACGTGTCGTTTCTGGTGAAGGAAAATATTTCCGCTATCGCCGATCCTGCCAACGAATCGGTCGGCATCGATGTGGGTATTACTCATTTTGCGACGTTGTCGACCGGCGAGAAGATTGAGAATCCGCGTTATCTTCGTCGAGCGGAAAAGAGTCTCGCTAAAAGACAGCGTGCGCTTAATCGTAAGAAGAAGGGTTCTTCGAACAGGGAAAAGGCGCGAGCG
>SDBT01014389.1_pt1 | contig 12619 bp, 10 predicted proteins | sample 2277101 | NCBI WGS metagenome assembly SDBT01 (sample SAMN10404973, study PRJNA504765) | marine sediment metagenome | isolation source: marine sediment core GS10_PC15, 103 cmbsf | place: Arctic Ocean: Southern Knipovich Ridge | collected 2010 | reverse complement strand
GCGCAACAGCTTGCGGATGCCGATGTCATCATCAACGAGCAAGATATTGTATTGCCCGGCCCGCAGCCCTATCTGAGTTGTATCGGTTAAAGCCATGCTTACCTCGAACCGCCGGCGAAAATTTCCCGGCCCGGATTGGCTTCCGGCGGCTTGAACGTTACTGTATGAACGGAGCAGAAACAGCCATAGAACCTACGCTGAATTCCCGCGGCTGTCAACCCACTTATAGCGGAAGACAGAAATTTTCGTCCGCTGAGAATCCGTTTTTTCGTGATCAGGAATGAAAACACCAAGGTCCAAGCTGTTGGTTTTCGGGGTCGCGGCGGCCGGTCTGGCGGGCCTGTTGCTGTGGCGCAACCATGCGCGGTCCCGGGCTTTGGTAAACGATTTTCTCTCCCCTTTCCAGCGCGGCGCGGACTCCCTGGGCCGGCGGGCCGATGCCCAGTCCTTCTTTGCCAAGAGCAAGGTGGAGCTGATCCAGGAGATCGAAGAATTGCGGGCCAAGCTGGCAGAACGCAAACCGCACTTGGCGGAACGCTAGCGCCTGGCGGCCGAAAACCGATCCTTGCGCGCCGCACTGGCGGTCCCGGACCAGCCGGGTTATAAAAAGCTTATGACGCACGTGCTCAGCCGCGACCCGGCCAGCGGCGGGAGGCGGCTGCGTCTCGACCGCGGCAGCCGCGACGGTATCCGCATCGGCCAGGCGGTGCTGGCGGGCAGTTACCTGCTTGGCCGCATTCTCGAGGTCTCGCGGCACAGCGCCGTGGTGATCACCGTCCACGATCCGAACTGCAAGGTGGTGGTTCAAGTAGTTGGGCGCAAGGCTCACGGCATCCTCTTCGGCGCGGGCGAACAACGGTGGAAAAGCCAGCCGTACTGTCTGCTGAAGTATCTGCCCCGCGACCTCGAGTATCCCGCGGGAACCCGGGTGGTGAGTTCGGCCTACAGCCGGATGATGCCCCCGGCCATCCCGGTCGGCGTGGTGGCCCCCCCCGTTTCCGGCCAGATGCCGACCAAGGTCAATCGGCTCTACCGGAATGCCTGGGTCAAGCCCAAGGCTTTCGAGCAGGAATATTCGATCTTGATGGTTCTGGTGGCGGAATAAGCCGGCCGCCGGAACTCAGAACCGAAGAACAAGGAAGTCAGAACTCAGAACCGATGAGACGGCCCGAAGGGCCTATGCGAGCCGCCAGGCGAGAGCGAAGCGGAATGACGGCCCGAAGGGCCTATGCGAGCCGCCAGGCGAGAGCGAAGCGGAATGACGGCCCGAAGGGCCTATGCGAGCCGAAGGCGAGAGCGAAGCGGAATGACGGCCCGAAGGGCCTATGCGAGCCGCCAGGCGAGAGCGAAGCGTCAACCAGGAAGTCCGAACTCAGAACTTCTTAATTCTGAGTTCCTTGTTCGTCCTTCTGCCTTCGACGGCCCCTATCGTTACTTCTCGCCGGAATCCTGGAGCCGGGAGAGCAAGTCGGGGAAACACTCGGGGACCTTCGCCGCCGAAGCGCAGCCCAGCACTTCTTCGGGGGGAATTTGTTCCACTTCCCCACAAGAAGCGGCAATGCCGCCCTCGGCGCCGGGGCGGGCAAAGGCGATCAGCAGCTCATTCTCGCCGCTGACAAGTCTGGCGAGCGGGTCAGTCGGCGTGCCCGTGGGCTGGCCGAGCTGTCCCCGGACATACTCGACGAACTGACAAAACAGGTCGAAGTTCGGAATGGTGAAGTTGTTTTCGCCAAGAGACTGGATCAGCCCGGTTTCCAACAGGTTGCCGATCACCCCGAGCACCTTTCCCGGGCCGATGCACAACTGGGTAGAGATTTCGAGGAGAATTTTTTCGGCATCAAGCGCGATCACGGTTTGCCGGGTCTTGGGCTCGGTGGCCGCCACGCCGCAAAATGGATAGAGGTAGCGGATGAAACTCATGACCTGGTACACGCAGTCGCCGCGCAACAACGGGTGAATATCGGCGTTGGTTTCGCGCAAGCGTTCGGCCAGCGAACCGATGGTCTGACCCATCCAGGGCGGCATCTTTTTCAGGTTCTCTTTCATAATCTTGGCGGTGATGACCATCACCACCGTATCGTGCAGGGCAACGACCGAGGCGGAGCGCAGCGAGTCGTCAATCAAGGCCATTTCGCCGACCGTGGCGCCCGGCTTGAGGTGAACCAGGGACACGTGCTTGCCGTCAATAGTCTTATAGACTTCGACTTCGCCTGACACAATCACATAAGCTTCTTCCCCTTTTTCGCCTTCCTTCATCAGGTGTTTGCCGGGCGGGAAGAACCTGCGCTTGGATTGGCCCCGGCCTTCGATCAGCGCGTCAACCTCCGCGGACAAATCGGCCACGGTCTGGTAGCGGTCGCCTGGGTTGAAGGACATGGCCTTGGTGATGATCTCCTCGAGTTCCTCGGGAACTTGCCGTTCCGGGGCGCGTTCGCCGGGGCGCATAAACTCGCCGGCCTCGGCGCGCTGGAGAATCTTGTAGACGTCGTCGGGCCCCTCGTCGGAGTATGGGGTTTCGAGGGTAGCGATGGCATAAAGGGTGGAGCCGAGCAGGAATACATCGCTGCGGATGTCCACCTTGTCAACCTCGCCGCGGGCCATTTCGGGGGCCATGTAGGCGGGGGTGCCCTTGATGATGCCGTCACGGGTTTTGGTGACCGAGCCGGAGCCGTGTTCGTCAAAAAAGCCGCTGTCGAAGCTGGACGCACTTATTTTTTCCGGTTGATCGAGGCGGCGGGCCAAGCCCCAGTCAACCAGGAGGACTTCACCGTAATTGCCTACCATGATATTGTCCGGCTTGATGTCGCGGTGGATAATTCTGCGGGAATGGGCGAAGGCGACGGCGTTGCAGACTTTGCGAAAGATTGTCAGCAGGGAGAAAAGGGAGATTTGCTCGGCCTCCGGGTCGCTGGTGCGGAGTTCCTCGAGGATCTGGCGCAGTTCCCGGCCCTCGATTAACTTCATCGAGAAATAGAGCTGATCACCGCCCATCACGCCGATATCGTGGACCGGGATGATGTTCGGATGCTCGAGCTGGCCGGTGATGCGGGCCTCTTCGACGAAGCGGGTGAACAGGTCGGCATTCGAGATCGCTTCCGGATTGATTACCTTCAACACGACGGCGCGCTCCAGCCCCACGTCGTGCACCTTATAGATCACGCCCATGCCGCCCTGAGCCAGCTGGGTAAGTTCCTTGTACTTGTCGCCAATCAGACCCCGGTCCACGAATTCCTGCAGAATGTCCGCGGCATTGAGGTCAATCTCTTCTCCGTGGTACGGTTCATACCTGACCTGCGAGTCGTTCGGGTCGCTTTCTTCGGTTGCCATTGCGTTTCCGATTCCTTCCGCCCTGGGTTCCTAAAGTTAATTTAACTGCATTTCCCCCAAAGGGAATCATAATTCCCGGAAAAATCAAGTTTACGGCGTTTCCCTGCGGCCCAGGATCCGCAAGGCGGCGCAAGCCGCGCCGAACCCGTTGTCAATATTGGTTACGGTAATCCCACCGGCGCAACTGGTCAACATGCCCAGCAGCGCCGCCAACCCGGCAAAGCTGGCGCCGTAACCCATGCTCGTGGGCACCGCGATCACGGGCGCCGCCACTAACCCGCCGACGACACTTGGCAACGCGCCTTCCATGCCGGCGATCACGATCACTACGGCCGCTGCCGTCAACTCGTGGAACCGGGCCAGCAGCCGGTGCAGCCCGGCCACCCCGACGTCGGTGACCAGTTCGGGCGCAAAACCGAAAAACTTCAGGCTGTTCACACATTCGCCGGCCACCCCCAGATCGGAAGTGCCCGCGGTGACCACTAGCACCCGGCCCGGCTGGTCCGGGCGCTGCCGCGATTCCTCCGCCAGCATGGTCAGGGTCCGCGCCTGGCCGTCATACGCCGCGGCGGGGAATTCGGCCGTGATCACGGCGGCGGCCTCTTCGGCCAGCCGGGTGACCAGCAGGTCCCGCCGGCGATCCGCGAAATGCCGGGCGATCTCGAGCAGTTGGCCGGCGGTTTTGCCGGCGCCGTAGACCACTTCGGGGAAACCGCAACGCCGTTCGCGCTGGTGGTCAATCCGCGCGAAGCCAAGGTCGGCGGCGCCGGCCTCTTCGAGCGCGGCCAGTGCCTGCTCGACGCTCAGCTCGCCCGCCGCCAGTTGGCGCAGTATTTTTTCCGGGTCGTTCATCGCCGGGTTCCACGATGGGAATGGCAAAATTCTCGACCGCCAAAGCGGAATTTTGCCGATTCAGCTTGAAATTTCGCTGTCAGGCAGGTACTTGTCGTTAACTTAATGGATACGATGAAAGCAAACGTGCACCCGTCAACCCATGGAGTCAAGCGGTGATTTCACAAGTTTCAGGATGCGGGGCGGCGTACTGGCGACGCTGGGGCTTATTGCTTGCCGGGCTGCTGGGTCTGGCATTGTGCGCCCAGGGGCAAGGAGATAACAAGCTCCGGATCGCCAAGCTCCTGCACAAGGAGGCCAAGAGAGGTGATGTTAATGCCCAGGTAAAACTCGGCGCGGCGTATCTGACCGGGAAATATGGTCTGAAGAAAAACCCCAAGCGGGCCTTGGCCTGGCTCAAAAAAGCCGCCAAACCCCGCAAGGTAAACAAGAAGAAGGTGCGGCATCCCCGGGCCTTGCTTTACCTTGGCATCTGCTATGACAGTTATTATCAGTTTCTGAAGGTGAAGCAGAACAAACAGAAGGCCCTGGACTATTACTTGCTGGCGCTGGAGCACGGCCTGCCCGAGGCCAATCAGTACATCGCTTTTACCTATCAGGAGCTTGGCCGGCCCGAAAAAGCCGCGGCGTACTTTAAGCAGGCCGCAGACATGGGCAACCAGCGCTGCCAGGTGGAATATGGCCGCATCCTGCTCGAAGGCCGCGGGGTCAAGGCCGATCCCCAGGCGAGCATCCCCTACCTGGAGAAGGCGGCCAGGCATGGCGACGCCGAGGCCCAACTGTTGCTCGCCGACTGCTACAGCGGGGCCTATCCACCCATTGCCCGCGACAACGAAAAAATGATTGATCATCTCTGGGCGGCCGCCGTGAAAAGGCCTGTGGCGGCGACCCGCATCGGCTTCTGCTACGAAAATGGCCTCGGCGACCTGAAGGGCGGGGTGGAAGTGGCCGTGAAATGGTACCAGAAGGCCATCGCGGCCGGTGAACCCCAGGCGATGCTGCAGTTGGCCCACTGCTACGCCAAGGGCCGGGGAGTCGTGAAAGATGAAAAGAAAGCCCTGGACCTTTACCGCCGCGCCGCCGCCGCCAAGCCGCCGCTGGCCATGGCCTATCACAACCTCGGCGTCTGTCACGCTCTCGGTAAAGGCACCGCCCGAGATGACGCCACGGCTTTTGCCTGGTTCCAAGGGGCCGCCGAGTTGAAACTGCCGGCCGCGATGTTCAGCCTCGGCGATTTTTATCAAGACGGCCGCGCCGTGGACCAGCACGGCAAACCCTTGGCCAAGGACCCGAAAATGGCGTTTAATTGGTACAAACAAGCCGCCGCCTTGGGCTATGCCCCCGCCCTGCTCGAAATCGGCTATTGCTACTATTACGGCCGCGGCGCGGCGGTTGACAAGGCCAAGGCCCGGCAAGCCTTTGAAAAAGCGGCCAAATTGAAGAACCCTCAGGCGCTAAGAGCCCTGAAAACTCTGTTTTGAATCGCTTTTTCCGAAGATTGCGTTTGCGCTGATGATAATCCGGGGTATACTCCATCTTCCGAAGTCATAAAAGTTCATAATCAGTGATGGAGAAAAGTGGGCTTTTGTCCCGCTTTTTTATTTTCAGCCGGTTCCGTCAGGCACAATTTGAGTGCCGGCTTGAGAAAACCCCGACGAAGCCTGACAAAGAAAGCAGCTGGACAATGAATACCGATCTACTGGCAGCCTTGGATTTTTTTGAACGGGACCGTGGCCTTGACCGCGAGGTGATCGCCCGGGTTATCGAGGAAGCCCTCGAGGCCGCCGCCGTCAAAGTGGTCGGCCCCAATCAACTCAGCGTCAAGCTCGATCCCAAGACCGGGGACATCACCGCTGTGGCCAAGGTGACCGCAGTCAGGAGAGTCGAACACCCGGAAACAGAAATCTCCTTGTCCGAGGCCCGGCGGCAGAAGGCCAAGGCCAAGCTGGGGGATGAAATCGATTTGCCGGTGCCGCCGCGGGAATTCGGCCGGATCGTGGCCCAGACCACCCGCCAGGGCATCTTCCAGCGCCTGCGCCAGGTCGAAAAGGACATCCTCCGCAACGAGTACAAGGATCGCGTGGGTGAAATGTTTCACGGCGTGGTCAATCGTTTCGAGAAGGGAGACGTGCTGATTGATTTTGACGGGCACGAAGGTCTGCTGCGCCACGAGGAACGCATCCCTACCGAGGACTATCAGATCGGCGACCATATCTCCTGTGTGCTGATCGAGGTGAACATGGACAAGCCCGGCCCGGTCCTGCTGGTGTCCCGCGCCCACGACAGCCTTCTCCAGCGGCTTTTCGAGCGCGAGGTCACCGAAATTGCCGAAGGCATCGTCACCATCAAGGCCGTGGCCCGGGAGCCCGGATTCCGCAGCAAAATCGCCGTCGACAGCAGCGCCGCCAGGGTGGATCCGGTCGGCGCCTGTGTCGGGATTCGCGGCAGCCGCGTCAAGACCATCGTCCGCGAACTCAGCGGTGAAAAGGTGGACATTATCCGCTGGAACCCGGACCTTGCCCCGTTCGTGACCAATGCGCTCCAGCCGGCGGAACTCAAGTCACTGCAGATCGATGAAAAAAATAAGCAGGTGAACGTTCAAGTTCACCCGGACCAGCTTTCCCTGGCGATCGGCCGGCGGGGCCAGAACGTCCGGCTCACCGCCCGGCTGACAGGTTGGAAAATCGAGATCAACAAGGCGGAGGAAGAAGAACGCGCCACTCTCGAAGAGAAAATGAAAGAAGCCGCCACGACCCTGGCCACAGGCCTCGGCATCACCGAGGACATCGCCCAGAAGCTGGTGGATAACGGCTTCCTTTCGCTGGACGGAATCAAGGCCGCCGATGACGCCGACCTAATGGCGATCGAGGGTCTCGACGCTGACGTGGTTAAAACTATCAGGGAAGCGGCCGGCAATGAGCCGGCCGACTCGTAAATGAGGGGGCATGCATGGCCGGCGACAAGGTGCGAGTCTACGATCTGGCAAGAGAGCTCGAGCTCCCAAACAGCGAACTGATCCGTCTCCTCAAAGAAGCCGGAACCGAGGTTAAGTCACACTCCTCCTCGATAGACCCGGAAGCCGCCGAGTTGATCCGCGAGTCGCTCCGTAAACCAAAAGCTGCCCAGGCCGGGAAAGCCGAACCCGGGAAAGCCGAAGAAGAGACTGCGGCGGCGAAACCGAAAACTCCCGAAGCTGAACCGAAGCCGACAAAGCCCGAAGCCGAAAAGGCCCCGGCGAAAAAGCCTAAAAAGGCCAAAGAGACCAAAGGCAGGAAAGCTGCCGCCAAAGCCGCCGCCAAAGCCGCCGCCAAAGCTGAATTGGTCGAACTTCATCTGCGCTCGCCGATCATCGTCAAAGACTTGGCCGGGGCCATGGACGTCAAGCCGAACGTGCTGATAATGGCATTGATGGAAAAAAACATCATGGCCAATATCAACCAGGCAATTGATGCCGCGGTGGCCCGGGAAATCTGTGCCAGACACGGCTTTGACCTGGTGCCCGAAAAACGGGGCAAGGGGGGCGGTTCTGCCCCGGCCAGTATCATCGGGCCCGCGCCGGAAGAAATCGTCTATGCCGATCCCGAGGTCGAGCCACGCCCGCCGGTAGTCGCTTTCCTGGGCCACGTTGACCACGGCAAGACCTCGCTGCTGGACAAGCTGCGCCACAGCAATGTCGTCGCGGACGAGGCCGGCAGTATCACCCAGCACATCGGCGCCAGCACCATCACCTGGAACAACCAGCAAATCACCTTTGTCGATACCCCCGGCCACGAGGCCTTTACCCAGATGCGCGCCCGCGGCGCGAAGGTTACTGACCTGGTGGTCCTGGTGGTCGCCGCCGACGACGGTTTCATGCCGCAGACGGTCGAGGCCCTCAACCACGCCCGGGCCGCCGGCGTCCAGATTATCGTGGCCATGAATAAGATGGACCTGGAAACCGCCGATCCGGAGAAGGTCTTGCGCCAAATGATGGAACACGAAATGATGCCCGAAGACTGGGGCGGCGAAATCGCCGCCATCCGCGTTTCCGCCATCACCGGCGACGGGCTGGAAGATTTGCTCGAGCACATCCTGCTCGAAGCCGAGATGCTCGAGCTGAAGGCCAATTCACGGTTGCCCGGCCAGGCTGTGGTCATCGAATCGCAGGTCGAACCCGCCTTGGGAACCACGGTCAACCTCGTGGTCCAGAACGGCACCATCAAACCCGGTGACGCGATCATCTGCGGTGAGTTTGCCGGCAAGGTAAAAGCCCTGATCTCTCACGGAGGACAACGTCTCGAGCGGGCCGGACCCAGCACCCCGGTTAAGCTCGTCGGGCTCAATGGATTGCCTGAGTCTGGGGCGAAGTTGGTCGTCTGCAAAGATGAAAAACAGGCCAAGCGCCTGGCCGGGGAACGGTTGCTGCTACGGCGCGAGACATCGCTGGCGCTCGAGCCCGCCGCCAGTCTCGAGGAGCTGTTCCACCAAATGGAGGAAGGCGCCCGGGACCGCCTGAAAGTGATTGTCAAGACCGACGTGCAGGGCACCTGCGAAGCGGTCTGCGAGGCTCTGGCAAAACTCGATTCGCCCAAAATCAAGCTCGAGATCATCCATTCAGGCGTCGGTGCGATCAACGACAATGACGTGCTCTTAGGTTCTGCTTCGGACGCCATCATTATCGGCTTTCACGTGCGGGTCAATCCGGGTGTCAATGCCGCGGCCAAGCGTGAAAACGTCGAAATCCGGCTCTATAGCGTTATCTACGAAGTGGTCGAGCAGATCAGGGAAGCCATGATAGGCCGGCTCAAACCCGAACTGCGAGAACGCGCCATGGGCAAAGTCGAAATCATCCAGGTCTTCAGCGTATCCAAGATCGGCAAGATCTGCGGCTGTTCCGTAACCCAGGGCGCCGTCCGCATCAACGCCAAAGCCAGGGTCTTCCGCAGCGACGAAGTCATCTACAACGGCGACGTAATTTCGCTCCGGCGATTTCAGGATGATGTCCGCGAGGTGCGCGAAGGCCTCGAGTGCGGCATCGGCCTGGACAACTTCACTGACTTCGACGTGGGCGACGTCATTGACGTCTACGAGTACGAGGAAGTGAAGACAACCCTTTGAATAAGTGCTGCGGGCGGCATTGCCGCTTCTTGCGTCGGAAAGGAACCCGGCAGGCGCCATTGCCGCTGTTTGTACCAGGGAGGAACTTTAGCAGTGGAGCGAATGCTTCGGGTCAATAACTTGCTCAAACGCGAGTTAGGCGTCATCTTCGAGCGGGAGATCTGCACCGAACTGTCTTGTCTGGTGACGGTGACGGACGTGGTGTGCGCCCCGGACCTGCGGTCGGCCCGCGTCCACGTGAGCGCCTACGGGCCGGAGGATCAAAAGCAGCGGGTACTCGGCGTCTTGCGCCGCCACCGCAAGGGAATCCAGCACGAAATCGCCCGGGCCGTGAAACTCAAGTATACGCCCCGGCTGCAATTCTGCCTCGATGACACCGCTGAAAAGGCCGACCGAATCATGCAACTGCTGGATGAGCTGAGCGATGGCAGAACCGATGAGACGGCCTGAAGGGCCTATGCGAGCCGACAGGCGAGAGCGAAGCGGCAACAAGGAACTGCGACGACAGAACCGAAGGACAAGGAATGATGAAGGCAGAACTTCTTAATTCGGAGTTCATTGTTCGATATTCTGAGGTCCACTCATGAGCACTCCTGACTCCCCTGGCAAAGCGTATACGCAGGTCCACGACTGGCTGCGGCAGCGGAATAATTTCCTCATCGTCACCCACCAGCATCCCGATGGCGACGCGGTCGGCGCGGTGCTGGGGTTGGCCGGGTGTCTCCGCGCCCGGAACATCGCTTGCCGCGGGTATTTTGACCAGGAATTGCCCCCGCAGTTCATGGCCTTTATGCCAGACGACATTCTCTTTGGCGAGGCGACAGCCGGGTCGGATGACCGGGTGGACCTGGCGGGGTTTGACAACCTTATCTGCCTGGATTGTGCGACCCCCGACCGTCTGGCGCTGCCCAACGGGCTGGCCTTGGCCGAGCTCCCCCTGGAGGTGTGCAATATTGACCATCACTTCAGCAACCCGGGATTCGGCGCCGTTTCCCTCGTTGACCCCGCTGCCGCCGCCACCAGCGAGATTCTGTTCAAGTTGTTTACGGCTTTTGACCTGCCCGTGACCCCCGAGGTGGCCACCGGCCTGCTGATCGGCATTACCCAGGATACGGGTTGTTTCCGCTTTCATAACACCTCGGCCGCCGCGCTCGGGGCCGCGGCCCGGCTGATCGCGGCTGGCGGCGACTATCACCGGGTGACGCGCGAACTCTATTTCAATACTCCCATCCATATTATGCGATTGCAGGCCAGCATCATCCTTGAAAAAATCCGTTTCGCCTTTGACGACCGCCTGGCCTATTTCTTCGTCACCGATGAACTGCTCGCGGAATACGGCGCGACGCGAGAGGAAGTTGATGACCTGATTGAGGTGGCCCGGACCATCGCGGGGGTCGAGGTGGTCTGCCGCTTACTGCGGCACGGGCCGGACGTGCGCTTTTCGCTGCGTTCGCAAAATCCGGCCCGGCCCGTCCTCGAGATGGCCGGGCAACTCGGCGGCGGCGGGCATCGCCTGGCGGCCGGCGCGACCCTGGCAAACACCACGCTCGCCGAGGCCGAAGCAAAACTGCTGGAACTGGCCGGGAAGCTCTTCGATGACTAAGCCCGAAACCGAGCCCAGCGGCGTCCTGCTCGTGGACAAACCGCCAGCCTGGACCAGCCACGACGTGGTCAAGTTCATCCGCGGGTTCGGGATCAGAAAAGTGGGCCATTGCGGTACCTTGGACCCGGCCGCCACGGGTTTGCTGGTGGTTGTCATCGGCCGCGCCACTAAGCTCACAGAGCGTTTCGCCGGCCAAGACAAAGCTTACGAAGGCGTGATGGAACTGGGCACGGAAACCTTCTCTCAGGACGCTGAAGGTGAAATCATTGCCACCGGTGACTGGTCCCAGGTCACCGAAACCCAGGTCCGCGAAACTTTCGCGAGATTCGCCGGCGAGCAGATGCAGGTGCCGCCCATGGTCTCTGCCGTCAAGAAAGGCGGCAAAAAGCTCTATGAAATGGCCCGCAAAGGCATCGTAATCGACCGCGACCCCCGGCCCATCACTATCCACCGGCTGGAAATCAAGAAGATCAACTTGCCGGAAATTCATCTCCAAGTAAAATGTTCGAAGGGCACTTATGTCCGGACTCTCTGCGCCGACATCGGCACGGAACTCGGCTGCGGCGCCTATCTGAAGAACCTGCGGCGCACGGTCAGCGGCCGGTTCTCGATCTCGGAGGCCTTTCCCCTGGAGGAAATCAAGACCTGGAACCGGGACATCCTCTACACGAAGTTTCTCCCTTTGACAACCGTCCTGACATATTTGTAGGGCTCAGGGGCTTCAACTCAGAATATCGAACAAGGAACTCAGAAGGCAGAAGTTCAGTATTCAGTATTCGGTGTTCGGTACTCAGGATGAGGAACTGCACACTGGAAGATTCAACCACGGAAAGCACGGAAGGCACGGAATACTTAATACTGAACACTGCCCATTCAGTGGCTGCTTGATTCGAGGAACGACTTCAGCTCGGCAAAACTGAGCCCGCACACCATGATCGGAGCCGCCTTGCCCTTGACGTAGATTTCCTGTTCCCGCCCATCCCAGAAACTTGCAGGCAGCAGGTTATGGGCGCTCTGGCTGACCACGATTTCCCGGCCAAGTGTTTTGGTGGCCTCTTCGAGCCGGAATGCCAAGTTCACCGTATCGCCCATGGCCGTGTTGTCGCTGCCAATGCCGAGCGCGGCGACGCCGGTATTGATGCCCGCGCCGATTTTCAATTCCTCGTTGATTTGTGGGCTGGCCACCCCCAGTTCGAGGGTCAGCGAGTGAATGTGCCAGGCGGCCCGCAGGCAGTTCAAGACCATGTCCTGGGGGTTCTCCGACGCTTCCCACAGCGCCATCACACAGTCCCCGATAAACTTGTCCACCCGCCCGAAGTTCTGTTCGATGATGTTTTGCACTTCGTAAAACCACTTGCTCATCAGCTTCGAGAGCACGGTTATTTCGATGCGCTCGGACATCGAGGTGTAGCCCCGGATGTCCGCGACCAGAATGGTGACCGAACGAATGTTTGAGCGGACAAGGCTGATGGTGTCGCCGAGATCGCTCTGTTCAGTCTCCAGCACGGTTGATTCTTCGGAGGTATCCTGAAAAAACTTGACGGGGCTTTCGCCGATCAAGACCGTGTCACCGTCACGCAGCAGCGTCGGCGTCATCACCCGCTGCTCATTGATGAAGCTGCCGTTGCGGCTGCCCAGATCCAGCACGTAATACTGCTCGTTGCCGACCCGGCGGATAACGGCATGGTTGCGGGAAACCGAAGCATCATGCAACTGAATCGTATTCGACCTGTCCCGGCC
>SDBT01014388.1_pt1 | contig 12619 bp, 12 predicted proteins | sample 2277101 | NCBI WGS metagenome assembly SDBT01 (sample SAMN10404973, study PRJNA504765) | marine sediment metagenome | isolation source: marine sediment core GS10_PC15, 103 cmbsf | place: Arctic Ocean: Southern Knipovich Ridge | collected 2010 | reverse complement strand
ACCGCAGAAAATCAATACCAAAGCCGGCTGTCTGCTCCAGATAACAAGGGCGAGAAACAACAGCACTCTCATAAGTTGCGCAAAAGGTTTTTTGCCCTTTATGTACTGGTTTATGATATGCGGATATCGAATTCTGCTGACCATCAACACCGCCACGCCCAGAGCCAGAAACGGCAGGGCATACATTATAACGTTTTCGCAGATAAGGTATGCCCAGGTGCTTTTGGCTGAAAGCTCCGGCAATGTTTCCTGGTGGAATATTACAAGGCTTGCTATTACGCCGGCAGCAGCAGGAGTTGGCAGGCCCATAAAACTCATATGTGCAGACTCGTCCTGCTCATTCTCCACATTGAACCTGGCTAATCGAATGGCCGCACAACTTATGTATGCCGCCGCTGCCAGCCAGATGAATCGCTGCAGGAAATCTTCAAATGCCACATTGAGTTGAACGAGATTTGCAAGTTTATATTGCAGGATTTTGAGCATTAAAAACGCTGGCGCCACTCCGAAGCTGATAATGTCGCACAGGCTGTCGAGCTGACCGCCGAAGCTGGATGTGCTCTGGCTCATTCGTGCGAGCCGGCCGTCGAGCATATCGGCAATCATTGCCAGCAGTATCATATAGCCGGCCATCGCAAAATACGATGTTCCGATTCTATGATATGAAAAACTATTGATTTCGTCGGCTGCGCCTTTACTGGCAAGAACAATGGCCGCAAAGCCGCATACGCCGTTGAGAATAGTTACCAGCGACGGCAGGACCGTAATGGATTTTAGCCTTTGCTTTCGCACCCGCCGGAGCAAGTTCTCTTTGGCAGCCTGGGTTCTTAATCTGCGCATCTTTTAATTTCCAATTTTCGTTTTTCAATCAGCAATCGTCCAATTTTTCGTACCTTACGAGAGCCGTCAGTCCAGCTTTGACCTTGTTACCTATTTGAACCAGGCACTTTGTGTTTTCACAAACAGGAACATACAGTTCAGTCCTGGAGCCGAATTTTATCATGCCGAATTTCTCACCGCCAGTTAATTTTTGTCCCCTGCTTGTATCACAGACAATTCGCCGGGCAATTGCTCCGCTGATTTGCCGAACAATCAGTTTGTCTTTCGGGCTGTCGGTCCTGATTAGTTCAAGGTCGTTGGACTCATTGACCTGCCCGGCCTGTGGGTTTCTGGCATCTTTGTATTTGCCTTTTTTGTAGGTGATTCTTTCGACTTTTACGTTGCACGGTGCCCGATTGATATGGGCATTGAATATGCTCATAAAGATTCCGATTCTAAGTGTATCTGCACCGATGAAGTCATTTTCTTTGACAATCTCAATGTCGGTTATCCTGCCATCGGCCGGCGCCAGCAGCAGGCTGTTATCCAACGGGCAAAGCCTGTAAGGGTCGCGGAAAAATGCTAAACTCCATATCAAGACGACAGCTAAAGGGACTTCTATTGAGATGATAGCCCAGGCGCTCAAATACAAAACGCCCACAACCAGATAGACAGTCATCGCTGCCAGCGCTACCGCCGGAAAAATAACCACCTGCGGCCAGCCGTATTTAGTCAGCGGAATTCGCATAACTGAATATGGTAACCATCATTGGCCTTGACGGCAAGGAGGAAAGTCGGTAAGCTCCGGCGAGAATGGCAAGTATCAAATAATGAATATCGAATTACGAATATTGAATGAGAAATAAAGAAAGGATGTAAGATGTTCACGATGATAGTTGATGTTACGGCAAGGGAAATACTGGATTCGCGTGGTAACCCCACTGTTGAGGTTGATGTATTACTTGAAGATGGTTCCTTCGGCCGGGCAGCGGTACCGTCCGGAGCCAGTACAGGCGCCTACGAGGCGATAGAGCTTCGCGATAGACGGGCAAAACGCTACCTGGGTAGAGGCGTTGCCGCCGCCGTCAAAAATATAAATGAGGTTATCGGCCCCGAGGTTGTGGGTATAGACGCTGCTGCGCAGGAGGAACTTGACCAGTTGATGATTGAACTGGACGGCACGGCGAACAAAGCTAAGCTCGGCGCAAACGCAATATTAGGCGTTTCATTGGCGGTGGCAAAGGCGGCGGCGGACTCGGCCGAGCTGCCATTGTACCGCTATTTAGGCGGCTGCAACGCCAATATTCTGCCTGTGCCGATGATGAATATTCTAAACGGTGGAAAACACTCCGACAACAATGTCGATTTCCAGGAATTTATGATTATGCCGGTCGGAGCCAAAGATTTTCCGCAAGCATTGCAAATGGGAGCGGAGGTGTTCCATACATTGAAAGAAGTGCTGGCCAAAAAAGGCTACGCCACATCGGTCGGCGACGAGGGTGGCTTTGCCCCTATGCTCAGGAGCAACGAAGAGGCCCTGGAAGTGATTGTGGACGCCATCAAGAAAGCCGGTTACAGGGCGGGTAAGGACATTTCAATCGCCCTCGACCCTGCTGCAACTGAAATGTTCGACAGCAAGACGAGGAAATACAAATTCTTCAAATCCAACCCGAAGAAAAAAATCTCTTCCGATGCTTTGATTGCACACTGGGCCGAGTGGGTGGATAAGTATCCCATTATTTCCATCGAGGACGGGCTGGCGGAAGATGACTGGGCCGGCTGGATAAAATTGAACAAAAAGCTTGGGCGTCAAATACAACTGGTCGGCGATGATTTGTTCGTAACCAATACCAGGCGCCTCGCAAAGGGGATAAAGCTCGACTGTGCTAATTCGATATTGATAAAACTCAACCAGATAGGTACGCTCACAGAGACGTTTGAAGCGATAAATATGGCCAAGCGAGCCGGCTGGACAGCGGTCGTCAGTCACCGAAGCGGCGAAACGGAAGATACCACAATCGCTGACTTAGCTGTTGCCACAGGGGTTGGCCAAATAAAGACCGGCTCGCTGTGCCGAACAGACAGAGTTTGCAAATACAACCAGCTGCTTAGAATAAGTGAGGACCTTGGCCCAGCGGCACGATACGCAGGCTTTATGTTTAAGTGATGGTAATTGGTTAAATGCTAACTGGTTAAATGGTTAAATAATCACCAGTTACCAATCACGAGTTACCAATTACCAGTTACCAATTATGCGAAGGCAAAATATCCTGCGAACGCTTTTGTTTGTTGTCTTTTTCAGCATCGGTGCAGCAGCGCTGAGCGTCTCTATCCTCGGCGATGATTTGCTTCGGTACTATACAAACAGAGAACTCTTAGAGACGGCGCGAGAATCCTTAAGCCGGCTTCGCTCCTTAAACGCCGACTACGATGCACTATTGCAGCAGTTGCAAAAAGACCCCAATCTTGTTAGACGCATCGCTCCTGCCACACTCGGCACGCAACCTGCCGATGCGAATGCAATTTACCCGAAAGCAACAGCGGAGCAATTGGCCGCTGCCAGGAAAGCCTTAACAGAGGATACGAGCCATAAAGTCGCCGAGCCGGCGATGCCCGATTGGATTAGCCGATGCAGCAGACCACCCCGGCGAATAATACTTTTTTTGGCAGGTGCCTTTTTAATCCTTATTTCGTTTATATGGTTCGGCCCGGTTAAACAGGCTGAACAAAAGGCATAATAGTTTTATTCAAACCGCAGCGGATTCAGACCTGTAACACGAAATATATTGCAGAAGCTGGTTTAGTCAGCATTGCTAAAAAGAAGCCTCCCTGACTTTTCGGTCAAATCAACTGTTGCGGGTTTTGCAATTGTTCTCTAATGAAGTTTAGAAACCGTGCTGCGTAGGTTTCGTTTATGATTCTGCGGTCGACCGCCAGAGTCAGACTCGTCATCTTTCGCACTACAATATCGCCGTCCTGTGGAGAGGCCGTTTTGATTACATTGCCAACCGCTAAGATAGTACTGGCCGGCAGCGGTACAATCGCGATAAATGAATCAATCCCGTATGTTCCAAGATTGCTTAATGCTATTGTTTCGGCCTCTATGTCTGCAAGTGTTAATTTATTGCTGCGTGCCTTTTCGGTAAACAACTTCTCCTGGCGGGCAATTTCAGCCAGCTGTTTTTTGTCCGCGTTTTTTATTACCGGCACAACGGGACCTTGGGCGGTGTTGACAGCGAAGCCAACGTTGATTGCATCGGCGATTTTGATATTGTCACCTACGAGAGTTCCTACCGTAAGGGGGTATTTTGCCGCTGCCAGCGCCAGTGCACGGATATAGAAGGTGTTTGTCGTTATTTTGACGCGCAGTGATTTGTGCAGTTTTGGCCGCAGGGCCATCAACTCGGTTATGTCTGCTTTTGACTCGATGTAAAAACAGGGCTTGCTCTGTTTGGATTTTGACATTCTTTCGCCGATGAGCCTCTGGATTCTGGTCAGTGGGATAGGGGCCACAAAATGCTCTTTATCGTGTTTTGGGGGCCCGATAGGATTTTTTGCTGGATTCTCCAAAGGCGACTCTGTCATTTGTCAGGGGGTCCCCGCGATACGTTGCAAAACCAGGACCCGGTCAATACGGCAAACAGATTATTTTTTGTGCAAAAAACTGGGCGATACTGGACTCGAACCAGTGACCTCACGGGTGTGATCCGTGCGCTCTAACCAACTGAGCTAATCGCCCGGCTGAATCAATATATTAAAACCGCCCGCACAGGAGGTTGTCAAGCGATTTATCCAGAACCGAAACAATGGGGAATATTTATTTGTAAACTTGACAGTTAATTGGATTGGACTTAAATAAAGGTTGGACCGGCAGACTGAAAAAGTATGTTAATTCTTTTGAAAGAGTTTAAATATGAAGATAAGTGCGAGTTACTGGATGTTTGAAGGAGGGCTTGAGGCGAAAAAACCGATAGCCGATGCGGTGCAGGAGGCTAAGGAGCTGGGCTTTGACGCCATAGAGCTTTGCATCGCCGGCGAGGGTGTTTTGACGCATAACACTACACAGGCCCAGTGCGAAGAAATCGTAGCGGCTGCACGGAAAGTCGGCATCGAAATTTCAAGCGTTGCCAGCGGTCAAAGCTGGACCTGTTCGCCCAGCGCAAACGACCCTGACACCAGGGCTGAGATTATCGATTTTACCCGCAAGGCTCTGCAGGTGACAAAATGGCTCGGTACCGACGCCTATCTTTTTGTGCCTGGTGCGGTGGATGTATTCTTTCTGCCCGATGCCGAGGTGATACCCTACGACGTTTGCTACGAGCGGGCCAGCGAAGCGGTGAAGCAGATTCTGCCGACTGCAGAAGAGGCCGGCGTGGCAATATGTATTGAAAACGTCTGGAACAAATTTTTGTTAAGCCCGCTGGAGATGCGCGACTTTATCGACAGCTTCAACTCGGAACTGATTAGGGCCTATTTCGATGTCGGCAATGTACTGCTGACAGGTTATCCTGACCAGTGGATTCGAATCCTCGGCAGGCGAATAAAGCGAGTGCATGTCAAAGACTTCGAGAAATCCGTGGGCACGGTGGAAGGCTTTGTTGATATGTTAGAAGGTGATGTGGACTTTGAAGCGACCAAAAAGGCCTTGGTTGAGATAGGTTATGACAGCTACATTACGGGCGAGTTGCTACCTTTTGAGCCGGGCCGGCCTGAAAGAACCGCAAAAGCGATGAAGAAGCTTTTCAAGTAGAGGAGCAAGAAATGGTAAGAGTCGGTATAGCCGGATTTGGGTTTATGGGGAATATGCACTTTCGGTGCTATAAGGCCATTGAAGATGCAGAGGTTGTTGCTGTTTGTGATAGCGATGAGAGCAAGTTTAAGGATACCGGCGGGGCAGTCGGCAATATCCCCGGTACCGAGGAGCCGTTGGATTTGACCGGTATAGGGTTTTTCACGGATTTCGATAAAATGTTGGCCGAAGTACAACTCGATGCTGTCTCGATTACGCTGCCGACGTATATGCACAGGGATTTTGTCATAAAGGCCCTCGATACGGGCCACAATGTATTGTGTGAAAAACCTATGGCTTTAGACCGGGCCCAGTGCGAGGAGATGATTGCAGCGGCAAAGAAGGGCGGCAGGGTGTTACAAGTTGGCCATTGTATCCGCTTTTGGCCTGAATACGCCAGGACAAAGCAGATTATTGATTCGGGTGAATACGGCAAGGTCAAAGTGGCCAGTTTTCAGCGGTTGAGCCTGACGCCGACGTGGTCGTGGAGGGGCTGGCTGATGGAAATTGCCAAAAGTGGCGGGGCAGTACTTGATTTACACATTCACGATTCCGACTTTGTACAATATGTTTTCGGGATGCCGAAGGCCGTTTACAGCCGGGGGACAAAGGGGCCAAGCGGTGGTTACGACCACATAGTTACCCAATATCTTTATGACGATGAAAAGGTTGTTACCGCCGAGGGCGGCTGGATTATGACACCGGGTTTCGGCTTCGAGATGAGCTTTAACATCATTCTTGAGAAGGCAGGTATTGTCTTTGATTGCACGCGGAAGCCGGCATTTAAGCTCTATCCTCTCGAAGGCGAACCGTTTAGTCCCGAGGTAAAAGCAGGCGACGGCTATTCGCTGGAGATTGCCCACTTCGTAAAGGCCGTCAGCGGGCAGGAAGTTCCTGAAATAATAACGCCGGCACAGTCGCTTGATTCGGTCAAACTTATTCTATTTGAGAAGCAGTCGGCACAAACCGGCAGTGAGGTCGCAATCAAGTGATTAAGTGTATCGATTGGCCGATAGGTGTTTGCACGTGGTCGCTTGGTAACGACTTTAATAGGATTAGTGCTCTCAGGCAGCAGAGCCGAATAAGCCACATCCATCTTGCCGTTTCACCGGCTTTTGGCAAACACGGCGAAGATTACCTTTCGAGAGTCCACAGGGAAAGCTGGAACATAACCGCTACAATGATTGACTTTCCGCAAGAGGATTACTCCAGTCTCGAATCCATCAAGGCAACCGGTGGAATTGCCCCGGATAATTGCTGGGCGGATAACAGAAAGCGGATTATCGAGGCTATGGATATAACCAGCCGCTTGGGTGTAAGGTATCTGACACTGCACTTTGGTTTTCTCGACTATGCAGACGATGAATACGCCAAAAGATTCCGCGAGAAGGTTAAGTTTCTGGCAGACGCTGCTGCGAGCAGGCAGATTATGCTTTTGATGGAGACCGGCCAGGAAAACGCTGCTGAGTTGCGTTTGCTTCTGGAAGATTTGAATCACCCGGCGATTGGTGTGAATTTCGACCCGGCCAATATGATTTTGTATGATAAAGGCAATCCAATCGAATCTGTTCAGATATTGGCGCCGTGGATAAGACACGTTCATATAAAAGATGCTCTGCGCACACAAACGCAGGGCACCTGGGGTATGGAAGTAGCCTGGGGCGGAGGCCAGGTGGGGGGCACCAATTTCTTAAAAGCCCTCGAACAAATAAATTTTTCAGGGACCCTGGCGATAGAGCGCGAGTCCGGGGATAGCCGCTTTGAGGATATCAAGCTTGCTGCCGAGCGGCTGATTTTAGCTGCTAACGATTGAGCACGCAGTGAATTTTGTGATATGGCGGTGCCTGTTAGATAAGTTTTTTTCAGGGCAATTCCTGGTCTGTGGCGATGAGGTTTACGCGGCCGAGCTTGACGCCTTTCAGGCTTACTATTTTTTCTGCCATTTTATTGATTTCACCCACACGCCCTCGAAGCACAATTACCTCCAGGCAATCGTGCTCGTCCAGATGGATGTGAATGGAAGAAATCGTTTGTAGAATATGTGAATGCTGCAGGCCGATTAGCTTTTCCGCAAGCCTTGTCGAATGATGGTCGTAAACCAGAAATACGGCAGCGACTGCCCTGGCTTTTGGATTGCTCAGGCGCTCGCCGCTTAGCTGCCGACGTACAAGATCGCGTATGGCCTCGGACCGGCTCTGATAACCTTGTTTGGCAATGAGCTTGTCGAACATAGAAATCAGCTTCTTATCCAGCGATACCCCTATACGCTCAACTTGACTCATTTTTATTTATAGCCCCAGGAACTGAATGGCCAGACCACAAAGGCATATCGTGGCCCCGGCTATCGCGTGCGAAAAACGCTGCAACCGATTTAATGGGACGAAGTTCACCCCCGCCACCGAAAGCATAACCACACCTAACATCGTGCCAATCGTAACTATGCCGAACACGCTTGTAACTACCACCAAACCGAACAAACTGTTCTTCGCGGCGGGATACATCAGAATCGGTATCAATGGCTCGCATGGCCCAAAAACAAAAATCGTAAACAGCACCCAGGGCGTGATGCTCGGATTGCCTTTGTCATCGTGAACGTGAGCGTGCTCAAGCCGATGACTGTGCGAATGCTCGTGTTCGTCCCCGACGGTGTGAGCGTGACTGTGCACGTGGGATTTATTCTGGTATGCTCGGCGAAGCCCCCACACAAAATACGCCAACCCGAATGCGATAAGCAGCCACGCCGCTATGTTGCCCTGCACCGACTCCACTATCTCCAGCTTCTTGACTGCCAGGCCCAACGCAACCCCAACCAGGCCCAGTACTACGGAACTACCTATATGCCCTAGGCCGCACAGGAAGGTTATCAGGGCGGTTTTCAAAACCGACCATTTTCGCGCCCACGACATCATAATAAAGGGCACATAATGGTCCGGCCCCAGTATGGTATGAAAAAAACCTATCGAAGCGGCGGTGATAATAAGGACGTTCAGCTCCATTGTCATAATCATCTTCTCCAAAAAATTCAAAATTTACTATTGCGCATAAAAATAGCAAATCTGTGCTACCACGTCAAGTGTTTTTTTAATAAAAAATACCGTTCTCCTCGACAATGGCCCCGCCGAAAAAATAATGTCCGATTCGAAACTGATGACCGAACATGGCCTGGAAGTGCCGGACAATATGTGGTTCATAGTTCGTGGTTCGTAGTCTGGGAACTACCAACTCGTAACTACGAGCTTATTTTGGCTTTGCTGGTTACGTAGATTACCTGCTCGGCAAACAGATTAGGTGCGAATCTTACCGGGCTAAGACGCGTTTTAACCAGCGGAATCTTCTTTTCCACCTTAACACCGAGTTTCTTGCAGAACTGGTCGAAATCTTTTAGTGACAGAAAGTGTATGTTCGGTGAGTTGTGCCAGGCGAAGGGCAGATACCCGGTTACGGGGGCTTTGCCAAGGCCGCATAGCTGTGCTCTGCACCGCCAGTGAGCAAAGTTAGGAAAACTCACAATCACTTTTTTGCCCACGCGCAGCAATTCTCTAAAAACCTTCTCAGGATTTTTCAGCGTCTGCACCGTTTGTGACAGTATCACATAATCGAAGCTCTTGTCGTCGTAAAACCTGAGCCCTTCTTTGATATCCTGCTGGATAATCGGCAGCCGTCGGCAGACACAATCCAGCACAAGCTCTTGGTCAAGTTCGATACCCTTACCCTTTGTGTTTTTGTCATGTACGAGGTTGACCAGCAGTTGGCCATCGCCACAGCCGACGTCAAGCACCATGCTGTTCGGCTCAATGAGAGATTCTATCAACTCGTAATCTACACGTGCCCTGTGCGCCCGCTCAAACTTGCCGAGTTGCCGCATACTTCGTGCGTAACATGAGCACGGCTGCTGCTCGGGCACCGGTGTGTAGGTTGCCTGCAAAAAGCAACAGATGAACCTGTCTAATACTTCCGGCTCTAACAGAAACGCATCATGGCCGTACGGTGAAGCGATATCGCAGTAACTAACGTCCTTGTTCGTAGCAGCAAGGGCATCCACCATCGCCTTGGATTGAGCGGGTGTGTAGAGCCAGTCGCTTGCAAAGCTGATTATAAGAAACCGTGACTTCGTTTTTGCAAAAGCCTTCTCTAATGACCCGTAATCTTTTTGAAGGTCGAAATAATCCGACGCCTTGGTTATATAAAGGTAACTGTTGGCGTCGAATCTTTCCACAAAGGTTTGGCCCTGATAGTCCAGGTATGTCTCAACGGCAAATTCAGAGTTGAAATCGTAACTGTAGCGGTCGGCACTTCTCAGTTTCCGGCCGAATTTTTCACGCATCCCCTGTTCCGACAGATATGTTATATGCCCAATCATCCGCGCAATCGTCAGGCCTCTATCCGGGCCTTTTTCGCTCCTATATTGTCCGCCGACGAAATTCGGGTCCGCTAATATCGCATTTCTACCTACCGCATCAAACGCAATAGACTGGGCCCCAAGATGTGTGGTTGTGGCAATTGCTATCGCTGCTTTAACGAAGTCAGGATATTCGATAGCCCACTGCAAAACCTGCATCCCGCCGATTGAGCCGCCAATTACCCCCAGAAGCTTTTTTATCCCAAGCTTGTCCAGTAACAGCTTCTGGACCTTAACCATATCGGCTATAGTTATAATCGGAAAGTCCAGACCGTATGGCTTCTGTGTCGCCGGATTAATCGAGGGCGGCCCCGTCGTTCCGCTGCAGCCGCCTAAAAAGTTTGAGCAGATAACAAAATATTTGTTTGTGTCGATTCCTTTGCCAGGCCCGACCATAACATCCCACCAGCCGGGATTCTTGTCATCAGGATGGTTTACACCGGCAACGTGAGCATCGCCGCTGAGAGCGTGGCAAATCAAAACGGTGTTATCCCCGGCCTCGTTAAGCTCTCCGTATGTCTCGTAGGCCACATCAATCGGAGCTAATTTCTTGCCGCACTCCAGCTCCAGAGGCTCAGCTGCCTCCACAAGCCGTATCGTTCGGGTCTGTACGATAGCAACCGAATTTTCACCAATATTTGCCATATCGAAAGTTAAGTATAACCAAAAGCTTTCCAATGTAAAGAGCTTGGATAAGTTGAACGGCGGTGGAAATTCACCGACCGAGCCGGCGTGTGTTGATGACATTTTCTGTTTTAAAATTACTAAAAAAACTTGACACCACAAAATCTCACTCGTAGATTATGTTAAGTGATGGCAGTGTCGAAACAGATGGACAAATTTTAACCGAATACCATTTGCTGAAAGGAAGCACAAAATGGCAAAGAAGAAAAAGGCCGTAAAAAAGAAAAAAGCTGCAAAGAGGAAAAAGGCCGTAAAAGGTCTGTGGTCAGCGGGCGAGACTAAATTACTCAAAAGACTTTTCTCGACCAACCCCACCACCCAAATAGCTGCAGAGCTCGGGCGTCCGACCGACGCAGTGAAGAAGAAAGCATCCAGAATGGGACTTCGCAAGTCAAAGAAATACATGAGGTCCATTGGCAGGGCGTAAGTTACAGCACAACTTCTTCAAAAGTAGTGGGTTCATCCGTCTTCGCGGCGATTGTTTCGTCTGATTTCCGGCCGGGCTCAGTGCCCCAAAGTAATAATCTGCCTGCGGACAGAGGCCGAGTTGTTCGGCTAAGTGGAGGCTCTTGAGCACGTCCGGTGCGGAGAGGGACTGGTGTGCAGGTTTTTGCGCTTTTAACTTCACCCAGTCTGAATCTCTTTGTAGTTCCCGAATAAAGTTAAAGCAAATTTACCATTCTTATTTTGCTTGACGGGTCAAAACCTGCCCAAAACCCATCATGTATTGAAGTGTGTAACGACTCCGGGCAAGGCCTAATCCCAGAGCAAAATCCTTGACATTGGCCTTCAGTGCCGTTACTTTTACATAGAATTTTTACAATATTTTCGTCCCGATGTGGTCTATCGGGACCAGGAGGTTAACTTGAGAGTTCTTTCCGGCATACAGCCGTCCGGTCGCCTTCATATAGGCAACTTCTTCGGTGCAATACGCCAGCACCTGCAGCTCCAGGCCGAAAACAATTGTTTTTATTTCATCGCCGACTACCACGCCCTCACCAGCAACCCGAAGCCGGCCGATATTGCTCAGCATACGCTCGATGTCACAATGGACTATATCGCCCTGGGGCTCGATACCGAAAAAACCGTCTTCTGGCGACAGTCCGATGTGCCCGAGGTTACCGAACTGACCTGGCTGCTTTCCTGCATAACCCCGATGGGCCTTTTGCAGCGATGCACAAGCTACAAGGACAAAATTGCCCAGGGCCTTAGCCCCAACCACGGCCTTTTCGCATACCCTGTCCTCCAGGCCGCCGACATACTAATCTACAAAACTGATTTGGTGCCGGTAGGCGCCGACCAGAAGCAGCATATCGAGATTACTCGTGATATCGCAGCCCGCTTCAACAATGACTACGGTAATGTTTTTACTTTGCCTGCCGCCCAAATTCTTGACCAGGTTGCTGTTGTGCCGGGTACTGATGGCCGAAAAATGAGCAAAAGCTATGGAAATACCATTGAGATATTCGAACCGGAAAAAAGCGTCAAAAAGAAGATTATGCAAATTGTTACCGACTCCACCCCTGTTGAGCAGCCTAAAGACCCCGACAAATGCAATGTCTTTGCACTTCTAAAATTGGTTGCCTCACCAGACGAGTTAGCCGACTGGGAAAACAGATACCGCAGTGGCGGTATGGGCTATAGCGAGGTAAAGAAGCGGCTCGCCGAGTTGATGATAGATTACTTTGAGCCGTTCCGGCGGAAAAGAGCCGAGCTCGAAAGTAATATCGGCTATGTCAGAGAAGTCCTTGCCGGCGGCGCCGAGCGGGCAAAAGCTGTAGCTGCCAAAACCCTTGCTGAGGCCCGAAAGGCCGTGGGATTGAGGAGGTAATCATGGCCGATAAACTTGTTACAATCGCACAGTTCCGAGATTACATCGAAGCCGAGTTAGCAAAACAGCGGCTCGATGATTTTGGAATCAAATCGGT
>SDBT01014387.1_pt1 | contig 12621 bp, 11 predicted proteins | sample 2277101 | NCBI WGS metagenome assembly SDBT01 (sample SAMN10404973, study PRJNA504765) | marine sediment metagenome | isolation source: marine sediment core GS10_PC15, 103 cmbsf | place: Arctic Ocean: Southern Knipovich Ridge | collected 2010 | reverse complement strand
GTCCGACAAGATGGGGATAATCCCCGATGCGGATAGAGGTCCCCGAAGGATCTACGAGACCGCCTTTCTCATGTCTCGCGGAGATCGAAAGATCGTCCGCCCCACAGTCAACGGGGCGCATTATCCCTCTGAGAAGCGCAGCGAAGCCCAGCACGTGAGCCACAAGCCCCAAGACATGCTGGACGACTTCTTCAGGATGTTCGTAGACATGGATACCATCTTTCTAGATCCTACTTGCGGTAGCGGAACTGCACTAGCAAGTGCTATTAAGCTCGGAGCCAAGTACGCCTTTGGCATGGACATAGATGAGACTTCTGTGGGCCATGCTGATGAACGAGCAATCGAGGCTATTGATCTCAAACTTAGGAGCACGGAATGAGCGACAAAGAAGAAATCCCTCAAGTCAAAGTCTCCCTCAACGTTCCCCAGGAACTTCGGGACAAGGTTGACACCATCGCGATGGCTCTCCAGATGAAGCCCACGGTCCTCATGGAGACCGCAATCCGCAGCTACCTCAAGGCGATCGAAGAGAAGCACGGCGAGAAGCTGCAGAAGATCCTCAAGGACCTGGAAGAGCTACGCAGTGGACTATAGGCCGCTAGTCATCATCGAAAGTCCTTATATGGGCGAGCGAGACGACCATGAACACTATGCTCGCCGATGTATGCTGGACTCGATCATGCGTGGTGAAGCCCCTTTTGTCTCGCACCTTCTCTACACCCAAGTTCTTGAAGATAACCTTCCAGAAGATCGAGAACTCGGAATGCAGATGGCGCTCCTTTGGGCGACCAAGGCTGAATTCACTGCAGTCTATAAGGACTTTGGAATCTCCGCTGGAATGGAGCGTGGCATCGAGCACGCTAAATCCTATCACAGAGACATCATGTATAGGAACCTAATAAAATGAGACGAGTCAACTGGCTAATAGTCCACCACTCAGCAAGCTCCCGAGACAGAACAACTAAAGAAGACGTCTACGCCTGGCATACTGATCCAAAGCTCATGAGAGACGGAACCCTCAGGTGGATGGGCAAGCGCTATGCGACCGACGGACACTTGCCCACCTCGGTGCAGGGTCTTCGCGGCAATGGCTGGATCGACATAGGCTATAACGTCATCATCGAGGGTGACGGCGGGCTCTATCCTGGCAGACCTTTGCACATACCTGGCGCTCACACTCGCGGCCACAACAAGGACTCCATCGGAATCCTCGTAACTGGGAACAACCTCATCCTCAAGGACAGGTGGAATATCGTCCAGACTCGCACTCTCATGAAGGTTGTCACTGTCCTCGAAGCTCTCCACACGGCCGCAAAGCTCAAGGGTCACCGAGACTTCGAGAACGCCAGTACTGAGTGTCCGGGACTCGATATTCAAAAGTTCCTTAGGGACCGACATCTCTAGATGGAGCTTCGTGCCACTTGCAGCCTTTGCCACCTCATCATAGACGTTGGTGTGAAGTGGACTCGTGTGTGGTTGCCAGACATGGGCCACGCTGTCTGTATGGTGCACAGAGAGTGCGGCGAGTTCTTTGAAGGTTCACGGCCATCAGAAGATATTAGGAGACGGCGGCTTGTTGATACAACCGACAAAAAAGACAGCTGAGCCCTACTGTCCCTCGTACATTCCAGAGCCGCCTGCTGCCCTGCCCCTGGCGTTCGTAGCGCAGAGTCCTGGGAAGAACGAGATGCTCAAGTTAATCCCACTGGTGGGTGCTAGCGGCCAGCTCCTAGAACGAATCTGTGTTCAGGCAAAGATAGACTTCCAGCGGTGCTTCAGGGGAAACGTAGTTGGATTCCATCCAGATGGCAATGACTTCAAGACAGGCTTCTGTGCAAAGAAGGGCGAAGTAGGAGGCAAGGCCTACACGTTACCCCCTATCTCTACTGGAGCTTATCTGAAGCCAAAGTACCTCCCAGAACTAGACAGGCTCAAAGCGGAGCTAGAGGCCTACAAGCCGAACCTTGTAGTAGCTCTAGGCAACGAGGCTCTCTGGGCTCTCACAGGTGAGGCAGGCATTACCAAGTACCGAGGCACCATCATGGAAAGCTCTCTAGTACCCGGCCTCAAAGTCCTCCCAACCTTCCATCCGGCCAACATCTTTAGGGCCTACGAGAACCGGGTCTATCTAGTCATAGACCTGATGAAGGCCAAGATCGAGATGGAGACTCCTGAGATCAAGAGGACCTCCAGGAAGATCCACCTCTATCCAGAGAATCCCTTGGAGCTATACTATTGGCTCTCGCAGCAGCCCGAGGCCGCTTCTGACGATTCTCTCTGTTCAGTAGACATCGAGGACATAACTGTTAAAGGTAAGAAGTACCTTACCTGTATAGGCTTTGCCTTTAACAGTTCTAGTGCTCTGGTGGTTCCCTTCTGGTCAGAGCTTCGAGAGAAGAACAACTACTGGCAGTCGCTAGATGATGAGATTCAAGCATGGGTATTCGTAGCTTACATGCTAAAGACTTACCCCATCCTAGGCCAGAACTTCGCCGCCTATGATGCATGGGTTCTTATAGAAGAGATGGGCCTCGCCGCCAGGCGGTTGAGAGAAGACACAATGATCCTCCACCACTGTTTCGAGCCTGAGATGAAAAAAGGACTAGGCGTCCTAAGCTCCATCTACTGTATCGAACCGGCATATAAGACTATGCGGGCTCGAGGAAAGAAAAGCACAAAGAGGGATGAATAATGGACAAGTATCGAGGCTACAACATCACTTACTACCGGCCGCCAGTACCAAGTAGGATTCACGACTTTCAATATTCCCACGAGGACTATGACGGGCCGCCTGACAATAGATGTGGAAGTGCCGCATCTTTTGAAGAGGTCAAAGAAAAAATAGACCTCATCATCGAAGAGGAAGAATACAAAACACCAGGTGAGATCATGAAGGAAATAACTAGGAGAATGACATGAGCGCACAAGCAATGAGAAGCTTCTTTCTCGCTTTACCCTTGATGCTGCTAGGGAGCCCTGCATTCTCCCAGGCAGTGTTTCCACCCCTCGTAGAGGGATCTTATCGGTTCAAGATCAGCGCCTCCACAACCTACGACACCGGGGGTATCCCTCTAAACCCTTTAACACTGTCTATGGGAATAGTCGAACCTTCGGTCAATGGCTCGGTTCCCATAGCCTGCGCGCCGCTTACGGCAGATCGTACTTCGCAAGAAGCTATACACGTTATCCAAGTTACGATCTCGGTGTCAGGTTCCAGGCGCGAATTCCGTGGGGTGTCCTACTCTCTGGGCCAGTGTACAGGGGAGACTTCAGCACTCAGCGCCGCAACAGCCTACATCTTTTTTGGCCCGCCCAACGCCCCAGCTTTGATTACTGGCCAGCTACTCCGTGGGAATGAGGTTGCTTCGCGGTGAAAGTCATTGACACCTCAACCTTTGTTGAGCGCGAGTTGAATCCTGATGAGCGCCATTGGGTCTACAATGCCTTTGATGTCTTGCTACCGCATGACATAAGGGAAGCTGTTTATTCCAGGATGAATCCCAACCAACGAGCATTCTACGAATTCGAGAGATCCCTCCAAGGTCCTGCTCTCTCGATGATGCTCTATGGGGTTCTAGTAGATCCAGTGGCTCTTGCCACTCAAACCAAACGAGCACAGAAAGAGTACGAGACTATCGAGAAGTATGTTCGTTCTCTATCTATTGCTGTTTGGGGAGAAGGTATCAATCCAAGATCCCACGGCCAGATGAAAGACCTTTTCTACTACAACCGCTATGGCTTTCAGTTAAAGCCTAAGTACAACGGCTCTGGTCAACGACGAACAGTCACCACAGACAGAAATGCTTTGGAGAAGATCATAAGCGAAGAGCCGGCCACTGTTGCCATCATCAGAGCTATCTTAGACCAGAAGGACTTAGTCTCAGAACTACAGTCTCTACGGAGAGGTGTAGAAGAAGATGGCCGCGTTCATTGCAGCATTAACACTACGGGCACCGAGACGGGAAGGTGGAGTTCGAGCAATAATCCTTGGTCCAGGGGAGCGAACTTCCAGAACCAAGCGGAGAAGACCCGAGCTATCTATGTTGCGGACAAAGGCTGGATATTCGCTTACCCTGACTTACCACAGGCTGAGAGTCGAGCTGTGGCTTACTACTCGGGCGATGAATCTTACATCAGTGCCGTGGAGAGTGGAGACCTTCATACAACTGTGGCCGAAATCATCTGGCCAGACTTAGGGTGGACTGAAGATGCAAGAGCAAATAGAGATCTTGCGGACCAGGGATTCTACCGAGAATTCTCTCGTCGAGATATGTCAAAACGCGGCGGCCATGCTAGCAACTACTATGGCAAGCCCTGGACTATTGCCCAAGCTCTTAAGGTCCGACAGTCGATCATCGAGGATTTCCAGCGAGACTATTTTGCGAGGTTTCCTGGAATCCCGAGATGGCATCGAGATGTACAGGTTTTACTTCAAGCAGATGGAAAGCTTACAACTCCTCTTGGCCGAGAACGCACGTTTTTCGGTAGACTTGATTCTGATGAAACCCTCAAAGAAGCTCTAGCCTTTCTCCCGCAAAGCTTGATCTCGGACATAATCAAGATTGGAGCTTTGCGTGTCTGGCGAGATCCTGAACTACAGCCCCACGTCAAGCTGTGTGCTGACATGCACGATGGCCTCCTCATGCTCATCAGAGAATCCAAGCTGGATGAGCTGGTTCCCAAGATAAAGCGCCACTTAACTGTGCCTATCAAAATGCCCCACGGGACTATGGTGATGCCGCCTGACTTCACTGTAGGATACCGCTGGCAGAAGAAAGAGATGAAAGAGTGGAAGCCCGGAATTACTTCTGAGCTAACGAGACCCTCCCAGATAGACAGCCTCCTAGACATGGACGCTAGCCTTATCTAAGGACGAGTTTCGTGGCCAGGAAGACACAGAATTGGCTCCACTCTTGGATGGAGCTTAGCTCGGGCTGGGAAGCTCCAGAACGATATAAGCTGTGGGCAGGAGTGACTTCGATCGCGTCCGCCCTGGCGCGTAGAGTCTGGGTCCACGTAAAGCGCCAAGACCTCTTCCCTAACCTCTATGTTATCCTTGTAGGTAAACCAGGACTCGGCAAGGGTAACGCTATGAAGTTCCTGGCTGCGTGGCTGAAGGAGATGGATGGGGTGAACATGGCTCCAGACTCTCTAACAAAGCGCTCGTTCTATAACGCCCTGGAAGCTGCTATAGTAACCGAAGGTGGAATAGATAATATCCATCATTCACTCTCTGCGTTCATAGAAGAACTAGGAGTCTTCCTCCACGCGGGCGACCTCGACTTCATTTACTCCATCTGTCATGTCTATGACTGTCCAGGGAAGTTCATTCATAAGACAGCTCACAGCGGCGAGAACGACGTCCAGAACGTATGCTTCAATATGCTCAGCGCCGCCACGCCGAAGGCGCTACGAGACATCTTTAGTGAAGACGCAATGGAACTTGGAATCTCTGCCAGAACCATTCTGATCTTCGCTGACTCTGCGAAGCAAGTGGACATCTTCAATGCGGAGAAGCCCAGCGAGAAGCTTATCAAAGACATCAAGTTCGACCTCCACCTAATGACTAAGATAAACGGGGAGTATATCTTCGAGGAAGAGGCCGCGCTGGAACTAGTGAAATGGTCTAAGTTAGGCTTCGCGCCTATACCTAAAGATCCAAGGTTCGAGCATTATAATGGTAGAAGGTTCGTTCACATCGGGAAGCTCTGTATGATAATGGCGGCCGCTCGATCCAACAACCTCGTCATAACTGCAGGTGATGTCCACGCGGCAAAGACCATTCTACTAGAGGCCGAAGGCGTGATGCCTGGAGCAATAGAAACTCTAGGCGCTAACCCCATGCTCATCCAGCAGAACATAGCCCTAAAGCTTATCACCACTACCTGGGACAGACTCGAGCGGGGTACTCCGGAGTCTGAGATATACAAGGCTCTAGCAAGAGATGGCAGCCCACAGTACATGAGGTATCTCATTGAGTTCCTCACCAACACCAAGTGGGTGTACGCGACCGGCAGTGCTCCTGACAGAATCTTCTATCCACACGGAAAGAAAAAGAAACCAAAGAGTAGTATTGACAAACCACAATGATTTGTCAACACAACCTAGGAGAACTACAGTGGCATATGACAGAACTCTGAAGCAAGAAATCTGGGCTCAGATACGAGACCAATTCCTTCACGTCCTGATGTGTGTCGGGTCTGTGTGGGGAATAGCGGTGCTGTTCTTTCTCGCGCTTTACTGGACGCCAGTCGGGACGCTACTCTGGCTGGAAACTCTCATGGGAGTCTGCCTCACTTCCCTGTGGAACGCCCTGCGAGAACGATCCCAGTGGCCAAGCTCTCGACCTTGGGATCCTCCTCTGGACTGGAGCTTCATCGTCATCGGGATGCTTATAGGCGCCACTACCTGGATCAAGTACTCGCCCTGGGCTATTGATTGGGTGATCCAACTTCTTTCAGGATCGTCCGTATCTGCTTGAAGTAGTGATGCACTTCATCCAGATATTCCTCTAGCGGAGTGTTGGGCGCAACTACTTGTCGCTCCTGGTCGATGGCCGCCTGCGACTTAACAACAGGCGGAGGCGGCTTCGCCAGGATGACATTGACATCGCCTGCACAGCTACTCAGGAAGATCAGGGTCACCCCTGAGCAGAGCCTCTTCCTCAAGTCGTCTCGCCTCGCCCTTCGAGACGGGCTTCGCTCGTTCCTTCTCCATCGCATCGTGAATCCTCGCAGCTTCCATCAGCTGCTCTTTCTTGAGTTTGTCCCTGGCGCCGCGCTGCTTGGCCTTCACCAAAGCCCAGATCACGGCGCCAAGGAGCAAAACCAAGCCGCCCCCTATGGCGACAGAGAGGCCCACTAGTAGCCTTTACCTTTCTTCTTCTTCGGCTTGGGCTTCTTGGGCATCTTACGGGTCCTTGTTCGGAATGACGAAGACCAGAATTCCGCCCACTATCATCATAATGGCAGTGTTCAGGAATTCTGAGGTCACGTCCACCAGACCCATCCTGTGAATCAGCGGAAGCAGTAGCGGAACCACAACTGCCACGATCGCTTTCGCTGCTTGCCTTACTGAACCCAACATCTTACCCCCTTTAGAGCCCTCGAGCCCTTCTCCTGCCTTGCGCTACTCCATCGGTGAACAGCCGCTCTAGCTGAGGGTTGTTCCTCTTGGAGATCCTGCTAACTGCGGAGCGCTGCACGGAATCAATAGGAACGCCAGCCGTCATGGCCTGCCGCAAAACTCTCATAGCATCACGCCCGTCACCGAACTCCATTGCGTCGGCATAGTCCTCACCGAGCTGCGCTATCATGTCCCGGAGCCGCCCAGCGTCATCCCAGAGTTCGTTCTGAAGCTCGAAGCCCTTCTCGATCTCCAGTGGGGTCATTCCTATAGTAAACAGAACCTTGTCCAGGCCGCTTATTTCAGGCAGCAGCTGGTTCCTAGTTCTGAGGCTTCTCAAGCCTCTATGGCCCCAGATCGCCATACCCCTCTGAATCGTTCGAGGCGCCAGGGCTCTCGCCAAGTCGTTCTGGAACCTCTGGTCTCCGAAGGGATTGTTCCCAATACGAGCATTACTAACCGCGCCGCCTATTGCGTCACCCATAGCTGCCGCTCGATCCAGAATAGCTATGTTCGACCACATAGTGAGATCCCGGATAATCGCGCTCCCCGGGGCGGCCGCTCGTCCTTGAAGGGAGAATCCTAGAAGCGAGGGAAATCCATACAGAAGGAAGTCTGCTGTAATAGGATCTCCGTCGCCACGCTCTTTATTTCCCAAGAGCTGGTAAACCATGTCAGTGAGGCTACTGTCAGTAGCGAACTTGGCAAAGCTATCTGCCATGCCCCAGAAGGGCACTGCTACTGCGCCGCCTACTGCACCAGTTCCAGCTGATGCCCAGGCTAGAGCGTGCCAATTCCCACGAGTGGCCTCTCCCGCATAGTTAATCAGATTGCTCGTGTAATTCATTGACCAGTTCTTGAAGAGACCCCAGCCTGCACCCAAGGCTCCTGTCAGAATCTTGGGCCTATCTGCTGCGGTATAGCCGAACATGGTCCGATAGACAAATTCCTTTGCGTACTGATGCGCCTGTTCTTCTCCCATTCCCATGAAGTCTATAGCCTGTCGGCGGCCTGCCAAATACGCATAGGCTCTTGACATCTCTTCGCTGGCTGCCACGGGAGTTTCCACAACACTCATAATGTTGTGAACCATTCCTCCCTTCTCCAAAGCCGCTGCCGTTCCACCTCGGACTTCCTCTACGAGGGTCCTGGAAATAGCTCCCTCAGACATAGCCCGGTTCATGGCGGCCGCTGTCTTTTGGTCAGGCCTGAAAAAGTCCTTCATAGCTAGCCGCATGATCCTTACGGGATCAAGGAAGTGCACTTGCCTTGGACCCTGTTCCGTCTGAATCAGCGCACTGGAGAAGGTCCGCATCATCCGCTGAGGTGGCACCTGTAGGCCCCTAGCAAGCTCCGGTAGCACCGTCTGAATAGGAGTCATCACGTTGAGCGCCACGAACCCAATATCGCCCGCTGCTAGGGTCAAAAAGAACATAGCCTGATTCATGTTGCTGACCATATTCTTTGCGACCCCAGGGCCGAATACGGGGCTCAGAGCGCTATCTATGATTGATTCGGCCGCCCGGATGATCGGCCCCTGAATTCCCAAGCTCGAATTGAACCGAGCTACAACCCTATCCGCAGCTACTCGATCTTCATTGATTAGCAGCATAAACTGCTCGTTCAGAGAACCCTTGCTAAGTGCTTCGCGGGTTAGAAATCTATTGGTCTCGATAACACTAGAGGTGAAGTTGTTGGTAATGTCCTTCAAAGTGAAGGGAGTCTTCTGAGTGCCTCTAACACCAAAGAAGCTCGGAGTCACTCCAGGCTGAGTGAATCCAGGAGGATCATCAAAGAAGCCCAATCTGGTCCGAGCTATTCGCTTCACCAGGGGATTCTCGAAAGCGATCATACTCGCGAGAGAAAGGTCTGCTTCACGCGGCCCTGGCTGTACGGCAGTCTTCTCACCAGCCACGCCGCCGAAGATAGGACGCTTAGGAACTTGCTTCACTTTCTCTGAAGGGTTCCCTACAACCACCATGTGCTTTCGAGGATCGAGGGTTCCTGCAGCACCCTTATCAGTCGAGTAGATCCGAAGGAGGGGAGGATGCCCTAGAAGTTCTTCTTCCTTATTGATAGCTCTTGCCAGCCTATTAGCATCATCCATGGCTTCCTTTGCATTATTGCCAGAGCCATAGCTCATAATATTCTTGCCGCCACCAGCAATATCGTCTGTGGCAAAGTCGTAAAGGGGAAGCCTGTGATCTCCCTTCCAGGCTCTAGACACTGCGTAAGCATTATCGCTGGTGGCAAAGGTAGCGGGAGCACCCAGCCTGATCTCTTGAGCAACTGCCTCTGCGGTAAGCTTCGCAATGGCGTCGTCCATAATAGCGGCCGCCTCTCGCGCCGCAGGATGGAGTCCTAGCTGAGCAGCTTCTTCCGCATTCAAGCTCCCAATTATGATCTTGTTCAGATCCAGAAGGGCCTCGTCAGTAGTTATTAGATCCTCAATCTTCTCGATTGCGCCACCTACTCTACGATTCCTAATGGGCTTGAAAGCGGTAGAAATAAAAGCCCCTGCCATGCTCTTACCAGCTTGGATAAACTTGGGACTTAGCTCTCCATGAAGGAGATTCACAGACCTGTCCATAGCTCTGTGAAAGCTCTCCCGGATAATGTTCATTATTCCCACAGCTCGGGGACTTCGACTAATCTCACTAGCCGCCGGAGCTAGAACATTCTTCGAGGCCTCTGCGACAGCGCCGCCAAAGGCCGCAACTTCCTGTCTAGACGCCGCGAGCTTATCAGGAATGAAGCTGTCTATAAACTCTCCTACAGGACCAGTCTCTGCACTGACAGTAGTCCGTGCGTTTCGAGTAGTTCCTGAGTAATGCGCGGCTTGAGCAGGGTTAAGCAAATCAAACAGCTTCTCCACTCCCAGCAAAGTAGGAGTCTCAGGAGTGCCGAGTTTGCTCTTGCTAACAGCGCCCCTCGCGAAGAGCTTAGCATTAGCTTCGTTCAGGCCACTGGCAGCGGGAAACCAGTCCTCAGGATTAGTAGTCTTGAAGAGGAAATAGTCGTCCTTGAACTTCCCTTTCAGCACTTGGCCTTCAGCACCTACAAGGGGTGTTCTCAGCCGCCTCACCCCAATATAGAGTCCTTCGGAGGCTTCGCGGACTACCCACTCATCAGGCCCAACTCTAACAAAGTCCTGCTTGAGGACTTCCTGGAACCTACCCGTGGCCTGCCGCGCGGTCTCAGCACTGGGCTCCAGGTGCCTTAGATATTGCGTATGAGCCTGGTACCCAACAGGAGCATCTTGCTCCAAGAGTTTCCTCAGGCGAACTACCTCCGCCGCGCTCGCTATTCCGCCTTCAACAGCGTCCTCACTCTCGTCGAGGACAATCTTTCGTGAGGCCAGGCCGAAAGGCTTGCCACTTTTGGTTCTTCTGTTCTTGCCCTCGAACAGCTTTTGTACAATCCTGGCTCTTTTCTTCTCAGGAAGCGGATAGACGTACTTTCCGTTCTTGGGAACTTCATCAAACAACAGTCTTTCGATGTTCCGCCTGAAAGTCTCAACCTCGTTAGAGACCTGGCTGGCCGGTTGAGAAAGTTGGAAGCCTACGAGCTTCCTCCACTTGATTTGGAGCGGGTCAGAGAAGTTCCAGTCTTGACCAATTACCCGAGCTATATTGGCCTCGCCTTCAAGGCTGAGAGCCGTCGGGAACCTCGTTCCAGAGAAGCTAGCGAGCTTGTTAATGCCTCCACCAAAGAGGCCAACCACAGCGAAATTCAGTGCCGATCTCTCGGCTACCCTACCAAACGAGCCTTCCTCGGGGTTAACGAGAGAGCCAGCAACCCGAGCTAACTCGAACGGAGCAATTCGAGAGCCCTCTCGCAGAGCGCCACCGAAAAACGGTGCGCCGCCCTTTGCGAGAATGCTCTCAGAACTCTTCAGTACGCTCTTGATCCCAGGTATCTTTCCGGCCAGGCCAAAGGCCAGCTTGCCCTGCCCCAAGAACGGAATAGTGTAGAACGGAAGATCCCCTGCAAACTGACTAGTCAGCCCAGCTATAGGATTCCGTTCCCGAAACCTCGCCACCTCCTCCGGCGGAGAACTACCAAAAAGCTCTCCTGTACCAGCACTGAACGCACTTCGCAGCCACAGCTCGGTGTCAGCATACGCCTTGACAGGCCGCCTATGATCCATCGGATTGAACGTGGCAAACTTCTCAAAATCACCACTGAGAGCCGCTCGGTTCTCTCGTCCCCCAAGAGCATCGTGTAGCTCTGACAGGGGTATTTTCGATAGATCAAAGGCCACGGTTACCTCGCTCCTCTATCGTCAAGGACTTGCTGCAAGCCACCCTGCCGAGCCGCGCCCTGATTCTGCGGAAGCTGAGTGGGCCCTTGTCCAGGCGGTCCTCCCGTGGCGCTACTTGCACCTCCCAGGAACATATTCAAGAGGTTCGGGTCGATCCCGATGCTGAGCGGATTTTGCCTGGCCACGTCATCATACTTCTGGTACATGGCAGCTTCTTCTGAAGCAACTCCCGCCTTTACATCGTTTCGGCCCTTATCCAAGAGCGTCATCACGGTTTTCTCGATCCCGTTGTACTCTGTATCCCTCATATCTTCTGTGATAGCAAAGACTTCTAGGTCCGAGAATTGATCCGGGAACATCTCCTGCGCGCGTTCAAGGATGAATGACTCCAGCTGTGGATCTTGCAAAACAAAGTTCTGCATCCTTTGAAGGTGTGCCATCACAGAGTTCTTCGAGACCTTCTCAGTGTATGCCGTGGTCATGTAGTAGTTCGTGATCTCGTCCTCGGTGAGGTCCTGCATCAGCTTCAGATTCTCTAGTGTTTTCTTCAGATTGTCCCCTGTTTGAGTTGGAGGATCTATGACCAAGTTCCCTTCCTGGTCCCGATGCTTGATCGTAAAGACTCCATTTCCCAAAGGAATGAACTCAGTGTCACCCTCTTCCAGAGCCAGCCGCTTCAGCTGGAGGTCCAAATTTGCCGCTCTCTCAGCGTTCATAATCGAAGTGTTCTGGGCACTTGTCAGACCCTGAGCTGTTTCAATCTGAAGCTCCACTTGAGCAAGGTCCCGTCTGTGCTGCGCTTCTGCGTTCGCAAAGGCCTGTTCCTCACTTCGCTCTGCTTCACGGACCCTTCCTAGAGCAGCAGTGGCGCCCGCTCCTGCACCTGCAAAAACCCTAGCAGTGCTACCTGAGCGTCTTCCCTCTAGTCCACGGCCAGCCCCTGCTGCGAGGCCTCCAAGGATGTCAAGGAATTTGTCTCTGGTTTTCCTCTTAGGCTGCTGTTGAGGGGCAGCTCCTACTGCTGCACTTCTGACATTGGAGAAGTCCCGCTCAGGAATCCGCTCTAGTTCGAGGTCAGGAATATCCGGCCTGGGGCCAGCCAAGAACCTTCCACTGGACTGAGGTGCAGCGGCCGACGCCTCTCGCAGCGCGGCTTCCTGCTGAGCAAAGAAGTCCTGTAGACCTCTCTCCGTAGACTGCCCAGCGGCGCCTCTGGCAGCTCCCTCTAGGAG
>SDBT01014386.1_pt1 | contig 12621 bp, 12 predicted proteins | sample 2277101 | NCBI WGS metagenome assembly SDBT01 (sample SAMN10404973, study PRJNA504765) | marine sediment metagenome | isolation source: marine sediment core GS10_PC15, 103 cmbsf | place: Arctic Ocean: Southern Knipovich Ridge | collected 2010 | reverse complement strand
CGTGGTCGTGCCGTGGTGCTGTCGTGTCGTGCCGTAGCATGTCTCGGAGGGGGGGGTACTACCCCACCCACAACCCAGGCCCTACAACTCCCTCCGTGCGCGACCTCGCACCAAAAATGTGACACTATTTGGTAACGTTCCCCTATTACCACTTGACAATCGGGGGGCTATGTGGTATGGTGCTGGTGCGATGGCAGGAACGACACACATCAGAGTCTCGAGGGAGGTACATCGTGCGCTAGACGAGGAAGCAAGGAGGCTGGGAACGTCTCATGGGGAGGTAGTATGGCGGGCGTTGATGGCGCTGAGGCAGAGGTCGTTGTCCCCGAACGAGTCGAAGCCGAACCCGGTGTCGGGCCCCAGCGCCTAAAGACGCTAGCGGGCGGCGGGCTTGAGTACCTCGGCCTGATTGTGGAGTGGGCGACTGGCGTGCTCAAGCCACCTCCCCGGGACGGCGAGGTCGATCCCTTAGCAGAGTTCACCCCGAAGCAGAAGATTGACGCGGCGCGGACGGGCGTGGTCGCGGCGATCGAGCTGGCCGGAAAGCAGTACCCGAAGCTCAGTCAGAGCCGCACGGAGAATCTTGACATTGTGGAGATGGCGAAGGCGCTCATGGCTGGCGGTGGCGTGACTCCCGAGGCGGCGGAGAAGCGGCTGGCGGAGATCAAGCGGGATCTGCTTCCTGGCGGACGGCAGGTGCGCGCGGAGGTGTTGGCGGGGGCGAAGGCGGCGGAGGGGGGCGGGGATGGGTAAGGCCGAAGCCGATGCCTCTGCGACTCTCCATGCACTCAGTGCGCGTACCGGTGAGCCCGACCACGCCGGCGTTCGCGAGGCCCGCGCTACGCAGACACGCGAGGACCAACTTACCATGCAGGTTGATACGTTACTGGCAAAGCTTGCAGAGCTCGAGGCAACGCAGAAAAAGGAACGCGAGAAGTTCCGCGAGACGCTTGCCATGAAGTCTACCCACGTCGGGTTTGGAAGAGGCTGATGACTATACTCACCCAACCTTCCGAAGCCGCTCTCCTTGAGGCCATCGTTGCTCAGGGGCGGATCCGCGAGGAGTTGAACGCGGCTCTTCAGGATCCGAAAACGCTTGCGGAGATGTGCGGCCTGGCGACCCGGCCGGAGGACGCGACGGAAGGCCTGTGGTTCAACTTTGAAGAGGGATCCCCGCACACCGACTGGCACCGCTTCCTGCGCGAGCCGACCCAGCGGGTGAAGATCATCGGGTCGTCCCGCGGCACGGCAAAGAGCACGTTTCTGCGGATGGAGACGGCTGGCGACTTTGCGGCCGACCACGACTTCTCGGCATTCTACTGCGGCGAGACGGCCGTCAGTGTGCGGAAGCGGTCGTTGCGTCTCCGTACGATGCTGGCCGGAAAGAGGCGCCAGCGGTTCCGCGAGGAGTACGGGGTCCAGGCATCGGCGGAGGAATGGGGTTCGGCGCAGTGGACGCTCGAGCGGCCGATGGGACCTGGGGACCCGCCGTCCCTCGAGGTGTCCAGCGCGGACAAGCCCGGCACCGGCTCGCACTACCGCCGGCGCGTCTGCGACGACATGAGCGGGGAGCGCGGGTTCCAGTCTCAGAAGCACGCCGAACGGACGGTGAAGTATTACGGGGCGATGCAGGCGCAGAACCTCGCCGGCACGGAAGAGTGGCACGCTCTCACGCCCTGGCCGGGGCGGACGGTCATCCGGCACATCCGGGACGAGCTCGAGGGCGGCTTCACCTGGGAGCCGTACGGCCGGTACACAAAGATCCACCGCGGCCTGGACTACGATGTCTTGATGGTCGGGGTGTACGATGACGACGGCAAGACCATCTGGCCGTTCCTTGACGAGACGGCTCTGGCGCGGATCAAACGGAAGCTCGGGTCGAAGCTACTCTGGAAGACGCAGTACCTTTGCGAGTTCGTCGACGACTCGGAGCTCGGGTTCCGCGGGTCCTGGATTCTGTTCGAGGACGTGCCAGACGATCCGCCCTGGCCGCTGCTTACCTACATGAGCGTGGACACGGCGACGAGCACGCAGGGCGGCAAGACTTCGGAGAGCGCGTTGAGCGCGTTGTCGCTCAACCCGTACAACCAGGGCTTCCTCCGCGAGATGGAGATGGGGCAGATACCGCCGGCGAAGCTGGCGCGGCGGGTGATTCGGATGTGGAAGCGGTGGAAGCCAAAGAGGCTGTTGCTCGAGAAGAACGCATCGGCCGCGCAGATGCTCGCGCCCCAGCTTCAAGAGATTGCCGCGCGCGAGAAGCTCGGACGGATAGTGATTCACTGGGTCGCGCGCGAGACGGAGAAGGACTACCGCATCCTGGGCTTCCGTGATGTGTGCGCGGAGGGCCGGTTCCATGTGTGCGAGACGGTGGACCCGAAGATGCTCTCGCGGGGCAAGGGAAGTCAGCTCGTCGGGTCGGTCGGGGTGCAGATGATGAACTGGACGTACGGGGTGAAGGAGCGAGCGGACGGCCTAGACAACCTGTCGGACTACTGGCTCAACAACAAGTACGGCAAGCGCCACTGCAAGCCGCCGGAGCCGGCGGAGCTGGAGCCGGAGAAGACGCCGGCGACGATGGAGGCGCTTCAGGGCTTCTATAAGAAGGTTCACAGAGGAACAGGATGGGTAGGATAGGTCGCGGGGTGGACAAGTGGTTCAAGTCGCCGGCCTCATAAGCCGGAGAACGAGGGTTCGAATCCCTCCCCCGCCACCAATACAGTAAAGGGATCGGCGGCGCAGAACGCACGTTTAGAGGGATCCCGCAAGCCTCTGTGCGACTGCTACTTGGCGAGGGCGGCACGTGCTTGCGGCGAGCCAATGCAAAAAGCCGCCTGCCGCCGATCCCCTCCATTTGTTGGGTTGTGGCCGCCTGAAAGGAAAGCCTGGTAAGGGCGCGCTATCCCGGGAGCGTTACGGCGACAAGGCCAACTGGGCCGTCAACCGACCGTAGCCCGGCCACATCCTGATTCATTTGGCGCGTAGCTCAGTTGGTCAGAGCACCGAGCTGATAACTCGGGGGTCGCTCGTTCAAATCGAGCCGCGCCAACCAATGGAAGTGACCGTAGCTCAAGGGTAGAGCACCCGACTGTGGCTCGGGATATCGGAGTTCAATTCTCCGCGGTCACCCCCAGGGCCCGGTAGCTCAACTGGCAGAGCAGCGGTTTTGTAAATCGCAGGTTGTCGGTTCGACTCCGACCCGGGCCTCCCCGTAGCAACTCCCGTGCCGCCCACAAAAAAAAGTAGCGCCAGCCCTTGACAATCACCCCACTTTATGGTATGCTGTCTTTATGATGTAGTGAGGTGCTATGACGCAGTGCGCAGTGGTCTTCGCCGGTGGATGTGTGGCAGCTCTCCTCGGGGGGCTGCTTTTCCTCATTGCCGCTGTCAAGAATCTCCGGGTCGAGCGCGATAGGCGCCAGGACACCGACCGCCGATGGAACCTGTTTTCTGACCTCCAGGACCACATGATGGCGAAGGCGGACCCCGAGGCCTTCGCCGCGATCGAGCGTAAGCGGGCTACGAAGCGCAGGGCCGCCGAACAGGCCAAGAGGGCCGAGGGCGACAAGGGCAAGGTCAACGTAACATGGGTGGACTAACGCATGTTTTCTAACGACGTCATCCGTTTCACCGCGAGCGACACGCCGGACGAAATTCTGGAGAAACTCACCAAGGCTTCGGATGAGGTAAAGAGCAAGCTCAAGGGCGATTGGGCCGAGAACCTTCAACAGATTGCGGGCTTCCTCAAAGAGCAAGTGACGGCCGCGGTCACGCTTCTTGCCGCCGGGCTCTACGATCAGACAAAGGACTATGAGTTCGTCGGTACGCCGTTCAACGTCGTAATGCCGTTTGTCAACCGCTACGTGTCGCGCGTGACGCACCTTTTCAAAGAATACCAGGTGCTTCCCGGCGAGGATGACGCAGACGAGGATCAGGCCCTCGGCGACGAGAAGCTTCTGAACGCGCGGTGGCAGACGAGCAAGATGCGTGAGGCCACCCGCAGGGCGATCGTCTTCTCGTGCGCGACGAGCAAAGGCTTCGTGTTCACCGACGCAGATCCCACCCTCGACCCGCAGACCATAATGGTAGAGAAGATGGATAAGAAGAGCGGGCAACCGCTTCTGGACGATCAGTTCCAGCCCGTTCTCGAAAAGCGGATCCTTCCCCAGGGCGACACGGTACATTGGTCGCTCTCGGCGCTCAACGTGGACCTCTATCCCAACGAGCACGGCGTACAGGGGTCCCCGGTCGTGGCGGCGCGCGTCTTCATGGCGGAAGAGGACATCCTGCGCCGCTTCGCCCTGAAGGAGCTTCCAAAGGATGCGAGAAAGGCGTCCACCGGGAACAATAAGGTCGACAACCTCCTCGGAAACGAGAGGTTCCTTTGGGAGGTCGTGCATCTCTGGCTCAAGAAGACCCCAAAGCGCCCCCAGGGCGCGCACTACGTCTTGATGGGAAAGACGGTCATCGAAAAGACCGAGAAGGACGGAAAGCCTTGGATCGGTACGTGGAACAACAAGGTGCCGCTCGTTGAGTTCAGCGACGGGCTTCAGTGCGGCTACTGGGGTCGCGGCCGGCACACGGCGGCGAAGCCGCTTGTCAAGGACATCTGCATCGCGTGGAGCACGATCGCACAGATTGCGTCGATGCCCGGTCTGATGATGGCCGTGCCCGAGGACGCGATACTCTCAGAGAAGCTTGCCAACCTGCGGTTACTCATCTTTGAGAAGCCCGCCGGCGGCGATTCCGTCGATTGGTCCTCGGCGCCGCGGATGCCGCTGCACGAGTTCGTCATCGAGCGCGGTATCAAACAGATCGGCGAGATATACAGCCAGCACGCGGTATCCCGGGGCGAGGCGCCGGGATCCCGCTTCCCTGCCAAAGGCATGGAGATGCTTTGGAAGGTCGACGTCATGGCCGAGACGCCCACGGGCCAGAGCTACCTTGAGGCGTTCCGCCTGCTCGGCGAACTTGAGCTCGGCGAGGGGCGCCGGGTGTGGCCTGAAAAGATGGTCGATGCGATCCTGGGCGAGAACGGGCGTTTTGAAAAGGCAGCCTTCTACCGCGGCAAGGTCGGCGGGAACGTCGACGTTCGGGTCGTCCCCAATAAGGAGAATGAGGGGGACAAGGACTCGCTGCGGAAGTACATCGTCGAGGCTGGTAAAGCGAAGCTCGTCGACGGCGCGACCGTTCGCCGGGAGTTCGGTAAGCCTTCGAAGGAAGACATGGCCGAGCCGATGAAGCTCCAGGAGAACAACGCGAAGGACGAGGAAAAGCGGATTGAAAAGGGCGAGCAGGTTCCGACGCAGTGGTTTGACGATCATGTCTTCCACTTTCAGTACCACTTACGGGCCGGCGCAAAGCAGGGGACAAGGGCAGAGGGACTAGTGTTGGAGGCCCGAGAAACCCACAGCCTCATGCACCTTATCTCGTGTCCGGTGCCGCGGCTCCCCGAGATCCTTCCGTTCGTTTCGGCGGATCTGCAAATGAAGATCAAGGAAATGGCGGCCACTCCGGCCGCCGGTGCGGCGCCTCCGCCCGTCGAGGGGGGCCCGGAGGAAGTTCCGTTTTCGGGTGGTGAGCCGGACGTCGCTCTGCCCGGACCGCAAGAGGGGGTTGTGTTATGAACGACATGGTAGCTCCGGTGCAGGACCGAGAGGTAATCTTCGACGGCCGGGGCGATCCCAAGATGATTCCCACGACGGATTGGGCGGCGCTCTCCACCGACACGACCGGGGTATCGACCGACCTCGCGCACATCTTGGGAACGCACTCGCTCGAGTTCGACAAGGTGGACGGTGCCGCAAATACCGTCTTCGGCGGCCTCGTGAACACCGAGATCGTTCGGAACCTGTCGAGGTTCCTGGACTCTGACGTGCTCGACGTGGTGTTCAGCCTGTCGACCATCGCCGACGTGGAAGAGGTGCGGGTGCGACTCGGCACGGACGCTTCGCACTACCGGGAGTGGATCATCCCGGACGAAGACCTCAAGGCGGGATGGAACAGAAAGACGCTACGCCTTGACGATCCGCTCGCAGTGAACACCGGCAACGGCTGGGATCAGACGAATGTAAAGTACGCGGCGTTCATCGTGGAGTTCGACGCGCAGGACGACACGCTGGCCGACGTCCTCCTGGACAGCATCGTACTCCGCAGCGTCCCTTCGGAGCTCGAGAGCGGGGCTGGCCCGGTCACCATCACGCAGCTTGCGGCTGTCGGTGGTTCGGTCGAGAGTATCGACATCAGCAACAGCCGTGACGTTGTGGCGGTGATAAGCACGGTCGATGATAACGGCAGCTACGTCACCGCCGGCATCGAAGTGAGCCATGACGGCGGAACCAAGTGGGGCCTGGTGTTCCTCGATGGCAACACGGCCGCCGGCGTGGGCGCGCAGCTATTCGGCAATAACTGCAAGTGTACCGTGGATGGCACGTACGTCATGCACGCAAAGGGCGTTGGGGGCGGCGCGGGATGCCGCGCGCGGATAGCGATGGTCGCCGAGGACGGCACCTCGCCGACGCTGGACGGCACGATCGCGGCCAGCAAGTAAGGTAAGAGGAGGATAGAGCAATGCTGGAGCACCTGTCTGCGGGGGACCTGCACGAGCTGGAAGCTCTCCCGGCGTTCTCGGGGATGCGCCTGCCGGAGCGGATCCACCTCCTCGACAACGAGTGGCGCGCGATCCACGTCGGCGATGTGGCAGCCAACGCCAAGAAGGCGTTTGTCGTGTTCGTCGCGGCGACCGCGTGCGAGATCACGGCGTGCAGCTTTGTCAGCGCCGCGGACGTCGTTGGCGACAACACCGACTACAACGACTACACGCTGTACGACGGCGACCCGGCGGCCGCGAACGCGATCGGCACGGTCAGCACGGAGACCACCGGCGGCACGGACGGCTCGACCGCGTACGTGCTGGACTCGCTCGGCACCCTGAGCGCGACGCATCGCATCCTGGCGGCGGGTGAAGTGGTTGTCTTCGAGATCGACGCCACACCGGCCGCGGGCAAGGCTGTCGTGGACATGACGGTGCTGCTCAAGGTCGTGCCGGTCGACGGCGGCGAGTAAGGCAAAGAGAGAAGGGAGAAGGACCTATGGTGACTCTCAACCATCTGACCGTGCCGGACCTGCATGAGCTCGAGAGCATCCCGCCGTTTTCGGAGCTCCGCGTGCCGGAGCGGCTGCACATGCTCGACAACGAGTGGCGTGTCATCCACTGTGGCGACGTGGCGCAGGGGACGAGCGAGAGGTTCATCCTCTTCGTCGCGGCGACCAAGTGCGAGATCGTGGCGTGTAGCATCATCAGCGCTGCGGACGTCGCGGGTAACGACACCAACTACAACGTCTACGAACTGTACGATGGGGATCCCGCGACGGCGAACCTCATTGGCAGCGTTCACACGAAGGCCACCGCCGGCACGAACGGCTCGAGCAAGTTTGTGGCGGATTCGCTCGGCACCATGGATGCGGTACACCGTATCCTCGCGGCCGGCGATGTGGTCGCCATCCTGATAGACGAGGACACCGGCGGGACAGGCCTCGCCATGACGGACGTGTCGGTCATGTTGAAGGTCGTTCCCGTAGACGGCGGCGAGTAGCAACCAACCCAGGTCCCCCTCGAGGGCGGGGGGGCTTGGTGGGTAGACGCCCTCAAAGCCGGAGCCGGCGACCTTCAGGTAAGGAGACCGCCGACTCCTAGACAGCCCTTGAAGGGGCCGCCGCGCATGTAGCCTTTCCTGCGCGACAACCTCTGTCAAGGTGGAAAGGGATCATCGTGGCCGATCCCGCTGCACCCGTCGCCCCTGCCGGCGGCGAGACAGGAGGCCTTCCAGCGCCCGCGCCGGGCGTGGAGGGCGTTGCACCAGGCGGCGCACAGATAACACCCGCAGAAGGAGAGGGTGATCGCGTAGCGGGGTTTCTCTCGCGCAATCCGGGGATGAGTGAAGGCGATCGGCACGAAATCGGTCGCTGGCACGAAGGTCACTCGGAGCGCGGCGCATTGGCCGACAAGGTGAAAGAGCTCGAAGGCAGGCCGGGTGAGCTCTCGACCCTCGCCGATGAACTTGTGGCGCAGATTCCCATCGGGGACCAACACCTCTATGGGGACTACCGCCGGGAGCTCGGGAACGACAGGCAGTTCGTTATCGAAATGCTTGGCGAGAAGGGTCGCACCTCAAAGCCGGACGAGACTACCCCGCCGGAGGAAACCGAAGAGGAGCGCATAGCGCGTCTTACTGACGCAGGAGTGAAGAAGGCGATGCAACCCTACCTGCAACAGGAAGGCCGCACCAGGGCGACTGCCGAACTCAAGACGCTTCTGGATGCGGGAATCAACGCTCTCGAGTTGACGGACGAGGCCAAGGCCTTCCTCCGCAAAGACGTAGAGGTACAGGCTCACGCAGCCGCAGATAACATCCGCGCCGGTCGAAGCAAAGATGGTTATCTCGGCGAGCTTGTGCCCGCGATCATCAAGGAGAGGGCAGAAGCTCTTTCCGGACTCCTTTCTGCAAACGGGAAAGCTGTCACGACCAATCTCGTTTCTCAGACGGTTCCTGCCCCCCCCGAAGCACCCGAAGCGTCACGGCCCATTGTGTCGAGCGACGAGCTCGCCGGAATGAGCGTGGACGACTTCTGGGATACGCAAAAGGGACAGGGCGATAAGGCACCGGCTGAAGGCGCGACCGGCTGAGACGGCCTTCCTCGGGAGGAAGATACAATGAGTGTCGAAGCGGCACTGTCGAACCTGTCGAACCTGTTGGAACAGAAGCGGAGGCCGATCACCGACGTGACCGTGCTTCCGTTCGGAAGCCCGATCCTCGGGTTCTTCAAGCGGCTCCCCAAAGAACTGTTGGGGACCGGTCGGGCGGGGAAGAAGGAAATCCCGCTCAAGACCGGCCGGGCCGGCTACATCTGGACCGGCAGCGAAAAGGGTGCGATCCTGAACGGGAAAGACCCGACCGGCATCCTGCCCTTCATGGACCTCAAAAAGATCATGGGGTCTCTGACCTTCACGCCCGAGCAGCTCAAGGCGATGGGGTCCTCAAAGTCGGCGACGGAGGTCGGGTTCAACGACAGCATGAAGGATCTCACCAAGGGACTCAAGGGGCGTCGGCTGTGCCACCTCGCCAAGCGCGGCGACGGTGTGGTTGCTCGTGTTGACGGTGCTGTCACTTCGGGCAACGTCATCACCTGCAGTACGGTTCCGGGGTGTGTCCAGGGTGACTACATCAGGGCCTTTACCCTGCGTGACACATACACAGAATCGGCTGCGACGGGTGACTGGGGTCTTGCTGCGTGTCGGGTCGTGAAGGTGGACTATATCGCCAAGAAGATCACCGTTTCCATCAAGACGATCTCCACCGGTGCGGCTGCAGACCTTTCCGACTACCAGCTCGCGGACAACGAGGTCATGGCCTTCGCAGAGGCGAAGGACCAACGGGTGGCCGGTGCCCTTACCCTACAGCAGCAGCACCCGATGGGCTTCCAGGGCCACATCAGCGACGGCCAGAACGTGGTGTTGTGGGACGCCGACGACGCTACCTTTTTCAGGCGCGTCGGCTCTACCGCTACTTCGCTGTATCTCTATCTCAACAGAACGGCAGCCGCCAACGCCGCTCTGAACGCCGAAATCAAGACGGCCGGGGGCGTGGCGGTGAACCAGCACTGGGTCAACTACGGCCCGATGATCTCTGCCAGTAAGATGGACGGTGAGGGTGGAGAGCTGGTCTGCATTATGAACCCGCTCATGTTGCAGCGCATCGAGAAGCTCTACCGCGGCACGATGCGTATGTCTCTGCCGCGGCGCGACGTGCAGCTCCCGATGGGGAAGTTCAAGGACATCCCGCACATCCCGACAGTCGGTTACGGGGACATCCCGGCGCTGGCATGGTGGATGTGGGAAGACGGGATGATCGCCACGGTTCACAAGGGCGACTTCCTCCAGGGCAGCGACGACGCCGAGTGGGTGCGGATCGGGTCGGGCCGGGAACTGCCTGTCATCGTTAGCGGCGTGCTGATCGACGCTGTCGGCTACACGATGCGGCACTTCTGGAACACGGGCTGCCCGAACGCCCAGAACCAGACGCTCGTCCACGCGCTTGCAACCCCGACACCTACGTAACGTGACTTACCGCGGCTCCGGGGGGCGGCTTGTAACCGCCCCCCGGGCACCGCCTCTGGAGGGACTGCGGATGCACTCGATCATCGGTACGGAAGACGCGGGTGGGGTTCGGGCGGACGGCTCGAGCAACACGACCGAGACCGATCATTTTACCGAGCATCTTGTCGAGGACTTCATGCGCAAGGGACACAAGGGCGGCGTTCGGACGCGGGATTTTGAATCCATGACCGCTTCGGGCAATCACCCAAAACGGTGCCGTATGCCCGCGGGAAAGAAGCTCCCCCCGGGTCGGTATGAGCTGATCGACGGCAAGTGGAAAAAGGTATGGTGATACGTGATTGAACTCGGACTTATTGACGCCATCGACGCGCTGGGTATCGAGATCAACGACCCTACCTTGTCGATTGACGCCGATGGAGGTATAAGCCGTGCGTTCGCCGTGCGTGCCTTGAAGACAGGATTTCGAGACACCCACAGCGAACTCATTGCTCGCGTCGTAAGAGCGCACGCGCTACATCTGGAAGTGGACCTGTCGCAGGATGCAAACGACAAGTCTCTCTACGCGCTCCCGCCCCGCACAGTGCAGATTCTCTACGCCTACGATGACAACGGGCAGGACTTCGAGCCCCTCGGTGCGCTTGTCAAGGGCTCCGCCCACGGGGTCGGCTTCAGGTGGATGGAGAACGGGCTTCGGCTCTTTTGGGGCAGTTCGCCGGCGACGCTGCACGTCATGCTCGCCCAGGATCCGCCGGCGCCGACGTACGGTACGGCGACCGCCGGGGCAGCCACGACCATCACGCTTTCAGCAACCCCGATATACGGCGCGACGAGCCTCGAGGTGAACTACTACGTCGGGGCCCGGATCGCGATTGAGGATGGGACCGGCGCCGGGCAAGTGAGGCCGGTCACCGCGCACAATGCGGCAACCAGAGTGCTTACTGTCCCGACGTGGACTACGAACCCGGACAACACGAGCAAGTATTCATTCCTCGCCGGCGTCCCTCGCGGATCCGCTTACCGGGCGGCGATCCTTCACGCGGTCCTTACGCTCAAGCGGACCTACAAGGCTATCGCGCGGGACGAAGACGACATCAAAAAAGCCTACGGCCGGACGCTCGATAAGGCCGTGGCCGATCTCAAGAAGCGCACTGTCGGCCACCTCCCGAGAATAAGGCAGGTGGAAAGCCACGGATTCATCGGGTAGGGGCATGGCGTGGATCTGGAAAAGTACAACGACGTGCCGCTCAATAAGGGGCTCTTCGACGGTCTCCACACCGCCGACGTGCCGCCCGGGGGATTCTCGGAGCTCTTGGGGTACGAGCTCGAGCACGGCTGGCCGATGGGCGAGCGCGGTCGGCTGAAGCTCACCCCTGCCGAAGTCGTAACCGGCAAGCCGTTCCGTGGGGGCGTGGACTGGTATCGCAAAGACGGCTCGCTCTGGCGGCTTGCAATCGCGGACGGCGGGGTGTGGAAGGAAACGAGCCCCGGCAGCCGCGACTACACGACGCTCATCTCGACGCTCACCCTCGCCGGCACCGCCGTATTCACCAACGGCAACAAGGTGGTCACCGGCACCGACACACATTGGCTTTACGGCGTGCGGCCCGGCGACCTTATGTGGCTCGACGCGGACGGCATCACCGATGCCGGCGTGGTTGACACGGTTGACAGCAAGACACAGATCACGCTCACAGAAAACTATACGGGCACCGGAGGAAATGGGGCGTGCACCTGTTGGCGGAAGCTAAACGAGGGAACGACCTCATACGCCATTACCAACGACGACCGGATCTTCTTCGCCGATGGGGTTGGGCCGCTGCATTGGTTCGGCGACGACGGGACGGGAACGGACGTGTTTCGGCAGACGGGGCTCATCAAGCCGCCGACCGTCCCCGCGGTGACAACGCCAGTCGGTGGTGCGCTTGAAGCGGGCGACTATTACCACTTCATAGCCTTTCGGGACGCCCGCGGGAACATCGGCCCGGCCTTGAGGCTGAAGCAGGCGACGGCCGTCGCCAATGACAAGGTGAGAATCGGCACTCTCCCAGACGCTCCACCGTGGGCGACCGAATACGTTGTCTACCGAACCATCGTCGATACGCTAGTGGGTTTCTGCATTGTTCCCGACATCGCCGTGCAGCTTGGGACGATCGGCGCCTTTGGCGGTGGGACAACCACGCTGACCCTTGAAGCCAATCAGGGAGACCTCACCGTCGACCGACACAACAGTCGTCGGCTCTACTTCCCAAACGGAAACAGCTATGAGATCGAGGATAACGCTGCGCAGACGATCGAGGTTTTTGGGGACGCCTCCGCGGAATGCGCGACAGCCTGGATTGAGGTAAGCGGCGGGTTCGGCATCGCCAGGGCGCAGACGGCTACTTTCATCGACGACTTCACCGCAGACGCGGATCTCGTCACCACTCATCAAGCCCCGGGGCTCATCACCAACTCGCTTCGTTCCTTCAACGAGCCTCCGCCGGAGGGCCTTCAGTACGTGACGGCCT
>SDBT01014385.1_pt1 | contig 12621 bp, 20 predicted proteins | sample 2277101 | NCBI WGS metagenome assembly SDBT01 (sample SAMN10404973, study PRJNA504765) | marine sediment metagenome | isolation source: marine sediment core GS10_PC15, 103 cmbsf | place: Arctic Ocean: Southern Knipovich Ridge | collected 2010 | reverse complement strand
GAATTGGACGGTTCGGCTTACGTAGGTGAGCTAGACAAGACACGTGATGAGGATGGCAAGGTCGGACAGAAGAAGTTAGTCACGTTTACAAAAGACGAGCTAGCTGTCTTGATTAGTGTTTGCCACCGTATTGCTGGTGTTCAGAAGAGGAGTGAATAACATGAAGTCGCGATTCTTAGTAATAGCTGTAATAGGCTTGGTAACCTGGGTGTACGAAAGAAAGCATCCGTACGTAAGAGGGCGTAACATGACGTGTGCGCCTCCACCTAGGAAGTATCCAAAACCAGTAAGACAAACCAACAAGGACATATCTAACAAAAGGTGGTATGGGTAATGTATATAGCTTGGATGTGTGAACTTGGTCATCTTCACCCTATCTGGGTAAAGAATAAATGTACTATGAATGATTGTACTGTAGCCCTGACTATCAAGGATTGGCTAGAATCAGTCTGGTACAAAGTAAAACATATATAGGAGATACTAACAATGAAGATCAAACGAAAGAATCTAGGATTCCAGCCGGTAGTTATAACACTGGAATCGGAAGTGGAAGTAAGTACACTACTTGAGCTAACCATGTTAGCTGACGAAAAGGGGTACTCGGAACATAACACTCTCAAGTTACAGAAGGTTATGTCGAATAAGGCTAACTACGCCGAGGCATCCAACATTGTCGAAGTATTGGCTGACAAGTTATCCTTCATAGTAGGGGGATTCTAACATGCATAAGTATATATTGTTCAAGTATGTATGGGTACGAAACGACTATCTAATTTTGGACTGGATAAAGCAGCCAGTTCTACTTTGGGCACACTTCGGCGCAGCCTGGTTTGTAGCTTTTCTGGACATAGTGTTTTTGTTCTTTGCTACAATATGTTATAGCGGAGCTAGGGGGGGGGTATAGTCATGTTAAATAAGTTTGTTGGTCAAGTTATAAGCATAGTTATACGCAATGCTTTTAATCTAGTTGTTGCCATCGGTACTCTGGACGCTGTAGTTGGTGAGGATTGCTACATCCTACGAGTTAAGGATACTGACATGACAATAAGATTTAGAGCATACAAGATAATCGAAATAACTGAACTGCACGGTATAACAGTTATCTATCTTGGACTAAACAGTTAGGAGGCTAACATGACTATCAAGTACGAGTATGACCAAGCTTACATAACTGAGGTAGTGGTAACTATAACGTGCATAGTTTGCGGTATACCTCATGAATATCCACGTCACGAGCTATCTACGAGTCATGTAAGTGACAATGGCAAAAGACCAGGAGTATTCTTCACTTTCCAATGTAAGTTCTGCCTAACCTGGCACTCAGAAGTTGGGTTGTACAAAACAAGGTCGGATTTCCTAAAGAAAGGGTTAGAGGAGGTAACATAATGCGCTGGGTAGAACGGTACGGTTTAGGTTTGATGGGTTGGGTGCTCTTTAGTATGTTGAGCCATCTTATGCCCGATGATGGACCAATACTACTTCAGCTAGCTTGGACAGGTGGGTATATCTTAGGATTTGCCCTATTTACAATACCAAAGCTGCTAAAACCAGAAAGGAAAAGGTAAACAGATGGAAATAAGTTTGACGGTATTCGTTGCATACATGGTTATCGGTCTGATCTTGGGTCTGATACTTACGACCTTTGGTATGGATACCGATGATACAGTTGAAAAGTCGATGGCACTAATGGCTATGATGCTATTTTGGGGAATAGCGATAGTGATTGGAGGTATCATAGTCTTCTTTGCTGGTCTAGTTAAGGGAGCTGATTGGTTGAAATGGCAAATTGAAGACTATCGTAGTAAGAATACCCAAAAGACCTAACTTGCCTGTCAAACCCTGTGGCGACCCTAAGTTAGGTAAGGAGAACATTATCCGCTAAGAAACTGCTGTTGCCTAGACTGGCTAAAACGTCCTCTAGGCAACCTCGGTAAGTTTAGCTAACCGTACATACACTGATGGAGGTATATAATGAAATAGTAAAGAGAATGAATGGGCGTAGCTTAGAAGCTTGGCTATTCACTTCTAAGTAGCTGCTGTTGCCTAGATGGAACTAAACCGGCCTCTAGGCAACCTCGGTCAACTTAGATAATCAAGATTGACCTGACATACTCGAATCCTAACAAAAGGAGGTATAGTTGTGCTTACTTATTAGATAAGCATAGATGGTTCAAACTATGAAACACTTATTTTAGTATTTAACACAATGGCTAAAACTAGCCTGTGTATCAACTCACTTAGATATAGCTGTTTATAAACGTGGAGATAACTATGAAATTGCGAACTATCAAAAGAGAACCTGTAATTATAGTTACAAAGCCTAAAAAGCGTCGGTTCTTCGGTCACGGGGAATGGTATTGCACCAGTTGCGGTTCCATTTGGACATCCCTAGAAATGTGTTCGCTAGGTATCAAGCCCCTAAGTGGTTGCCCTAACTGCGGTGGGAAACTCAGCTATGAGGAGGTTTAACAATGCAACATAAATGGAATATGTATGTCAACCGAGGTGATCGGAAGATACCCAGCTTGATCGATCAAGGTGAACTCGATCTTCCCTGTTCTAATCCCGAGGCTGATAGTTTCATGCAACTGTTCGATCCAACACACTTGTGGTCATTCTTAGAAGAGAATATTGACATGTCCGAACTTGGATTGTATCTTTCGCTATGTAGCGCAGATCGACCAACTTTCGATGGTAAACAATGGTTTCTAAATACGGCGTGTAATCCCAATGATGGAAGGATGCAACAAGAAATTATGAGGGAAGTTAGTTGGGTCAACGTACAAGATCTGGAACTTTGGAATGCCAGCTTCCGTACGTATGCTCGTATCTATCAAGCCAGGGGTATCGTAGACTATTCTCTCTATGCATCTCGTTGCTTTGGCTACTGCTTTTTACTTGGGCTAAGGTATGCAGATGATGATGACGATTCAAAAGAAGATTTTACTAATTTTTACCCGTCAATCCACCACTACAATCAAGAGGTAGCTGTCAAAGAAAATGAATTATGGCAGCCGTTCAACGACACCGAAGATTGGTATCCTAAATCATATGTTCAAAATACTAGCATAACTGAGGCAATGCCAGCCTTAGCCCAAGCTGCTGAACGTGTATCATCTACTGTACGAAACTGGGGAAGTCAAATTGAGTCTTTAGATTTAGATGATATACTTGTTGGCGATTCTGATGGAGATGAAAATGACTAATCCTATTCTAGCCGAAACCATCGGTTTTGAGCTAGAGTGCGAAAACATATCTAGCCGACGTGTAAATAGTCTGCCAAATGGGTTTCGTACTACAGCTGACGCTAGTGTAGAAAGGGATTCTTTGATGATCAATGGTATCCCTGTAACTCTGCATGGCGAAAGTAAAGTATTGAAGTTCTCATCTGGTGTTTTAGGAACTGAAATTGTATCGTCGGTTATCGACACTAACACGAACTATCTAGGAACGCTAAAGGAACTTTGCAGTACCCTACTCAGCTTAGGCGAATCTGAGCAAAGCAAAAGAGCAGGGTTACATGTACATATAAGCTTCATAAACAATCTTCGAATACTCAAGTCAGCTCTGGAAGTTGGTGCATGGCTTGAGGATGTGTTCTTTCTACTTGGAGGATTGGGATACGAGTTTAGGGGAGTTGATAATGATGCTACGTATTGCAGACCTATCACTGCATTTGGACCTCCGATAGTCGAAGATAATGAGGAATACTTATACCCCTGTTTTATCTTAGACGAAGTTCTAGCGTCTAACAACATGGACGATTTCAGGACTAGGCTAGGTGATCTAAGAAACCTACACGGAAATAGGTATATCCCAATTAGGTATATGTGGCTTAACTTTTATAACATATACAGTAGTCAATGTACTATCGAATTTAGGACTTGGAATAAAACTCTCGACCCTACGGCAATGTACATGGCTATCGAAGTTTGCAAAGCCTTTGCTCAATTTGCAATTAGCCGTGCCTATGGTAAGTGTTTACCTTTACCTGTCAATAGTATTTACGACAGACGTAGTAAAGGCGAGATAATCGAATCCTTTCTTGACTTCGCTATCAAAGCTGATCTATCTAGCTATGTTCTAACTACAGCTATGGATCTGCTGGAAAAAACGCCAATCAGCGGATTAGGTTTACCTAAAATACATACCTATACTCACTTGCGTTTTCATAGGCAAGGCAGAAAAGATCCGCGTCATTGGGTTCATTCAAGTTACAGACCTAGCATTCGTCTCAATTCTAGAGAGATAAGAGAGCCAGAGTTCTTAGATAGCCACAACTTACGTTATCTAAATCAGGAAACGCTGAATCGAAATGTTGACAGGAATCGTCCTAGACTAGGGCAGTCAAACACAGGCAGCCTACCTACATATACTGAGGTTAGGTCAGTACCCCGAATGGATACTACCTTAGTTATACAGGATTGGGTACTCAATTTAGATATATTAGAATTAGAGGAGTTAGACTAATGTGCGAACTTACATTCGCTGACTTAGGCGAGCTGAATGCGCTATACTTTGTTCAGCAGTCTATTATCAATGCCCTAGCTAATAACCACGATGGTATTGGCTTTATGCAGGATGGCAAAGTTTGGAAGAGCCATCTTTCAGGAGCTACCATAACCAATCTTGGTAGCATAGCTAGAGATAGGCTCACAGTTGAACCTGTAGCTTTCCATACAAGATTTGCTACCAACAAGTTGCTCAACGAAGATTGCCATAGCCATCCATTCAAGGGGGATAAGCTTATCCTAATGCACAATGGTAAGTTGGAAATGAAAGATTACACGCTAATTGAGAAAGGCAAAGTTGACAGTCAGGTTTTCACTGAGCAACTTGAAGCGGATATCGTAGAATCTCCTGACATACCCATGGTAGACTTGATGCAAAATGTCATGGCTAAGTGGTCTGGTAAGTTTGCTTTCATGATTTATGATAGTCGAGATAGCGAGTACTATGTTATTCGAGGTACTACGGCTGATCTACACTGGACTACGGTAAATAATAGGCTGGTAGTAAATACCCGAAGTATAGACTTAGATAAAGGTACGCACGTTCTACGCCAGCTAAGCCAGACCATGTACGATACGGATTTAGAAATTGGTAAAACCGGAGAACTGGAAGCTAATACTATTTATAAGTTCTTGCCTGAAAGTAGTGAGCTAGAAAAGATTGGCGAACTTATTGAGAACAGAGCTCCGCTCGTAGCTTCGCAGTCTTGGATTAGAGGGCGTGACTATGGTGTTACTAATGCTACCCACAACATCCGACATAAGATGCGAGAACCTATCTTTATCAAGATAAAGAGATGGCTCGATTATCACGGCTTGTCAATAGGCGAGCTAAATGAACTGTCTAACGTAATTATGGGTTGTAGCCTACTAGAGTTGAACGATGATGCTCTCCGTTGTCTTTATCTTGATGTACTTAAGACTCTAACTGAGATGACTCTAACTGATAGTCTCAAGAGTTGGAATAATATAAATAGACAGGGCTATTCTGCTTGGGCATACGAGCAAAAGGACTTTAGCTTCCCTTGGATGCTCAATTCATCTAGGATGGTAGGTGACATGTCCTATGCTGTAGATGTTGAAGTTGCCAATCGTAAGTTAGAGAAGGATAAATCTGTAATAAAGGATTATAGCTAACATGATATTGACACATAGAACGAGTTTTCCAAGTGCTAAGTTGTTACGAGATGCATTGTTTCAGGAAACTGGAGTCCGCTACCTTGTAACCAAACATCCAGATCGCATACGTAGGTTACACGTACGCTACGGTGCAACGGGTCAAGTCAACTGTGCTGATACTAAGTTCAATAGCCCTAGGCTTATAAACCTAGTTGCCAATAAGCTAAGGTTCTCTAATACCATCAAGGATAAGTTTGCTACACCTGAGTTTATTCGCAATAGAGAACCGTATGACTATGAATTCCCTATTGTCATCCGTGAAATTATGCAAGGCTTTGGTGGCGTAGGTATCATCATGTGCAGGGATAGAGAAGCCTTTGATGCTGCTTGGAAAGGCAGTTATTGGACTAGGTTTGTCAAAACAACTCAAGAGTTTAGAGTCCATGTTTTAGGAGGTGAGCTAAGCAGACTATTTAGGAAAGTCCGAATTAGGATTGATGGGGTTAGACCGGATGAAGTTGAGTTTCCAATTAGAACGGGTAGGTCAGGTGACTATCGGTTCTCGCTATGGAGTGGAGGTAGCGTATTCCCCGATCTTACTGAGTTAGTTGGTCAACTCCATGATGAGATTGGTGGGCATTTCTATGCTTTAGATGTTGGAAAATTGCCTGACAACCAAGGGTGGTTCATCTTTGAAGCCAATAGTGCTCCTGGCTTAAATAGGAATACGGCATCTGCCTATGCTAAGTATCTGGTAGAACAAGGAGCAGTGAGCTAGACTATCCCAAAAGAGGCCTATCTAATGTCCATAAGTTATCTAAATAAACACATCGTAGGTCAACGAAGAATTAAACCTGAGTTGTCTGCCTATATGGAGGCTATGAAAGGTGGAAAGTCTATGAATCTAATGATACGTGGACAATCAGGATATGGTAAAACGTATTTAGCTCATATCATAGTTAAATATGTAGGTAGATTATCAACTAGGGTAATCTATCTTGGTGAACAATGTATAGACCTGTTTCAGCCAGCAGCTAATATCCATATCCTAGATGAGATACATGAAGTTAGTAGTCCCGAACCTCTCTATCCATACATGGAGTCGGGTGAGTATATCTTCATTCTTTTGACTAATGAGTTTGGTCAGTTGAAAGAACCTTTGCAGAATAGGTGTATCATCATTGACCTAGAACCTTACTCAGACGAAGAACTGGCGATACTTGTTGGTCGTGTACTTAGAAGCCATGAAGTTGAGCCAGATATGTTACAGACTTTAGAAATAGCCACCTATGCTAGGGGGAATCCTAGAGTAGCTAAAGTGCTGGCTATGCGGTTATCACTATACTTCCAAAAGGAAGGTACACCGCGAGATGTAGAGGAGCTACGCCGGGTTTTAGAAGATACTTTTCAAATTAGCGAGGGCGGTTTTACTAACTTTGATAAACAATATCTATCTTTCTTAGCCAAAAATGGCAAAGCTGGACTCAATACCATCAGTAGGGTTCTCATGATCCCGAAAGGTACGTTAGAAAGGGAAGTTGAACCATTTCTACTTAGGAAAGGACTAATTAGAATTACAAGTCGCGGACGTGAATTAGTACCGACTAAAGCTTCCCCCTACCCTGTGGCGCAACCTAAGATGGAAGTACTAAAACTAGGAGAACTATAAAATGGCAATAACGTTTGAATTTGTACAAGATTTTCGTAAGTATCGAGAATATATTACTTACGTAACTAAGGTAGACGAAGCTTTGGGAAAACTACCTTTTACATACTATCAGGGGGATATGTTAAGTTGCTATGTCATAGAAAAGAGTGGTGATGTAGTGACCATAACGATGACTAACAATACCAGCGAGGCCAAAGAACGTTTTATCAAAGAAGCCCAACCCGAAACGTTTGAGAATATCCCCGAAGGTATAGCTTACATGTACGATCTTGATCGGCATGAGTTGATTTATAACTATGATGCCAAAGAACCAAATAATGCTTGGAATTGGTCAACTTACCCTGAAACCTTTTGGATGAAGAATGATGATGAGAGGTATGATCATGGCTTGGTTTTAGATACTAATAATAAGCTATGCCGACTTTACCTGAGCAATAAAAGATTAGTATCTTTGTTCGTTGGGCTTAACGAACTCGACTTTTACTTTCCTAACCTGTTTGCTGGGGGTAAAGCAGAAGTTACCATTCAACCCGCAGGTGTCGACGCTGTAATGTCTATCTTTGCCTGTCAACTTGGACAAGACGAACCTAAGTTAAGTGATATAAAAACAGCTATCTCTTGCGACATGGTTAATACAGGTACGGATGACTATGCTAAGTATAACTTTACAGACCTTATCGAGTTGTTTGAAAAACGAGGTAATGAAGACGATCTTTGGGAAGATAATTGGAGTACAGTTGTTAACGAAGCCGTAGAAAGAGATGCTGGGTTACATCGGGATGTTGACTCTGCAGTCACAACTAAGCTGGGTCAGATAAGCGGCTTTAACGATATGTTACTTTTGAGCGAACTATCTGATTTATCCGTTGTTCCCGTAACTGATAGACCTGTCTATGTTCACATGGACATTCCTATCCACGGCGTAAACTACCTGCTAATAAAACCGGTGCAAACTTTGAACATCTTCTTTGACGATCTAATTATCAAAAAGGAAGATATTCTGCAATATTTTGAAAATCTACCTCAAGATCAACTATCCTTTCATACCGATTACATCGAAGATACGTTTAAAGAAATACCTAAGCAAAATAAATCAGGTATAATAGCTTATGATGACTTGGATGACTTGGATGACTTGGATAATGCAGGTACAATAGCTGACTCGGATCTAACTCTTGGACAAACCAGAGGTATATAGTAATGATCCACATTGGTTGTAATGGAACAGTGTTAGTGGATGTAACTTCGGCTTATAAATTACTAGCCAAAGTTACACAAAAGAAAGATAGTACTGGCTTACGTACTACTGAAATCCATGTCTATAACATAACAGAAGAAGCTTCGGACTTGATTTATTGGTGTACGAGTTGTGATAAGGAAGTTAGCCTAGACGAACTTGGGTTTAGCTGTCGTATTTGCAACAAAGCACTAACTATCGAAGAAGGACAAGTAGCGTTAGATACCGGAGGTATCTGGTGCGAAAGTTGCATTGAATCTAAGTGCAACGAAGAAGATCGTGTGTCTTTGTCCACGATCTATGCCACTGATTTATTAATACTAACTTAGGAGATTTATGAGTAAACAAGCTATGATAAGCTCTTCCAACTTGACGTTCGGGACTGACCCCGAAGTTGCAGCTGTATATTACAAGGACGGTATTGAATATGTCCAACCTGCGCCTTATTTTAGAATAGAGCTAGGTGCTGTAACCGAAAAACCAAAGTCCAAACATCCCATTCACATAAATAGGTTTGGGATTCAGGTGATCGAAGATGGTGCGGCATTTGAATTCATCGTACCTCCAACCAGAGATTTCGATCAAATGTATGATGATATTCAGTTTGGTTTATCTGAGTTGAGTGCACTACTTCACAAGTACGATCATTGTATCAGCGTAGCACCAACCCTGGACTATGAAATTGAAAGGTTCTTAGACAAAGATGACGATTATAAACAATGTCTAATGTTTGGATGCGACCCCGATAAGGACGCTATCTTGAAAAACTACGTTTGTGATGTCATAGATGCTATGCGACATCCCTATCGTTACTTTGGTGGGCATTTTCAGATAGGCTGCAGTGACGCACGAGGTAGACGACTAATTCAAACACATTATGTACCATTTATAAAGTTGTGCTCTATTTTTATTGGTAACTCAGTAATGTCTAGCTCAAGTAAAACTGAGTTAGAGAAAATTAGAGCTAAACTCTATGGTCAGCCTGGAAGATACCGCATTCAACCTTGGGGTATTGAATACCGTACTCCAAGTAACAGTTGGATAACCAACCGCGTTACTATGGCTAAGATGTTTAGAGGTGCTGAAATTGCCTTTAGACTCTTACAGAACCCAAAAGAGGGTAAAGTTGTGATCAAAGATTACCTTACCGAGACTATCACAGCCCTCGGTACTGCTAATGCCGAACTATCCAGGGATATCCTAAACACTGTAAGGTCAGACTATGACTTCTAATTTCGAGTTTAGTCTATATCTAAGTACTAGATACCAATACAAGTTTAGCTATCCTCTAGATTCAAAAACCCAAAGCTCACTATTGCGGCAAGCATTAAAACTCTCCGTTGATGAATTCCAAGATTGGAAACCCAACTGGCAACCGATGCCTCAGTATGAGAAGAAGAGTTTCATAGATGCATTAACTAATAATGACTTCTCGTTCATCACCGAAAAGCATCCATGCCGTGAACTAGCTCTATCTAAAGGTATATACTATTTGAATTGGATATCTAACTTATCTGTAGTTTACAGAGCCAGCTTTACTATACTACAATATACTGAACCGATACCTGCTCCATTTAAGGATATAGTAACTAATGTATTGCTAGTTCCTTATGCTGTAAATAGACCAGGCAGTGATAGCTTTTGTAACTTAGATGATGCTACTTTCGGCATAGGTATACATCCTACTACTTGGAATATAGCTTGGTTATCTTTGCTAACTTACTTCGCTAAGTATGGTACATTTCTTGAAGATCTAGCACAGGAACGCTATGGTCCAAAAGACCAGTATGACTTTACCCAAGTTATTCGAGTTATCTTAGATTCATGGGATGGTCAGGTAGGTTTCTATACTGCTTTTGGTCTATGGCTTTGGTCTGCCAGAAATGAGGAAGCTATCCATGATAGCTATAGGTCGCATAATGGTATACATACAGCTATGGATCATTATACATCTTTATACCATCCAAATAAGTTATTAGAATTCATAGAGCTATATGACTTAGACTTAAGTAGAGTTAGCCAGCTATTCTTACAGAACCATGAAGCACGATGTAAGGCAGCTGGTTTAGCTATCCCAGCTTGGTTCAAAGAAGGTTCGGAAAATGCTGGATATCTAGCTGAGTCGCCTGAATGGAAAGAATACATGGGTTACGATGACGATGATGACGATGAGGACTATGACGAAGATGACTATGAATTTAATGAGGAGGTTTGGTAATAATGATTGCACATATTGAACGACCTATTGTAACGGCTACTAGCGCACTGTCAGCTAGCTTTGGTCATGCTTTTAGAGTGGGCATATATCCTTTAGCGTACCTTGGTCAGGAAGGTATAATCTATAATTGGAATGCGCTTAATGACGCTAAGTTAGTTATCTTTACTGGCGGTTCTGACATCAACCCAGCTATCTACGGACAAGCTAACAAGTATTCTCAGTTTGTTCCAGAAAGAGATACAGCTGAGATAGAAGTTTTAAGGCGTTGTCTAGTTTTAGGAAAGAAGATACTCGGTGTATGTCGTGGGCATCAGCTTATCAATGCCTATTTAGGTGGGCAGCTTGTACAAGATATAACGCATCAGCTAAATGTTGTACACGAAGGTATACATGAGTTAGAAATTGTAGATGCTGGTGGCTTGATACCCAATGTATTTAGTGGTAGCGTTAATAGCATGCACCATCAAGGTGTAATAAAATGTGGTGAAGGACTTAGACCAACTACCTATTGGAAAGGAGTTTATGAATCTACCGAAAATAACAATATTTTGACAACCCAATTTCATCCCGAATGGATGAGTAACCACGCTAATGCCCTAAATATGAACCTATGGGAAGTGTTAGCAACTTGGGCGCATCTAGGCGAAGATATCAGACAAGGAGTAGCTAACGATGACGTTTAAGTATCTAGCTGAAGTATACCGAGCATCTCATCGACAGAGGTATAGCCAGCTATGGAATGGGTATTGGCTTTGCCGTGAGTTTGCTCAGCGTGACGTACACAGCATAGTCACACAACTGAACTACCAAGATAATGTTTTAGCTACTAGACTAACAGGGGGTAACATGCGCCCTCGTACTTTAGTAGAGCAAGATGGTATGGCTAAGTTTGGTAGTCTACTATTGCCGAATAACCCAATCACAGTAGATAGTACATCTATCTGGATTGAGTCAGTTATGGATAAGCAAGGCAATCAAATTTACCCGCTCAGAGAAGTCTATTCATTAATGTTTTTCTATATCAAATACCTATCTATTCAAATGAAAGATAGGGTTGACTTTGAAAGGGTTTGTAAGTCCCTAATCAAAAGAAAACATGCTGTTTTCAACTATATCCCTGAGCAACAACTTGGAACTGCCCTATACTTCTATTCGGCAGTTAGATATCCCGAACAGATGTGTACATACCGCAAAATGCTATCTAGCGGAAGTGGACCAGGTACAGCTATGCGGATGTTATCTACTCTAGAAGAGGCTGAGGTAGGTGTACCTGTTGCAGCTGCTAACTTCTATTGGACTATCTTGAAGGAATGGTGTAGCTTATTTAGAACAGAGCTTCGGTATACAGTTAACTATCATACCAGAAACTATGAACGGTTTTGGTACTTACCCCTGCTAGTTCAAGACGTATATACTGAGGTTTTTGATGGCGACGGTAAGTTCGATAATATAGAATACGCGGAGGACGAATGGTAAACCAAACTAATTGGAGGCTAAAGTGATTTTTAGAACAACGGACAGCAAATATAAAACCCGCAACGGAGAGAAGTGTAAGATTGTACGTTCTATTCTTGAAGCGGATGATACTCACGACTTAGAAGTTCTACCTATGCGAATTGTAAAATTTGACGATAGGTTTGAGTTGGAAGTATGGGATGACGAACTAGAGGATGAAAGATAATGATTCTCAAATGTACGTGTTACCACCCTGCACAAGATAAGTTCAACGGCAAAGGTAAGCGAGTCCACAATGTTATGACAAGAACAACTAGTGGACTTAAGTTCCGTTGTACAGTCTGTAAGACTGAGAGGGAAGCTACAACTACGTACTTCCCTTCAACCCCTGTGGAGCAAGCTAAAAAAGGAG
>SDBT01014384.1_pt1 | contig 12623 bp, 20 predicted proteins | sample 2277101 | NCBI WGS metagenome assembly SDBT01 (sample SAMN10404973, study PRJNA504765) | marine sediment metagenome | isolation source: marine sediment core GS10_PC15, 103 cmbsf | place: Arctic Ocean: Southern Knipovich Ridge | collected 2010 | reverse complement strand
GAAATACGATGAACGACAAACTAGAAAAACGGATCGTTGACGCCTGCGAACTGGGCGTACAAGAACGCGACGAAGGGACCGGTCTCCCGACGCTGACCGGGTACGCGGCCTTGTTCAACAAGGAAACGGAGCTATTCCCGGGATTTCGTGAACGGATCGCTCCCGGGGCGTTCGCCCGGTCAATCAAGGAGGGGGCGGACGTCCGTGCGCTCGTGGATCACGAATCCAGCATGATTTTGGGTCGAACCAAAGCCGGGACGTTGGATCTCACGGAGAACCGGAAAGGGCTGAAGATAGCGATTAAGCCACCGGATACGCAGGTCGGTCAGGACGTGGTGACGAATATCCGCGTGGGGAACCTGAATCAGATGTCATTCGGCTTTATCACGCGAAAACAATCGTTCGAGGACAGTAAGGACGGCCTGACGACGACGCGGACACTGGAAGACGTGGATCTGGTTGACGTCTCGGTTGTGACTTTCCCGGCGTACTCGGATACACATGTGGCGGTGGAGGCGAGGGCGCGGTGGAAAGAAACCGCCGTAGACACTGGCAAGGCGCGAATGGCCCAGATGCGGGCCTCCGTGACAGTCCCATTACGCCCTCCGGACTTGACAGCCGACAAATAGGGTGTACTATTGAAGCGGAATCAGGACCTCGGTCCGATTCCAGCGACAAACTGAATATGGCGTCTTGAAGCCGCCTGCCCATAAGGGGTGCGAACGGAGAGAGGCGCAACGGTAAGCACGGCCTTTTTAGAGGGCACGACCTACCAAGCTCGTTTGTTTAACGACAAGCGTGCCGGGTAGTTCGTGCCCTCTTTTTTGCGCGCGGTCCTCACGCGGCACGTCTGAGGACTGCGGACGATGAAAGCATTATCGGATCTGTATGACGAGAGATCGCACGCCGCCAAGTCGGCGCAAGACCTACTCTCCGAGGCCGAAAAAGCGGACCGCGTTCTAAACGCGGACGAACAGAAACGGTTCGACGAATTACACAAGACCATCGAACAGTACACCAGCCTCATCAAGGATGCCGAGGAACACGACAAACGGCGTGTAAAGGCAGACGAAGTGACGGCCAGTCTTGCCAAGGCACGCAAGTCCACGCCTGCTGAGCCGATCGACAACCGAGGTGGCCCGCCGGACGGTGGGGCAGCCGATATCGAGGCGGACATTCCTGCCCGGTATTCCAAGCTCGACGCCTTCCCGGACACCGTTGACGGTCGCCGAGGCGCTCACAAATGCGGACGGTGGATTTTTGCCAGTTTCTTGGGCGACGAGTCTTCGCGTCGTTGGTGCGTGAACCACGGCGTGCAGACCCGCGCGCTTGGCGAAAACATCAACACGGCCGGCGGCGTGCTCGTTCCCCAAGAATTTGAACAGACGATCATCGACCTCCGTGAACAGTACGGAGTGTTCCGTCAGAACGTGCAGATCATGCCGATGGGCCGGGACGTGATGGTCGTTCCGAGGATATCGGGCGGTATCACGCCGACCTTCACGGCTGAAAACGCCGCCATGTCTGAATCGGACCCGACCCTCAACCAAGTGACCTTGACCGCCAAGAAGCTCGGAGCCCTTACGAGGATTTCGACGGAGCTGGCAGACGACGCGTTCATCAATGTGGCCGATATGGTCGCCCGAGAATTCGCTCGCGGCTTCGCGTTGAAAGAGGACACGGTCGGCTTCATCGGCGACGGAACGGCCGCGCACGGTGGCATTACGGGCCTTGTGAAACGGTTCGAGGATAACACAGGCTTCGCGGGCGCCGTTGCCGCGGCAAGTCCTATCAATACGTTTGGCGAAGTCACTACGGCGGCTCTAGCCACTCTGATGGGAACACTGCCGCAGTTTGCGGTCGCCGGTGACAACGCCGCGTTCTATTGTTCGCGGACCGCGCACGAGATGATCTTCAACAGGCTCATGGCGGCAGGCGGTGGCAACACAACCACCACGTTGGCCGGCAAGATCGTTCCTGCGTACCTGGGCCATGAGATCCGCGTGTCTCAAGTGCTGCCGGCAGGTGCCACGACTGATTACAACGCTTTGGTCATGTTCCTCTTTGGTGACTTGCGGTTGTCGTCAACTTTGGGCGATCGCCGCGGCATCACCGTTCGGACCAGCGTTGATCGGTATATCGAACTCGATCAAATCGCAATCACCGCTACAGAGCGAATGGACATCAACAACCACGACGTGGGCGATGCGACCGACGCCGGCCCGATCGTGGCGTTCATTGGCACCACGTAAGAAAAGGAGTCTGACAGTGCGACAAGGCCAGATGATTAACCACAGCTACGGCGACTTCGGCGCGGCTGTAGCGACGAATGCCACCAGTGCGTTGAACTACGACACGCTGGGTTTCGATTACGCCGTGGTAAACGTCGTCCATGAGGCGGCTACGGCTACGAACTCGTCCGCGAAGTGGACTGCCTTGCGTCTCATGCACGGCACGACCACGGACGCCACGAACTACACGGCAATCACGGGCGCGACTGGCACGACCAACGCGACCACGGCGGCCGGAGAGTTCATTCTGCCAGTGGCCAACGATGCCGTCTTGGGCGCCGTTGTTTCGTTCTACGTCCAGCTTGCGGACAAGGAACGGTTTCTACGCGTCGAGAAGCACGCGACAGCTAGTCACGCGTTCACCACGAACCATGTGATGCTTTTTCAGGCGGACAACGTGCCAAGCACGGCCGGCACACGCGGCAGCAACGTAGACGTGTTCGTGTAGGTTTCTCCAACCCTCCGGGCGTCCGGGCTTCGGCTCGGGCGTCCTGGGGTTGGATTTTCGGGGAGTTTGGAGAATGGATGCTGTACGTCTGAACATAGGCGGCGGGGAAGTCCCGTTGCCTGGATACGTCACTATTGACCGCAAAGCGGGCACTGAGGCGTATCCACTGGATTACGAGGACGAATCTGTTGACGAGATACGCGCGAGCCATGTCCTTGAACACTTTGCCTTTGGGGAAATCCCCGATGTGGTCAAGGACTGGGCACGGGCGTTAAAGCCAGGCGGTGTGATGCAACTGGCCGTTCCGGACTTCGAGTACATAGCCAAGGCGTACCGGGGACAAACCGAGTACGCTAGCCGCCTATTCCGCTACACGATGGGCGGGCAGACGGACGAAAACGATTTTCATCGGTCGTTATTCGACCGTCCGTGCTTGACCAAGCTGATGCGAGACTGCAGCTTGCGCCGCATCCGTCCTTGGCGTTCAACCGTCGAGGACTGTGCGTCCATGCCGGTCAGTCTGAACCTTCAGGGTAACAAGGCTCCCGAGCGGCAGAAGGTTCAGCTGCCACGCATCATATGTTGCACCAGTACCGGGCGTCTCGGCTTCATGGCCAATATGTACACGGCGCCGAAGCTTTTCATTCAGCGCCAGATTGACATCCTCAAATACGACGGCGCCTTCTGGGGACAATGCCTTGAACGGGGCATGGAGGAGGCGTGCGACCTCGGCGCGGGTTGGATCGTTACGCTGGACTACGACACGCTCTTCACTGGCGACCAGTTCGACGAACTCTGCTACCTGATGGCCACGAACCCTGATTGCGACGCATTGGCTCCGTGGCAGTGCAAGCGGGAATGTGACGATCAGCTTGTCTTCCTTGCGGGCGAGGACGGGGAGCGTCGCACCGAGATTCCGTTGAGTGAGTTCTGCGACGACCTGTACCCCGCCAAGACGGCGCACTTCGGATGTACGTTGTTACGCGTGGACGCACTGAAGCGTTTGCCCAAGCCGTGGTTCACCGCACAGCCAAACAAGGACAACCGTTGGGGCGAAGGTCGTGTGGATGAGGACATCAACTTCTGGCACAAGTGGGAGGCCGCGGGCAACACGCTGTTCATGGCGAACCACGTTCCCATCGGCCACTTGCAACAGGTAGCGACGTGGCCTGACGAAGCGTTCCGCCCCTTCCATCAATACGTGACTGACTTCCAGAAGCACGGACCTCCAGCGGAGGCGAGGCGATGATTTCGACTCTGCTGAGACGCTTCAAGAAGCCGATGGCCATTTGTTCCGAGTGTCAATGGTATCTGCCAGACAATGACGCAGTGGTTCTCGCGATCCCGGACTGCGGCCATCCGAAACATCAATATCCCGTAGATCCTGTGGATGGGTCGCGCACGCCGAAGCCGTGCGAGTACGCCAACCCTAATGGCAAATGCAAGCAGTTCAGTCCAACCAGTGAGCCAGACACATTCGGATTGAAACACCAGGAGGCGAGGCGATGAATCTTATGGATCTGCGAGTAGTGAACGATCCCGATGGATATAAAGCGCGTGAAGTTCGCGAAGCGATTCGTGCGACCCACGAGCGTTCGCAAATACTAGAGGCCGTCGCCGGCAAGTATGACCGCGAGAAATTCCTCGTGCAGGTGGACAAAGTGGCTGAGTTGTTTGCCGAGGGGTTGGAAGCGAAACAATTATGAAACGCTATAGGGTACTCAAGCCGTTTATGAACTACCGCAAAGGCCAGACGCACGTCCACAACACGCCGTTGACGTTCCACCTGGCCGATCATGCCTATTTGGTACGGGCGGGATTCATTGAGCAGGTCATCGAGCCCGGTGCCGACACCGTTGAGGTCATGATGGACGAGCCAGTGGCCGAACGTGCGGTCGTGCGCGTCGGTCGTCCGCGCGGTCGGCCGAAGGGTTCCAAGAACAAACCCAAGGTGGAAAGTGGCTAACGCTTCTGTCGAGTCCGTTGCGCCCGCCGTCGAGCCGGTCACGCTGGCTGAAGCCAAGCTGTGGCTGCGTATCGACCATAGCGACGAGAACTCGCTCGTGCTCGAGCTAGTCAAGTCAGCACGTCGCGAGGTGGAGCGCTTCTGCGGCAGGCAGCTCATCAACTCGACCCGCATCTGGAGGCTGGACCAGTTTCCATCTAACGGCGTGATTCGATTGGATCGGCCGCCGCTTAGTTCGGTTTCGTCCATCACCTACGTTGACACGGCCGGCGCCACGCAGACGTGGGCAACTGATCAATGGGACCAGGATACCGACTCCGAGCCGGGCCGAATCACGCTGGCCTACAACCAGTCGCTCCCGTCCGACGTTCGTGGCGGCGCATCCAACATCGTCACGATCACCTACGTCGTCGGGTACGGCGCTGCGGGCGAGAATGTGCCGGAGTCTTTCAAGGTAGCCATCAAGTCACTCGTGGCGGACGCCTACGAACACCGTGAGAGTCAATCTGAGATCAGACTGACGGAGAATGCGGCGGTCATGCGACTCCTGTGGAGCGAGCGCATCATGGAGGCGGCCTGATGCGCATCGGCCCGTTGCGGCATCGTGTTGAAGTGCAGGCAGCCACCGAAACGCGCTCGAACATGGGAGGCGCAATACAGACCTGGGCGACCATTGCCAACGGTTCGTTGTGGGCGTCCGTCGAGCCGCTGACCGGGCGGGAGTTCATTGAGGCGCAGCGAGTTGATAGCGACGTCTCCTTGAAAGTGCGCATGCGATACGACGGCAGGGTAACTGCCTCGCACAAGATACGGCACGACGGACGGGACTTGCAGATTGTGGCGGTGTTGAACCATCGGGAAATCAACAAGTCGATGCTGGTGATGTGCAAGGAGGACACGTAGTGGATCAGCGCGGACGACCAGGACGGCGGTGGGTGCGCTTGACGTATTCGAGTACGTCACTCCGGAAGACTCGCTTGGCGGAGATCTTCACGACGACGTGCGGCAGCGCGTCCCTCTTGATGGCGTCTTCGATGGCTTGCTTGCTGACGCCGGCCACGCGGGCCGCTTCGCTGACGGTCAGCAGATCGTTAGGCGAAGGTGTCGGCATACAGCGCCTTGAGTGCAGTGGGCCTGGCGTTGACGGCTTCCGGTGTTCCCGGCACGCGACGTCCGGTCATGCAGAAGTAACGGGCGTGGTCGTAGATTTCGACGCTGCCGACGCGGCTTCTGGTTCCGGGCTTCTTGCCACGGATCAGGATGTGTACGCCACGCCCGGACGGCGACAGTTCCGTGTAGCTATCCAGGTCGTCAATGATGGCCTGAGCCCAGGGCTCGATGACGCCGTCGCGCACGCAGTCGTCCAGGTCGATGCCAACGATTCCGTTTCCGAGCATGAAGCCCACGCCGGCGAAACTACGGCCTCCGGCCATAGTGTCCGAGACGTAGCGGCCGCAGGCCCGGTTGAACGTCGTCCAGGTGTCCGGATCGACGCTGCTGGCCGGGGTTGCCGTCTGGGCGTCGAAGGGCACCTTCCTGCCGTCCCAGACGATCCAGCGGGGCAGCTTGGTCAGGGCGGCAGGGATGGCCCCGAGGAGTGGCTTGGTCCAGTTGGACGCCTTCACAGGAACCAAAGGGCTGCGATTCGACCGAGTACGCCGTCTCCGCTCGGAGGGCGTGATTGTCGGCCGTCCCAGGCAAAGTTCGTAGCCGTTGGCTTGAACCAGGCTTTCCATGACATCCTAAGTATACGACACAATCCTTGGCGTGTCAAGGGCATTCTTGGGGAAATCTCGCATGGCTGATATTCCCGCGGTCAAGGTTGGTGTTCCGTTTGGTGGCGGCGGGATCGACATATCCGTCCTTGGTGACAGGGAGCTTATGGCCAAGCTGAACAGCCTGGCAAGCGTCGAGGGCAAGAAGATCATGCGTAAGGCCCTTCGGGAATCCGTGAAGCGTCTTCGAAAGGCTGTGATTGTTAAAGTGTCTGGCGGTTTCTTCAAACATCCCAGCGGCAACCTGCTGAAGGCACTCAAAGCTACAACGATCAAGGCTGCGAAACGTAGCCGAACAGGGATGGCTGTGATCTGGCCGTGGCCGACGCGGCAGACGTTGGGCATATCGCCGGACGACAAGTTCTACTATCCGCGTGCAGTTGAGCACGGTCACGTTCGGGCGCCGGCCAGATCATTCATCCGTAGCACTGTGAACGAAAACCAGCGCGGCGAGTTCGTTTTGATTGCTAAGGACATACGCATCGGCGTGGAACGCGTTTGGACTAAGGGGCGATGATTGAGCATCTACGCGGCATTGTACGAGCACCTGACGGCGGACGCGGACGTGACGGCCGAAGTCTCGACGCGTGTCTATCCGCTCACGGCGCCGACGTCGGCGACGATGCCCTATGTCGTCATTCAGCTAATCAGCACGGAGCAGTTGCACGACTTCGGGGCCGCGTCCGGGCTGGTCAAGAGCGTGATGCAGATCGACGTATGGGGCGAGACGCCCGAGGACATCCGAGACGCCGCTATAGACATCCGCGAGTCGTTGGACGGATTGAATCAAACGTCGATGGGCGCGACGGAATTGTTGGACGTTCGCGGCGTGAGCTTGCAAACGCAACGCACGGATCACACGCCGCCTTCGGACGGCACGGAAACCGGTCCGATGCGGTGGTCAATGGACTTTGAGATATGGCACGCGGAGAGCGTGCCGACGTTCGCTTAGGAGCTAAGCAATGGCAACGGCAATACCGGAAATCACAACCGCAACAACGATTGCGTTTGAATCGTATTTCGGACGCATCACCAGTATGAGCCTGTCGGGAGTGACTCGTCCGTCTATCGATATCACACACTTCGGCAGCACGACGGTGCGCGAGTTCATGCCCGGCGACCTTTACGATCCGGGTACGCTTAGCGTCACGGCGCATTTCGACGCTACTGCGTTACCGCCTATCGGCACTGCGGCGGGCGCCCTGGTGATTACGTTCCCTGGTACTACAGGAAACATATGGACCGGTACGGGGTTTATGACGGACATGGGATTCGAGGGGCCGCTCGAGGACGTGATGGTAGTGACAGCTACCATCAAGCTCGACGCGCTCATCGTAGTAACTGCGACACCATAAGCCTGGAGGTGGCGACATGTTGAACAGAAAAAGCATTCTCGACTGCGACGACAAGAAGGTATCGACAATCAAGGTTGAACAGTGGGGCGGACAGATCCACATCCGTACACTGGACGGCCTCCAGGCTGATCGCGTGCTCAAGCTGATGAGCAACGGCAGCGCGGAGATTGACAAGCTCATCGGTATCGTCCTGACCACGGTATGCGATGCGGACGGCACCTTACTGTTCAAGGCGGAAGACAAGCTCAAGCTCAAGACCAAGAACTTGCTTGCGCTCCGTACGATCGCCGAAGCGGCCATCACCTTGAATGGTCTGGATGCCGACGTCGAGGAACTGGCAAAAAACTTGGAGAGCGACCCTACGACCTGATGTGGTTCAGGGTCGCCAAGGAGTTAGGCCGTACTGTTGCGGAAGCCAAGCGGTCAATGTCGTTCCGCGAGTTCGTGATGTGGTGTGCGTTCATGCTGCACGAAGCCAAGGCAGCGGAGAGTGCACAAGGCGAGCCGGCGTTGAACGGTAGCGGCAAAAAGGTCTGGAAAGAAACGACGGACGAGGGAATGAAGAAGCTGTTCACTACCTTCGCAAACAGGCACAACGAATCGGTAAGGAGACGCGAGGCTCTTGGCAACGGCAACTCTAGCGGTATCGGTTAGAGCGCGCACGGCCAACTTCGAACGTGGCATGAAGCGGGCTAGTGCCGCAGTGGCCAGGATGCGTGCGGTCCTGCGTTCTGCGGCCCGGAGTGCTCTGCGCTTCGGGGCCGGGCTCCTCACTCTGGGCGGTATCGCAGGCTTCGGGCTCGTTATCAAGAACGCCTTCAAGACCACTGACGCCCTGTCGAAGATGGCTATTACGCTCGGGGCCAACATCGGAAATCTTGAGGCCCTTCAATTCGCAGCCCGAAGGTTCGGCACCACCACGGAAGACCTCAACAAGTCGCTGGTGATCTTCGCGCGTCGCATCGGCGAGGTGGCATCGACTGGCGCCGGGGAAGCGAAGGCTTCGTTCGACAACCTCGGGTTGTCCGCTGAGAAATTGGAAAAGAAGCTTCCGTTCGATGCGTTGAAAGACCTAGCCGAAGCGCTCCAGAAATTGCCGACTCAAGCTCGGCGAGTGGATACGGCAGCGGAGTTGTTGGGCCGCAGTGGTACCAAGCTGATACCGCTTCTGATTGGTGGGGCGGCGGGGCTAGATCGGATGCGCAGGGCGTTTCGGATGCTCGGTCCGACTATTACGGAGGAAGGCGCCAATAAGGTTACGGACGCCAATGACGCTTTTGAGGACTTCGACACTAGCGTTTCTATATTGACGCGAGGCATTTCGATCGGGCTAGGGCCGGTAATTAAAGACCTTGGCAATACTCTGGCAGGCATTACGTCTCAAGTTAAGGGTATGAACGAATCCATCAGTGAGACCGTGAAGGAATGGGCGAAATGGCTCGGCAAGATAGCTCTAGCAGTCGCGGCGTTTACTATAGTAGGTAAGGCTATTACTGTGACTGTAACAGCGATCAAGGCACTGATTACCGCTGTCGGTTCGGCGGAGATATTCGCAGGGGCGCTGAAAATCGCTTCGCTGGTAGGAGGAGCGTTCGCGGCTCAATTCGCGGTCGATGAAGTAGACAGCATCTCAAAGAAGATAGAGAAGTCGCGCATTAGAGGTGCCGCCATTCAGGCGGAGTCCAACGCAGCATTCAGTAGTGAAGCCCTCGAGCTGGCCAGGCGTACCGCAGAATCCGTTGCCAGCATCGATCGGAAAACCTTTTCCGGGTTCGCGGTGGTAAGATGACTACCTTTACGGAAGCCGACGGCGAAGTAGTCGGCGCCATTGACATCGTCGAAGGTGGCGAGATACGCCAAGACCAGGACGCGATTACCATAGATCGTGTGGCGACAATTAAGTCGCCCGTCTTTGCGAGCGATCCTGCCTTTGGCTTGATTGCTGCCATACGAGATCCGCGATTGCCCTTGATGTTCGCTGCGCATCCGTTTGATTCTCGGATGACCTTGCAATCACGCACAGCTTTCGCTGTTCAAGGACAGCCGGGCGTTGTCAAAGTCGTTATGAGCTATAAGGCGAGAAACTTCGACTTCGAGTCTATCAACGTGGGCTATTCGCATACACGGCAGACGCACGTTGAGACGGAATCGTATGTGGTGAAACGGGCTCCGGCTCCGCCCACGGAGCCCGGGCAAGAACCAGAGCTGGGCGAGCCCATAGGAATAGAGCGAGAGCCTATGGTCGTAAGCCATACGTTCCCGGACACGGCGGGCGAAGAGGGCCAGACCATTCCTGGGAGGACCGAAAGCAACCCAGTCAAGTTGAACGTGCAACGCAGCCATCCCATTCGCCGCTATACGCGACTAGAAACGAAAGACCCGGCGGAGAAACAAAAAGAGATCATCGACACAGTAAACCGCGCGGGCATCTGGGGCTCAGATCCTGGTTTCTGGCTATGCACCAGACTAGATGGCGAGACAAGCGACAACGGACAGTCCTGGACGGTGGATTATGAATTCCAGTTCAATTCTCAGAAATGGCGTACGCGTGTTCTGTTCAAGGATCGAACCACGGGGCTGGTACCGGAAGACGCCAAGCCGAAGCTGTTTGCGACTTACTTGGAAACGGATTTCCGAACACTGAATCTCGACGCTCGCCTGATTGGCGACGTTATCCCACGGGTGCAGCGCGCATGAGCGAAGCAAAATTCGACATGACGGAGCGGTTGCCGACTTGGCGTAGAGGACAGGTGGTATCGCAACAGGAGGTTGCCAACCAGATCAATGGTGCTGCCAAGCTGTTGAACAGGATAGGTAGCGGGATTGCACCGCCAACCGAGATTGCCTTTGAGCCAGAGCCGACGGCGACCAAGTTGCTTCGCGTAAGGGTTGGCGGCGTAGGCGGTAACACCTTGACGACCGAGCGGGACGATCGACCCGATGTGTTTACGATCGCGAAGCCTTTATTGATGCAGACGCAAAACTATGCAGGCAAGACCCGCAGTTTTCTCAACGTCAATGGGCAGGCGGTAGACGTTGTGTATCCTGAAGGCGAGGCACGCCCAACAAAGCGTGTTGCTCAGGTGACGGATGTTGGACCTAACGGCGAGCCACGTACTAGATCGTTCGTTGAGGCAATCACAATGCCGTATGCGCCTGGCGATTTCCTGATCGCCGAACGTGTGGGCGATGGCATTACCGGGATTGAGGGCGTGGCGTGGATGGATCGCAACAACGACGGTCGTACTTGGGCTGAAGGAGCCAGCAGTGACGCCGATAGCTAGAGGGACATTTGACCAATCCGCAACGGGCGCGTTTGTGCAGGGCCATACGGGAGATCGGAATCGTATCGCCACGGATGTTATGGTGATGATGTTAGAGTTCGAGTCAGAATCGAGTACTGCGGAGGAAAGCTATGCTATTCCGTCTGACGTAAGCCGTGGTGTAGGGTTTTATGACGAGGATTTGGCTGCCTTTCGTGCCACTGTCGGGGCGGACCCACGTCGCACGATAAGGATGGCTGTTGGATGGATGTTCAATACGACGTTGCAATTTACGGTAAACATTATTCCGGCGGGGTTTTCGTTCCCCGAGGAGTTCGCAGTCGAGCGAATCGGGTTTCAGCCTCTCGTGATCCAGGCTGACCCGTCTCCGTACCGGGCGCTGTTTGATTCGCAAGCCGCAGAGTTTTCCGGCCCGTTTACGTTATTCCTCGTTGCCCAAGGATTCCTCGTTAACTTACTTAGGCCAGCATTGGCGAGCTTTGTTTCCGGGCTGCCTGACGAGGTAGACGTAGAACTGCGAGCGGACAGTTTATCGGGTGATCGTTGGATCAGAGATGCTGATGGTTTTGTATGACTTACGTCCTGATTGTTTGGTTCTGTCTTATCGGCAAGCCCGACGCCCGCTACGAAAGGTCGCCTGACATGGCTACGAACATCTGGCAAGCGACGAACGGAAACTACGATACGGGCGGTAACTGGTCACTGGGAGCCAAGCCTGCGAACACGAATTTCGTGGTGTTGGACGGCAACGTGAGCCAGCAGAGCATCACGTCGGGGCACGGCGACGAAAGCGGTATCAGTATTGGCGGACTGTGGTGCAAGAAGAGTTATCGCGGGGACTTCGGGTCGTCGAGCACGCCCTATGACATCAGTTTTGATGCCGGCACGTCCATCATCTGGGAAGGCAGCGGATCGTTGCACATTTCGGCTGATGCCAGTCCGGATGTCGTTTGCGATTCCCCGAACGCTGTGGACGCAATCAGCCTTTACGGAGTCGAGGGGACGCTCATCGGCAAACGTGGCAAGATGATCGTAACGGCAACGCATTCTGCGGCTGGGATTGCTATTGATATGATGGGCGGCATCATGGAAATCCTAGAGAATAGCGCCACCGAGAAAATCAACAATGTGCGGCAGGTCGGCGGCGAGGTTATCTGTAGCCGGGACTGGGCTGCCACGGCGGCCAACGTCCATGTCATATCGGGTGGCCATTGGCAACAACTAATCAACGGTCCTGACGCGGGGACCTTGATGCTCGTGCAAGGTGGGTTGGTGACGTGGGATGCGCCTGCATCTGCGGGGCATATACCGGTCTTGATTCAACAAGGAGGATTTATTGATTGGAACAATACTGGCGATACCAAGACGGTCGGATTGTTTATAGTATACGGGGGCGACTTTGCGCGTAGCTCACAGCTTACTGTAACGCTCGGGACGGACTATCGCCCCGCTTTCCCCGAGTCAATCCCATAGGCGGAGATTGAGAAATGGCACTAGCTGTAAC
>SDBT01014383.1_pt1 | contig 12623 bp, 14 predicted proteins | sample 2277101 | NCBI WGS metagenome assembly SDBT01 (sample SAMN10404973, study PRJNA504765) | marine sediment metagenome | isolation source: marine sediment core GS10_PC15, 103 cmbsf | place: Arctic Ocean: Southern Knipovich Ridge | collected 2010 | reverse complement strand
AACGTATGGAATTAGCCCAATTAAATGAGCAAATGGAGAATATGATACGAAAACGAGCAATAGAGGTTCCCGAACTTTCAGATGAAGAGCCTGTATTTATTTTAATTGTTTCAGAGGGAGGAAGCCCGATATTCTCTCAGTCATTCATAAAAGACCAAAAATTTGAAGATCATCTTCTTGGAGGGTTTTTAAGCGCCATCAATTCTTTTATTGGTGAGATGTTTTCTGAAGGACTTGATCGTGTTAGTTTTGGGGAACATACACTCCTTGTTAACCCCGTACCACCCTTTTTTATGTGTTATCTATTTAAAGGTCAATCTTATTCTGCTCAACACAGAATTAGATATTTTATTGATAAAATACGGAACGATGAGCCGGTTTGGCAAACTTTTAATAAGTTTAATCAAGTTAGCAGAGAGATTCACTTAAAGGACATCCCTTCCCTTGAACCATTGATAAATGAAATTTTTATCCGTAAAACAATTCATTTAAACGGATTAGCGTAAAACAATTTTATTAATTGAATTAAAGCAAAATTCTTTTTCCCAAATTTGGGTGTTTTATGTGTCTCATCAGGAGGATTAGTATTCTTGAAGAAATAAAGAAAATCTCAGACATACTTATTAATTATGAAAAAGCTAAAAGAGTGAAAAATAATGGAAGAAAAAGTAATAGTTACGATTGAGCTATACTCGTTTGAACTCTCTGAATAGAGATTGAAATCAACAGAGCTTAGATTGACATCAACAAATCTTTGCACCAAGAATCTTGAGCCATATGATAACACCATAGAGCTAAAAGACGAGAATGGAATATTGGTTAAAAATTTAAATTAAATCTTCCGCTAAACAAGTCAATTCTTTGAAGCCGTTCCAAAAGAATTGGATTCTAAAGGATATTATGATTGGGTTTCCGCTAATCTAAAATATTAAACTCTATCCTTAGTTCCTTAATTTTATCTATTTTTTTAAATTTATTTTATTTTTTCTTGATTTGGTAAAATTCTCTGAATTTAAATAACATATTTTGCCCAATTTAATATTCTGATTAAAATTTGACTTTAGATATTGAATGCTGTAAGAGCTTATGATAGAATATTTTTCAGCCATAGGTTCTTCTCCTAATGCGAAGTAAATAACCCAAAAAGCACTAATTATTCCAATTCTAATAAATACGGATGATATTCCAGGAGATTAAGCACAAAACTGATGATTTTTAAGCACAAAACTGATCTTATTATCTATTGTTTATGGATTTCCTAAATGCTTATGCTTGATTTTAGTTAAAGCATATGGAAGAGATTCACTAGTGGGTTTATAGTTCTTATTTATTCAATAAATTTAATTGATATATTTATATATTTTTATAACTTCTATAATATTATGACTATTAAAACAACTGTAGCTATTGATAGTGATCTGCGAAAAATGATTAAGAAACTAGCAGCATGGTTAGATATATCCCAAGGAGAAGTGATTAGACGAGCTATTGCGGAATTTGAAAAATCGGTTATTAATAAAAACGTTTATCCAAATACAAGCAAGGAAAAATTCAAAAAGGAAATTGATACCATCCTTCAAGCAGCAACGGAAGCAGTTTGGGAAGATGATATAAAAACTCGAGAAATTCAAGAAAAATTAAAAAAAGGACCTATTACTATTGATGAAGTTATTCTAAACAATTGGGATTCTGGGTTGGAACTATGAGCAAAAAAAGAATTGGGGAGCAAGAGGCAACATTAGAAACTATCGCACTTGATTCTAATGTCTTCCGTAATCTAAATTTTATTAATTATCTAAGAATAAATAAAGCAGAAATTCAAGTATATATTCCATCCATAGTGAGTTTTGAAATTGGTTATTATTTTCTCACTAAAGGTATTACTTGGGAAGATTTTCTCAAAGAAATAGAAAAATTTAATGGTATTTTCCTCGAATGGGATTCAGTCATTCTTTTAGAAGTTCTAAAAAATGCTCTAAATAATAAAGAAACTCTCTCTTTTCGCCACCATTTTCGAGATTTTATGATTGGTACTCAATGTGAAAATACAGGCTTTGATTTAGTATCTTATAATAAAAACCACTTTTTATGGCTTAAACGCATTTCAATCCAAACACCAGAAGAATTCATTTTAAAAAGGATCTAAAAGTTTTAAAAGTCTATTGAATTTATGAATGAAAAACCGATGTAGATAAAATGAAAAATAATAAAAAGTTAAATACTGCCAAAAACCGTTTAACTTTTTTCATCTCCCTCCCCCGTGGAGCCCCCTCCTAAAAAAGCGGTTAGGTTTTGTTATTATGTTCCACAGTTATTACTAATTTTCCTTGGTGGTGTCCTTCTTCAAAATATCGGAAAGCTTCAGCAGTCTCACTTAGCGGGTAACGTCTATCTATAACAGGAACTACTTTACCGGCTTCAAGAAGTTCTGTCAAAAAAGCCATATCTTCTTTTTTGTTTGATTTCCACACCAAGATACTCATTTTCTTACTCCTTGAAATCAATGGTCCTAGGAGCGCATTGCGGAAAACTCGACCCATGGAACCTCCGATCATGGCAACAATTCCCTTGGGATTCAAAGCACGCTTATAATCGGAAATCGAACGAGATACTACAACATCAAGAATCAGGTCATAACGCTGCCCACTTTTGGTGAAATCTTCTTGAGTGTAATCAATGACATGGTCTGCACCAATCGAGCGCATCATGTCCAATTTTTCCGTGCTGTCCACGCCAGTCACTTCAGCCCCGAATAATTTGGCAATCTGCACAGCAAACGTACCCACACCACCACCCGCACCATTCATCAAAACCTTTTGTCCTGGCTGAATCTGTCTTTTATCGCGAAGACCCTGCAGGGCGAGGATTGCCGCTTGAGGTAGGGTCGCTGCGTCCTCGAATGTCATACTGGCCGATTTCAGCGATAATTCCTTTTCAGGAACACATACATACTCAGCAAAAGCGCCAAAACCACACACTGATAAGTCCACGAATACCTCATCACCTGGCTTAAGCTGCTTTACGTTTCTGCCAACTGCTTCAACCCGCCCCGCCATGTCAGATCCGGGTATCTTATATCTTGGTTTTCGAGAAAATTGCATCTTACCTCTCAGAAAATCCAAGTCAGCTGCATTTAAGGATGCCGCATGAACTTTTACCAATACTTCATTGTCCTGGGGGATAGGTTTTTCAACCTCTTTGAGCTGAAGAACATCTGGAGGTCCGTACTTTGTCCATACAATCGCTTTCATGATTATTCCTCCAATATTACTTTGATTCGGTCATTTTCAATATAGTTCACTACAATTTATCACATAAGTTTGCAAAACCTATCTCTAATTAGGCAATATTCATATAATCCTTATTAGAATGCATTCTATATAAATCGACGACTTGATTAATAATGAGTGTAATCCAATAATTGAGAAATTATGGTTTGTTATTATGTTCCAAAGTTATAACTAAATATTTAACAAAAGAAGTTTATTTCATTGATTTTCATTTTTAAGTTACACTAAATAATCTTAGTTAAACAGTAAAGAACTATTAACTTATAATAATAAATCTTGATTTAAATCTAGCTATTCGATGTTCTTTAAGTCGAAAAATGACATTTCATTGGATTTTATTATAAATAATCGTCTCTGGGAGGTGTAAACACATCAATAACTTCACCTGCTTCAATAACTTCGAGGCTATGATCCACATTTTCAGGAATAACATAGGTATCACCGCTTTGCAAAATTTCGTCATAGCTTTCAAATTGAAGATGTATTTTTCCTGAAATAACATAACCTGCTTGCTCATTTGGATGGTTATGAAAAGGTACATTGTCATCTGGCTTATAATTCATTTTAGTTATCATAGATTTCTTGCCATAAGAAAGCAGTTCAAAATTTACTCCTTTGAATTCTCTTCTTTTACTATCTTCCTTTTTTATAATCATGGAAGTTGATTTTGTGTTATAATTTCTTTATGAAATGTGTATGATCCTTTTCTATTAAAATTTTAGCTAAAAATATGTTTTATGAGGTTTTTAAATCAAAAAACAATACAAAGTGATCATACCCTATGATATAAACTAAATCATACCCTATGATATACTGGAAGAACTTTCGAAGCTCAAGAGGCAGAAAAAATAGGTTTTGTTTCTAAAATTGTTCCTGATGAAAAATTGTTGGATAGTGCTCTTGAAATTAATAAAGAAATGCTATATAAAAGTCCACTAGGATTAAGAATGACTAAAGAAGCAATTAATCTATCTCTTGATTCACCCCGCATATTAATTCCCCCCAGAATGAAATTCTTTGAGGTTTTAAAAAAAGAAGTAGAATTTAAATAGTGAAAAGCCATAATTAAGTATTGAAAAGAAATCTCGTGATAACGAATTACAATGTAAATTAATAAATAAAATTAATAGAAATAGGAGGAATACAATAATGAAAGATTTGACTGTTATTTTGAAAAACCAACCGGGAGCTTTAGCTGATATGGGGGAAGCCCTAGGCAAAACTGGTATTAATATGGAAGGATTATGTGCATTTCCCAAAAAAGATGAAGGCGTCGTTCATATTTTGGTTGAAGATGAAACCACATCTAAGTGGGCACTTGAAGATGCTGGATTTGAAGTACGGGCTATACGTGAAGTACTCGTTATAGATATCGGTAATATTGTAGGAAAACCCGGCACAGGAGGGAAGATGGCTCGTAAAATAGGTAATGTTGGAGTTAATATTGACCTCATCTATTTGGCTGAAAATAATAGAATAGTTATTGGAGTTGATAATTTAGAAAAGGCTCGAGCTGCTTTAGGGATAGAGTAGAAAGGCCAAGAAGGAGGATGTTCGAAAGCAACTGAAATTTAATATTGAAAATTGAAAAAAACTATTCATTATTAAGACGAGAAGGCTCTAAAAAATTAGTGAGTTATTTAAGAAATTAAGAGAAATCAATGCTTTTTTTAACTCTGTAGCTGAAAAGAAAAAGAAGAGAAAGATCAAATAGTCATACTTCTTAAGGAGGGGGCAACACGGTGAAATTCATGAATTCCTTCGATTGTTTGATCTATTATAGATATTATTAATTTTGTTAAAAATTTATTACAAATGACTTCGGAATATGAATACAATCTAAGATTGAACTCAATATATTAGCGGTAATATTAGTACGATTCTCAGCATCTCTTGCAGCAATATTAATTAATCGTTCACCTAACACTTTTTCATTTGTGTATGAGATGTCAAGAAGATATTCATCCCCCTTTGTATCTACAGCGAAAATATGACAAGCAGGATGATGGTCTCCACTATGTACAACCCAACCTCCAGTATTATAAATACGTATATTCCTTTCTTGACCGTAACATTCTTTTTTGATCTCCCCAAAACCACCGTCATGTATATCACCATATACAAAAGTTAGATCTTTTTCCAGCAAATTTCTTTTATGAAGATGAAATAACAAAATGTCGAGAAAGTATTTTTTAAATAGTTCAATCGAATTGTTAATATCACCGGTGAGGTTTTTAATTCTCTCCCCATTGTTCTCCAATAACTCAGAGTAAGAGAAACGTCGACTTTCTTTGGGTATGAATCGCTTCTCTTCGAACTTGGCACTTACCATTGTAAATAAATTCCATAGTGTATCTAATCTAGAGGTGGGATTGTTTTTTGAGCTGTTCCAAATAGAAGTAACAAAGGGAGTCACAATTCTTTCAAGTGCATTTAAACTCTTCGCTTTTCTTACATCTCCTCTTGTCTCAATCTTAAAATTTACGAACAACCGATCTAATCCCAAATATCTAATGATCTGCTTCACCACTTTACGTTTTGTAACACTACTTTTAAAAAGGGTTCCGTGAGTAAAGATATAGGTACGTCCATGGTACACCGTAGCATACAATGGATTAGCGATTGCAAAATTAAAATCTTTGTTAAAATCTTTTTTATCAGCTAAAATTTTTCTCCAAGATGAACCAATAGGATACCCAAAAAAGATAGAGAGGAGATGTTCAGATGCGGGGAGATTTTGAGGTACGCTATCCTTAATTATTGAATCACCTTTCGGACTAGTTATGTATTTCTTCACTACCTTCTTTTTTTCCTCCTTTCCCTTATTTTTTTCAGGTTTAAAACCCGCCTTTCTACACCTGTATTCCGTCCAAAGTGTGTGATCGTGGTTTCCAGGGATATAGATACAATTTTCTACGTTAGCAACACTTCCTAAGGTTTGAATGAATGCATTTGTATGGGTAATGATCTGGGATCTGGATGCTAGCGCTGCATCGGGGATATCCCCTATTAGAATCAGTTCTTTTATGGGAAACTGCGCTTTATATTCATCTTCAGGTTTTTCCTTTGGTTCACCAAAAACATCGCGTAATATTCGCCATAAATGCTGACGTCCTTGGGGAAACGTAAGAAGAGACGTATCTTCCCCCAAATGGGTATCGGAAATTGCCAGGAACTTCAATTTCATTTCTTTTTCACCTTATTATTTTTTTCTCTCATTATAGGTTTGTCTAGATAATTAGATTTTTTTCTCGAATTGGATTGTTCGAATTAATTACATTTCTGTCATTTTAGTATTTAAATCTTATCTTTTTATAATTTGACCCTTGGAACGAATTTAAAACCAAAACAGGTATCGTTGCCTGCTGTACCTGATGATGATAGACCTGATATGGATCTTTTCTAGAAATATGAGGTTAATCTCAGATATCACAAATATTAAAAGTATTTCATAAAGTTGATTTAACTTGTGAGGCGTTCTGGTAGTGATAGGTTTGGTACTCAATCTAAGAAAGATTGATGGTAATGTGATTCTTGAAGCTAAACGGCTTTACAATTTTCAGGTATTTCGTATGTACATGAATATTTTTTACCAACGCGGTAATCATCTTCAAATTTTCATCCTTATTTTTTTTTAATTATTTTAATTTTTTAGTCTTTTTATTGAGTTCATTGTTTTTGTTTAGTTTTTCCATAGAATTTTCATTGAGATCAGACTCTGAATTTACTTTTCCGGAAATGAGGTAATTTATGATTTGCTTTTATACTAGATGTAGAGATTTTTTTTTATAAACATCAGAAATAAACCTACATTATAGTTTATATACCTACATTCCTTCTACTATCTTAATAAAGTTTAATCGTAATTTAGAAAGAGGCATCATTTGTTAGCCCAAATAACACCGCTCCGATAAATTATGTCAAGTGTGTTTACTGAAGTTGCATGCACCTTAACAAGCAATTCATTATCCTTAGGTATAGTTTTTTCCACTTCTTTTAATTCGAGCACATCCGCAGAATCAAATTCTTTATATACAATAGCTTTCAAAACAGTTTCCTTATAGGTTTCCATTTTATTTATAATTCGTCAAATCCAAAAGGACTTATTTTTATAAATATTAAATACCGGAACCAGCGCGTGGTTAGTCATCTTGTAACTATCATTTCTTCACAAGAATCATTCTTTTCGGTTTCTTTTCAAATTTAATTTTTCTGCACAGAGCGTGATAATATTTTTGGCTGTAATGAAAGCTCAAAACGCTCTTACAACAGCGAATTATTCGTTTAACCTCCTCATCCTCCACTTACAGCGCTTCCAGCACTTCCACCAATTAGAAAGATAATGCTAATGGTTGAAATTATCGCTATAATTGATATTACCACGAGAAAAATTATCACTGATTTTTTATTGATCCTTTTCTTTAATGGAATTGTTTCAGAATTCATAGACTTTTCTAATCCTATTATTATTTAATTCATTTATTTCTATAATACTTAAAATGTGTTTTGCTATATTCTTAAACTTATAAGTTTAAGCCCATTTTTTTAGATTATACTTTATTCAGATCCAATTTTTATTTCATTAATTTTTACATTCCTAATACTCCTGTTCGATTTATTTTGAAAATTTAGTATACTCTTTGATATTTTTAATCCTAATCATATTCTGATCATCCACTGATTATCCGCTGATCTGATCATACGCTAATTTATTAGATATAAATTATTATCTTTAACTAAGTACCGATGAAAGAATTCAAAATTAGTGATCTTCTTACAGTTAAATTGGAGGATAACAAAACTATAATATACATTAACGATGTAAAAATAATCCAATGCAAATACCTATTGCTGAACGAAGTAAGTTTTGACAGTGAAACTGAAGAGTTCCCCATTGAAAAATTATCAATAGATACTCAATCTAAAAATTTGAATCATTCTTTAGAATTAGTTGATGAAAATAACATCCCTCCTGAAGTTGAGTTTTGGGCCCATTCGTCAAATTTACAAGCATGGTACGAACATGAATACGACACGCAATTACTTCATATGAATTTAGCATTCCCATTACTAAGGAAATTAACTCAAGCAGGTGATACAATTGCAAAGCAGGTATTTAAAAAGGAAATTAAAAAAAGATTTCGTGCTGGAAACCTAAATGTAATGACTTTCTTAATTATAGAAGGTTATCTGGATGAGCTAAGTATCGAAGAATCGGATGATTTGTATCAAGAATTAGATTTCGAAATTTATAAAAAACTTCAAAAGCGCTTGAGGGAATCTGAAAAACGAGAAGTTTTCATTATTTAATAATCTTCATTCTGAATAAATTAATCTTAATTGATGGAATAAAGAAAATGTAACTACGAATAAAAGGGAAATTTCTAACTAATAAATAAGAAAGAATCTAAAAGCTAATTTTTTCTTCAATTTCCTTTATTTTTTTCTTAATTCTTTCTTCAACCTTTTTTGGAGTTTTTTTTCTGCTTTTTGTCTTTCATACTCGAGATATTCTTTACTTTTTAAATCTGCTATGAATGCATCAGCAGTTTTTAAACCGTTTATTACGAAATTTTTTGCCATTTTAAAAAACCACCACATATTAGGATTAATAATAAAACGACCTAGATTACGAACGAAAAAAGATTTAATATGTTTTTCTCTAAATTTGAAATAAAAATCACGATAAGCCCATTTTACAAGTTCAAATATTTCGTCAGTAGTTAAATCAGGGGTTCGCATTATAGGTCTTATCAAGTTCCAATTTGTGAAGTCTTCATCATCTATCCAACCATTTGCTTTTGCTTGTTTATATAATTCAGTTGAAGGATAGGGCGTAAGAGCAGTGAATTGCATAATATCAATATTGAGTTTTTCTGCAAATCTAATAGTTTCCATAACTTGTTCTTTTGTTTCACCAATATTACCGATAATAATACTGCCGAAGATCGTAATTCCTCTATCATGAAGCATTTTAACAGCCTTTTTTATTTGTTCAATTGAGATTTTCTTTCCCATTGAATCGAGAGATTTTTGATGAATGCTTTCAATTCCTATAAACATCATCTTCCACCCTGCGTCTGACATTTGATCCATAATACGTGGATTTCGAACGACATCATCCACTCTCCCTTGGCAAGATTTCCACTTCTTCCGATATCCATATTCCATTATTAATTCACAAATCTTTCCAATTCGCTTCATATTTAGTGTGGTTTCTGAATCATTGAAAATGAACCAATTTTTTTTTATATCCATGTGATGAAATTCTTCAATTACTCTCATTGGTGATTTTTGCCTCCAACCGCGTCCCCAGTGGCACGATATGCAACAGAACGAGCATTGATGAGGACATCCTCTAGATGATTCTAAAGTATCAATTGTTGCCCAAAAATAATGATAATTATATTTTTTTACAAGATCACGCCGAGGGAATGGAGCGTCGTCAAGATTAATCTGAGGGCGATTTTCTGTTTGATACAAAGTTGTTCCATTTTTAAAATTTATCCCCTTAATTTTTTTAAGGTCATTTTTAAGATCATTAGACTTTTCAAGCGTCTTTATTACTGCTGGAAAGGTTATTTCTCCTTCTCCCTTAACTGTTAGGTCGACTTGTGGGAATAATGCCGTTTCAGGAACCAAGCTTGCATGATATCCTCCAATTATTGTTCTAACATCATTTTCCTTAGCTATTTTGCACAATTCTAATGCAGGATTTATCATAGAAGTTGATGCAGATATTCCAACAACATCAAATCCTTGAACTTTTTTTCTAAAATAATCTGGACTATAATCATAATTTCGAAGATCTAAAATTTCAACTTCATGGTCTGGAACAGTTGCCGCTAAAATCATTAATCCAAGAGGGGCGGCTTTAATAAAATGATCCATTCCCATTTTATGACTGGTTGGGTTAACCAATAAAATTTTCATTAGTTTTTTTTCACTTTTATTTTGTGTAATTTAATTAATTGTTAGTCCTATATAGTTTAAATTTTCTTACTATAGATTATTTTTTTATTTGAAAATATTAAAGCTATTAATTTTAATTAATGGAGTAGAAAAAAATAATAGAAAAAATAAGAGTAAAAACAAGAAATTATATAACAATAATATCTTACTTTAAATACATTTCCACGACTCCACAATCATTTGAAATTCATAGAAATCATCATGAATTTTAGATTTTGGATTCTTGGATTTTCCTTCAATTTTAATAACTATGCCCGTTAATTCAATTGTCCCCTTACATGAAATTGGGCCTTTAGAATATATAACAATTTGAGGATCATCATCTAAATCGAAGTATTCCATATTCGAATGAGAATTAACTATTGTTGTCATGTGTTGCCAGATGTTTTCAGCTATTTTTCCCTTTATCTTAACTCTTTTCCCTAAATTGTTGCCAAAATCAGAATATTCTATAAAATTAACCATAAATATGCTTTAATTAAGTAATAAAAGTTTATAAAATTTTTATTAGAATTTAATAAATATAAATTAATAATAAATAGGAGATATAGTAATAAATATGGCGGAAGAAAAAAGTTTAAAGAACAATGATAGAATCTTTTCAGTCCAATTTCACCCTTAAACTCACAACTTAAATTCTAAATATACAGTTAATTATAATGAAAAAGAAATAAATAAGACTAAATCTACAGGTGAAGAAGTTATAAAGAACTTTTTTTCTCTCTGTCTTTACAAAAAAAAGGATATCTTAAGTCCTTAGGACATTAGGTCCTTAGAAATTTAAATACGCTAATCCGATTATTTATTTATGATAAAAAAAATTGATGAACAACAAGAAGATAATATTGAGTTGATAAATGATCAACATCAATTATTCTTACAAATTAAAAAAACTCATAGATTTTTTTTAGGGGAATTTTGCTCTCTCTTTACTTTTTCGATATTCTGTATTTTTTTTCTATTATCTCTTATGATACAAGCGGGGGAAAAAGTTCCTATTCCCGCTCTTGTACTGTTCGTATTTCTTTTTGTATTTTTTATGGGAATACAAATTATACCTATATGGCATTACTTACGTGAAGCTAGTTCACCTTTGAAAAAAATTAAAGATTTATTCGAAGCAGATGATAAAATATCAGGGTCTTATCCTTCATTTATTAAGTATATTAATGCCTACCTTAACATAATATATATAAGAACGTTTAAAAAGATGGGAATTTTAAAAAAAATACCTGAAATCACATTTTTTGGAGCAAAATCAAAATATGAATTAAATAAAAAACTTAATTACGTCATTTTAAATTATGTTATGTTGGGGATTTATATCTTCGGTGGTACTATATATCTTTTATATAAATACTCATTTCTGCATTTATTCATTAAATACTCATTTTTACCAATTTCTCTAATTTATTTATCCTTTTATTGTATGATATTAAGCTATTCCTTTCTCCTTTCATTTTCTTTAAAGGTGAAAAATCAGGTTTCTTTATGGGTGAAGGCGTTTATGGAGTTGAATATTTGGGAGGATAAATTAAGAAAAAATGAATATTGAAAAAAAGAATAAAACTTTCGAAGAGGATGATAATTAATTGTCTTCTAATACTTCAAACGGATTGAAAATTGGGAGCTCTCGACGAAATAAATTTGAAATTTGGTCTGAAATATTAGAGGCGTGTAGATATGAAGATAAAACTCAAAGTTGGTTACTCCGAGAAACTAGACTAAAAACTAGTGCGATCAAGGAGGAACTTCAATTTCTAATTAAGCGAAATCTTTTGAATCAAACTAATAATCCAAAATATAATACAATTGGATATTTAACAACGGAAAAGGGAAAAGAAGCTCTTAAGCAATATTACCAATTAATTACAAAATTTTTTATTCCAAAAAAAAAGAAAAAATGAATTTGTTTTATTTCTAAACAATTAAGTCATTTCATTATAAACTTGAAAATGCATTCATCGTCTCCATCGGGAAAGCGTTTTATTGGAATTATATCTCCATTTATCCCAATAGGCTCCATCCATCCTCGATGCCTAAAATTACAGGCACAAACATACTCCTTTTCCCCTTTTGACTTGCGAACTTCTTCCCAGATAAAGCATTTTTTAACCACACCATCGCCCTCATTATCAGAATGAATGTCAAACATGGCTATTTGAGGCAATCAAAAGAAAAAAATGGAAAATATACTCAATGATAACTTTATTACTATACTTTTTTGATTTTCAAACAATAATTTTCTCCTTTCGTAATGAATTCTAAGATTTTATCTCCATGATTCTCCACATAACGTTTAATATTTTCCCCTGCCTCTGCGAAATCACCAATAACTTCTAGAACATCTCCGCTTTCCAA